>Ga0247842_10008041_pt1 | contig 11196 bp, 9 predicted proteins | sample LaCruzMarch2015__3_FD_192411 | JGI IMG/M metagenome (GOLD analysis project Ga0247842, IMG submission 192411) | Freshwater microbial communities from meromictic Lake La Cruz, Castile-La Mancha, Spain - LaCruzMarch2015_19m | ecosystem: Environmental > Aquatic > Freshwater > Lake | place: Spain...
CCGGCGCACTCTCATCCTGATTGACGCGGGCTCTCACCTTGATTGTCGCGCGGCAGTAGGTCTTGCCGTCAGCTGTCACCTTCACGAATACGGGTGGAAACAGACCCGGCAACGCCGCCGATGCGAGCAACACAGAGCGGAACAGCTCCAGCGCCTCCTTTGTTCCGCGCTGCGCAATCTGACCCATATTCCAGATCACGGGGCGGTCGGCATCGATGTTTGTCGTTCCGACCAGAAGGCGGCGGCCCTTCGCATGCTCGACTGCGATGGCTTTGAGGAGTTTCCAGTCCACGTACTTTGCGATCATTTCCCGCAATGGTGTCGTATCGGCCAAAGAGCTTCCGCCGGCGAGGCCGGCAAGGACCTGAGGCCGAACGAGGTCGTGGGTCGAATACTCCGTATAGATCTCCCGGAGCGGATTGTCGTAGGCCGGCCCGAGGAAGGCGAACGGCGCCATCAGCGCTCCGGTGCTGACGCCGCTGACAATCTCAAATTCGGGGCGGGTTCCGTTCGCGGTCCATCCGTTCAGCAGTCCAGAGCCGAAAGCGCCATTCGCTCCGCCTCCCGACAGGGCAAGGTAGGACACGACGCGGTTTCGGTCTTTGAGAAATTCGGGCCGTCTCTCCCTGATCTGCTGGAGACGAACGATTGCTTCGCGCTGGAGAAAGGGCGAGTCGCCGTCGCCCCACATGCGCACGGCACCCTGGCCAACCGCCTCCGTAACCTCGACACGATCGGTGAGCTCGGTCGGGACAGCGATGCGTGGCGTCGACGCACATCCGACCAAGACGACGCACAAGCCAACTGTCGCAAAGACGCAGACACAGTGCTTCTGCAGGCGAGGTAGCACAGGCATCATCATGGCATCGCGACCTTAGCTGAGTATTCGCCATCTTTTCGCACTCATCAATGCTCGACGGGCCGACGAAAAGTCGTGGACGACACCAATATCGAGCCACGAGGTCATCTGATGTCTTTCACGATTCGAAATCCGATATGGGCGGTGCTGAAATCGCGCTCCAGGCTTTGGCGGGCTGCGGCACGGTATCTTCGGCAATAGTTTTCACTGCACAGGTAAGATCCCCCCTTGATGGTGAACCTCGGCACGGCTGGCGCAAACTGGCTGTCGGTCCATTCCCAAACATTGCCGATCATGTCGTAGGCGCCCGTCAATCCCGGCGCGAAACAACCGACTGGGGCTGTACCTGCAAAGCCATCGCTCCGAGAATTGAGCACCGGAAACAGGCCCGTCCAGATATTTGCGCGCGGGGCGCCATCAGGCGCACGGACACCCGAATCCGGGTCCACCGGATCGAATAGGCCCAGGCTCGCTGCGTATTCCCACTCGACCTCGCTTGGAATGCGCCCGCCCGCCCACTTCGCATAGGCGCGCGCGTCGTTGAGTGTCACATGGACGACCGGATGCAGCGCCAGGCCATCGAAGTTGGAGCCTGCGCCCCCAGGCGTTTTCCAGCTCGCTCCGGACTCGAGCTTCCACCAGGACAGAAACACGTTGGGCGTGTCGCTGTCGGTGAACTGCGCGGAGCCTCGGCTTCGTTCGGCTTCGGTAACATATCCGGTTGCCGCTACGAATTGTGCGAACTGACTGCTTGTGACTTCGTGGATTTGCAGGCGAAACGGCGAGACGAAGACCTTTTGCGGCGGGCCTTCTTCCGGATAGCGCGGATTAGCTCCACTTACGAAGCCACCGCCGGGGATGTCGACGAAGCGTCCGAGATCTTTTTGATTGAGCGCGCAGGTCGAAGGCTCCGCGGATAAACGGTGAAAGGGTCCGAGGCCGGTCACCACCGCGCCGACAGAAAGCGCGACACCACCGATCACTGCGATCACAAGCGCCCCTATGATGACTGAGCGCATGTTACTTGGCCGCGAGCAATTCGAGAATTCGATGAGAGGTCTCGTAGCCACTGTCCAAGAGCGGGGTGCCGTCCGCGTGTCTTGAATTGAACAGACCTAGCGCACCGTGACAGACCGAACCAATGATCACTCCTTCGGCGGTGGCCTTTGTGAAGACGCCGACGACCAGGGCACGCTTGCCCGCGAGGTTGAACTTTGGGATCTCGTGCGCGTATTTGATGCAAGACATCTTTGATCTCCGTCCAGCGCGCGGTGACTCAGTCCAGAGACTACAGGTTTCGTTGGGTCGCCATTTTCTCGAGGATCCGATGCGCCGTCTCGTATCCGCTGTTCTGGTTCTGGCCGGTGATCAGATTGCCGTCGATGGTCGTGTGGGTCGCGAACGGATCGCGCCAAGCATGCTGGCACTCGTAAAGCGCGCCAAGTTTGCGTAACTCCTCCTCGGGGTGCTTGGGCGTGATCGCGATGCCGAACGTATTGATCTGGTTATTGGTCACACCGGTCACGCGGCGGCCCTTGACCAACGGTTGGCCGTCGAGCCTCTTGGCACTGCACAACCCCAAAGCGCCGTGGCAGACCGAGCCGAGGATCTTGCCCTGCGCATTGGCCTTGGTTACGACCTCGGCCAGTTCCTCGCTTTGCGCTAGGTCGTAGGCTGCGCCCCAGCCACCGGCCATGAAGATCACGTCATAGTCGGCAGGGTCGATTTTCGAGATCGGCTTGGAGTTCCTGAGTTTGTCCATCGCCGCCTTGTCGGCCATGAAGCGCCGATCATCCGGGCACGCGAGCGGCCAAGACCAGGACCAAGGCTGGATTGGGATTTCGCCGCCATTGATCGAAGCCATGTCGACATCGAGACCGGCATTGATAAAGGCGTAATATGGCACCGTGAACTCGGAGCCGAACGCGCCGGTCGCCTGGTTCGTGGGGTCCATCCTATCGTGGCTGGTGCACACGACCAGAGCCCGCCGTCCCTTCAAATCGAAGTCCGGAATAGTGTAATGGCGGTGCAGGCCCATGAACTCCAAAATCTTGGGCAGATTATAGGTCGCGATTGCCGAGGCGGCGATCAGCACGCCGAGAAGGATCAGCCACGTCATGATAACTCTCCAGTTAGACCGGTCAGAAACCGTGCCCACCAGCCGGGCGCTATTCGGAAGGGTGGGATCAGGGAGCCAGCCTCAGTAAGCCAGTCTCAGTGGGCCGGACGAGGGGAGCCTCTCCGGATCAAGCGGTACAATCCATAAAGGGCTAACAGCAGTGCCAGCGCGAGACCGACCAGATACGGCCAATACTTGCTGATTGTCCGCTCCAGAAGATTGGCGAAGAGCTGCTTTTCGGCGTAGTCCTCGCGACCAACTTCAAAGACGCCGACCTTTGTCGCATAGGCTTGGTATTCCGCGCGTAGCTCTGCGAAAAGCGCCGGGTTCTCACGCGACAGATCGGTGGTTTCACCGGAATCTTTTGACAAATCAAATAGCCGCCATTCGAAATCGCCCCGCGGCAGCGCTGTGCGCACGAGTTTCCAATTGCCGCGGTAGAGCGCCGCGTTGCCGCTCACTTCGACGCCGAAACTTCTGTCATCGGCGCGACTCGCGGTCGTTTGGCCGGCAAGCACCGGCAGGATGCTCCGTCCATAGAGTTGATCAGCCTTGTAGCCTACACCAGCCGCGTCGAGCAGCGTCGGCATAAGATCGGCGACATGGACCGGGGCGTGTTGGACCCCGGTGGCCGAAACGCCAGGGCCGGCGATCACCAGTGGGACGCGGAGCCCACCCTCGCTGGAATAGAACTTGTAAAGATTGAAGGGTGCCGCCTCGACCGAAGCCCATTCCGGACCGATTGCCGTCAGGCTGCCGCGCAGTCCAATGTTCTTTGGCGACGTATCATAGCCTTCCAGACGGTGCATGCCGCCTAGAAGCAGGTTCGGGATAAACGCATTGAACGATGTGACCCCGGGTTCCGCGCCATTGTCCGACGTGACGACAACGATGGTGTTGTTCAATCGACCGGTCGATTTCAAATGATCCAAAAGGCGTCCGATATGGTAGTCGGCGGCCTCGATCATCCCGGCGTTGACCTGCATCGCGCGCGCCGCGATGGCCTTCTGCTCTCGTGACAGATCATCCCAGGCGCGATGGTCCGCGTGGACGGGCGCCAACTTTGTTGAGGCGGGCACGAGACCAAGCTCGATTGCGCGCTGCAAGCGCTGTTTGCGCATCACGTCCCATCCGGCATCGAAGGCACCGTTATAGCGGTCGATGAACTCGGTCGGTGCTTGCACTGGAATGTGCACAGCCTGAAGCGACAAGAAGCCGAAGAACGGCTTATCCGCCTGGCCCTCGTCGATGTACTTGATCATCTGATCCACAAGATTGCGGGAGGAATAGAAATCCTCAGGCAACCGTGCGGGCTTGCCGTCCTCGTACCACGACACCTCGGGATAACCCGGCAGATAGTGGGTATGGTCGTAGTTGCTGCCGCCCGTGGAATCCATCACGTAGGAACGGTCGAATCCGAAACGATTGGGAAGGTTCTTGCCCTTCGCCCCGATGCCCCATTTTCCGGTGACATAGGTTCGGTATCCCGTCTTCGACAGGTTGGTAGCGATCGTCGCCTGATCCTCTTTCCAGGTCATGGAATAGCCGGGATGCGCGCCCATCTCCGGCGTTACGGTTTCCACCAGTGTGCCCATACCTACCTGATGATTGTCCATCCCGGTCATCAGCATGGCGCGGCTCGGACCGCAAAACGGCGATGAGTAATAGCGCGAGAAGATCGTGCCACGTTTCGCCAGTGCGTCGATCGTGGGCGTGCGCACATTGCTGCCATAGGCACCAAAGCCGGTGAAACCGACATCGTCGAACAGCACAACGAGGATGTTCGGGCGCGTGTCTTGGGCCAGCGCCGGAACGGCGATCAGCGCAGTCGTGGCGAGTGCGCCTAGCACACTTCTAATCAGTCTGGTCATGTCAAAGGGCCTCTTGCTCATTGCGAATGACGTGAGCGCGCTCCTCTTACGAGCGGAAGCAACGTAAGGGCTTTGGTTTCATGGTCATCACTTGGACAGTCCGGCGGTGCCAAGACGCCAGCGCAAGGTATCGATCCGGTCCTGCCCGAAGAACGGTTCGCCCTCGAACACCATCGTCGGCACGCCCCAATGGCCGGAAGCGTCAAGTGCCGACTGATTGGCGGCGATCTGAGGCATGGGGTCTTCCGCGGTAATCGCAGCGTCCATCTCGGCAAGGTCGAGACCAGCCCGCGCGACGGCGGCCGCGAGCTTGTCGCCCTCGTTCCAACCGGGCGTACCGCCCCAGATCAGAGCCGATACATGAAAGGCAAACTCGAGCCCTTTGCCACGCCGTTCCGCTTCCACACCAAGGCCGGTAAGCCGGTAAATGTACGGTTGCTCGGCGGAAACCTCGAAAGTTTTAAGATCCTGCACGACCGGATCCGGCGACGGATTTCCGAAGGGCATCCCGAGAAACTCCGCACGCCGCACCATATCCAACATCAAATATCGGACCCGGCGCTGGTCATCGGTGAAGAGCGAAGCCTTCGAGCGCACCGCGATTGGCAGAACCGGGCGAAACTGCACAGTCACGTCGAAATCTTCCCGGAGCTGCAACAGGCCCGGTGTGGCCAGATAGGAATAGGGGCTTCTGAACGACCAGAATACATCGACGGTACGGTTCATGGATCGGTCTCCGGAACTGTAATCGCGTTTGAGAAAATCACGAGCCGGGGCAAGTGTCGGGACCCGCTAAAGCCGAGGCAGCCTGGTAGCCTCGGACCTCTAAAGTGAACAGAACGACCTACATCTTGACAATTAGGCGATAATTGTCAAGATGTCAAAGTTGACCGGTCGGCACTTCACGCTACAGCTAGGCTATGGAACCCGAAGACGCTCAAATCCTGGACACTGTGATCTCGGTGGTGGCCCGCTACGGCATGAAGCGGACCACGATGGCCGAACTCGCACACGCAACCGGCGTATCGCGACAAACCCTTTATGACCGCTTTCATGACAAGGACGGGATCATGGCGGCCGCGATCGGTCTGATTGCAGACCGTGTGTGCATGGAGCTGCGCGCTGCATTTGCCAGGGAAACCGACCTTGCCACGAACCTGGACACCTATTTCCGTGCCGCCATTTGGCCAACCTATGAAATCATGCAGGCGATGCCAGATGCAGCTGATTTCGAAAAAGGGCTCGGACCGGCCTCGACAGAAGCAGTTCGCAGAGTGGGGGAGGCAAAGCAGGCCATCCTAGTTGGGTTGTTGGGTCGCCACCTGCCACAGAGTGGCCCGACACCGCACCAGGTTTCGCGTTTTTTCGAGCAATCGAGTTGCCAAGCGAAGATGTCCAGCATGGCACGTGAAGACCTTGAACAGTTCCTGTCCGTCCTGAAAGCATCCACGCTCGCACTCGCCTCGACGATCTGACGGCCTTTCGGCAGCGGCTCACAAGATGCCATGGCTGCATCACAATCACTGGACGAGGACGCCGGGCTGCAGCGTGTCATCCAATGGAGCGCCTCGATGAAACGTATTGTCGCCTTACTCATTTTTCTCGCGTCGGCCCCATCCAGCGTCCCGGCTCAGAGCACAAGCGGGCAAGGTGCAATTCTGTCTGCGTTTTTCGGCCTCGACAACTCCCGAAGGATACGCATTCGGACGAGTATCACATGTCGGGGCTTCAAAGGCGGTGACGGTATGCCGGTCATTTTCTCCCACGAGATCGACTCGAAAACTCTCGCTCCCGAAGATTTTCAGGTCACCACAGCATCTGGAAAAATCGGTCGAGTGGGCTGCGTCACGCTCCGGCCCGCCGACGAAGACGGCGAGAAGAGAACGGTCCTCGTGATCGGTGAGTACGGGTCTAAAGACGATCAACCGGTGAAGGTCGAAATCATTGGTGATATGATGTCGACAGACGGTCGCGTGAATTTCAAGGGGGCGCGAGCCGAAGTGATCCCACTCGGAGCTGGAGCGACCATGATCCTCTCGGAACTCGTACCGCGGAACAAATGGCGTCTTGGCACCAAAGGCAATTGTCCTCGCGAAGGCGTCAAGAGCGTCGTTCGCGTCACCTGGGCGGGCGGGATCACCAAACCGGGCGGCGCCGAGATCGATGAAAAAGAACGCCGACTCTACCGCGTAACGGTTCGGAAGCCGGACGGCACGCTTGCCATCGTGACACCGATTGCGGTCGCAGACCTGAACGATAACGACAACAATCACGAACTCTGTATTGGCGCCGACGGCGATCCCGTGAGCGTCTTTTTCCCAGCGGGAGCGCTCACCGATCCGAACGAGGACCTGAACCCCGACGCGGAGGTCAAAGTTTCAGGGGCCCGCCCTTGATCTCGATGGTTCCTGGTTTGAGCAGAGCGAAGGAGTTCAGTCCTGTTGAACGCGGCCGCGGACGTGGTTGACCAGGATGCACGCTGCAGTCGCCCTGTATCGGACACGATTGCAACAGAGGTGTTGTGCACCGGTACTGAGTCCGGTTGGGGTCCAGGCCGTGTGAAAACGGTTTTGGCCCGTCCAAGAGCCAGCCGGACGCCCCTAGGCTAGCCCAAGATGGCCGTAGGGAGCAATTTTTTCCAGCCGCGCTCGGATGGGTACCCTGGTCAGTTGGTCTCAGGAGTCAACCTCGTGGCTGCCAGATGGGGGCGACACGCCCCTTCGGGCGTGTCGCCCCTACGCCGTTATTGCCTCCTTCAGTGCCTTGACGCCGACGATATTCAGCACGCGCGTCAGGTTGTAGCCGAGCACGCACAGGGCCATCTCGGTGGCGACCTTGGGCAGCGTCTTGCACAGGAAGTGCGTCGCGCCCATCCGCATCTTCAGCGTGGCGAACGGATGCTCGACCGTTTCCCGGCGAACCCGCATGGCCTGCGGATTTTTGTCGAGCCGCTTCTGCACCGCCTCGACAACGTGCTCATGCTCCCATCGCGTGATGCGGCGTTGCTGCCCTTTCGTGCACTTGGCTTTTAGCGGGCAGGTGCCGCACGCGTTGGTCCAGTAGCGCCGGAGTTTCTGGCCGTTTTCCTCGGCAGTGAAATAGTACTTCAGCCTTTCACCCGCCGGGCAGATATAAACATCATCGGTGGGTCGATAGACAAAATCTTGCTTTCCAAAACGGCCATCCGATTTGGCGCCCGAGGTCTGCGGTTTCGGCAATGTCACGACGATTCCGGCCTGCTCGCACTCCAGGATTTCTTCGCCCTTGAAGTAACCACGGTCGGCCACTGCCTCAAGTTCATCTGCATGAAGAGCGGCCTTGGCCTGCTCCGCAATGTTGGCCAGTTGCGAGCGATCCGAGCCCTCATTTGTCACTTCGTGCGCGACGATCAGGTGATTTTCGGTGTCGACCGCAGACTGAACATTGTAGGCGACCATGCCGCTGCCGCGTCCGCTCGTTGCCATCGAGCGGCAATCCGGATCGGTCAGCGACACCTGTTGATCAGGCGAAGCAAGAACCTGTTTCTCGATTTCCCGGGGGCGTTTCACCTCCTCCTCGAGTTTGACCAGCTTTTCCTTGTGCCGCGTTTTCGTGAGCAATACCGTCTCTAGATTATCCTCACCCGCTGCCGCGTGACGGTCCGCCGTTTCAATCTGGCTCAGATAACGCGCGACGCTCTCCTCGATCTGCTTCAACCGCCGCTCCAGCTTGCCTTTCGTAAAGTTGTTGTCGCGGCTGTTGACGGCTTTGAATTTCGACCCGTCGATCGCGACGCTGGCTTTCGCCAGCAATCCCATTTGCCGGCAAAGCTCAATGAATTGCGCGCAGACCTTTTTGATCGCCGGGCCATTATCCTTGCGGAAGTCGGCAATCGTCTTGTGATCGGGAGCAAGCCGCCCAAGCAACCAGATTACTTCCAGATTGCGACCCGCCTCGCGCTCCAGCCGCCGACTCGAATGCACCCGATTGAGGTAGCCATAGATGTAGAGCTTGAGCAGCGCCGAAGGGTGATAGGCGGGCCTGCCGGTGGCAGCCGGATCGACGCCGTCAAAACCAAGCTCGCCGAGATCGAGCGCCGCGACAAACACATCGATTGCGCGAACAGGATTGCTCTCGTCGACCCAGTCATCGAGGCATTCCGGCAACAGTGCCGCTTGTCCCCGAACCGCCCCCTGCACGAATGCCGCCATCAAAGCCCCCGCCGATTCAGCAAGGGAATCATAGCATGGAAGGGGTTTTCACACAGTCTGGGTCAATAACCGACTTTCCGAACTTGCCGCGCGACGAGCGCGAGGATGACAAATGGTGGGCAGGCGCTTGACTGCACAGGGCCTACCTGACGTTCGGCGACTGCGGAGGGGTGGGGCCACGCGACCAACGCGACGAGGGCGAGCAAGCGCGAGGATGATGGTGGGCGGGGGTCATCTGGAATGTCCCTTTGGCTGATGACCGGTTGCCTTTGAGGCAGGATGCGACGCGCTTACTCCCCCCTCAACAGCCGTGTTGCGACGGGGTAGAGGCCTTCGTGGCCCATCATGTGGACGTTCATGCCGTCGTTGCCGAACAGGGGGGCGAAGGCGTCGTCGAGTATGTTGAGGCCGCCGGTGTAGGCCCCGAAGGCTGGCATGACGAGGCGTAGGCCGTTGCTGACGAAACAGGGGCGGCGGATGGTGTGGCCTAATCGGGAAAGGCGTGCACAGGGGTGGAGGTGGCCCGCGATCTCGTGCGTCACGCGGCCCGTGGAGGGGATGTGGCGGAAGGTGATGCCTTCGACGGTGAGGTCGTCGCGGACGATGCCGCCGAGCTTGGAGGTGGTTGCGCCGTCGTGGTTGCCGGTGAGCCAGATCCAGTCGCGGTCGTCCTGCAGAACGGTCAGGGTTTCGCGGTCTTCTTCCGACATGCGGTCGAGGGCTGCTTCGTCGTGCAGGCTGTCGCCTAGCGCGATGACGGTTGTGGCGGGGGTGATGTCGAGGGCTTTGGCGAGGCGGGCGAGGGTTTCGCGGGTGTCGTAGGGCGGCAGCATTTGGCCACGGCGGGCGAACGATGAGCCTTTTTCCAGGTGCAGGTCGGCGATGATGAGGGCGTCTTCGGAGGGCCAGTACAGCGCGCCGGACAGGTGGGCGATGAAGGCCTTGCCGCAGATGTTGACGGGTTGTTCGCGGAAGTCTTCCGCGTCGAGCCGTTTTTGCGCGCGTGTCAGCATAACGTGTGTTGGTTCCCCGCAGTCGTCGTCATCCAACACAACGATCACCTGAAGTTGTTGGGTCGCGCAAGGGCTTGACCCAACCTACACACGATTCTCTTAGGCTGTGCCGTGGTCGTTGGGTCGTAAAAGGGCTTGACCCGGTCTACATGTTCAGTTGCCGAGTGGTGCCACTCATACAGTTGCTTGGGTTCCGGCCTTCGCCGGAATGACGGAAAAAAGATGGGCCAAGTTGTTGGGTTGCGGGGGAAAACGTCCGCCTAACCTACACACGATTCTCTCAAGATGTGCCGTGGTTGTTGGGTCGCGCAAGGGCTTGACCGAGACTAGATGCTCGGTTGCCGAGTGGTGCCACTCATATCGTTGCTTGGGTTCCGGCCTTCGCCGGAATGACGGAAAAAAGATGGGCCAAGTTGTTGGGTTACGGGGGAAAAGGTGCATCTAACCCAACCTACGAGTCGTGAGTGCCGGTGGCTTCGGCGATGAGGTCGTCGTGGGCACCGCGCAGGATGTCGTCGCGGGCTGAGCCGTAAACCGCTTCGACGCCGATTTCCAGCAGGATGGGAACCGAGAGCGGGGAGACGCGGCGCAATGGCTGGTGGCGGATGTGGCCTTTGATGCGGGCGAGGAAATCGCCCAGCCGCGCGATGTCGAGCAGGCCGGTGGCAGCGTCGGCGTAGGCGGCTTCCAACAGAATGTGGCCGGGGTCGTGGCGGCGCAGAACGTCGTAGATGAGATCGGTGGACATGGTGACCTGACGGCCGCTTTTTTCGCGGCCCGGGTGGCGGCGCTCGATCAGGCCAGCGATGACGGCTGCCAGGCGGAAGGTGCGCTTCATCATGCTGGTTTCGGCGAGCCAGGCATCTAAGTCGTCGCCGAGCATGTCTTGGTGGAACAGGGCGTCGAGGTAGAGGTCGCCGCGCGCCAGCAGTCGGTCGAGGTCGCCTAGGCCCCAGATGGCGAGACCGTAGTCGTTGCACACGAAGCCTAACGGTTTTGCGCCCGCGCGTTCGAGGCGGCGGGTGAGGAGCATCCCCAGCGTCTGGTGGGCGAGGCGGCCTTCGAACGGGTAGGCGACGAGGTAGTGTTTGCCCGCGCGGGGGAAGGTTTCGACCAGCACGTCGGCGGCGCTGGGGAGGATTGA
>Ga0247842_10008045_pt1 | contig 11192 bp, 12 predicted proteins | sample LaCruzMarch2015__3_FD_192411 | JGI IMG/M metagenome (GOLD analysis project Ga0247842, IMG submission 192411) | Freshwater microbial communities from meromictic Lake La Cruz, Castile-La Mancha, Spain - LaCruzMarch2015_19m | ecosystem: Environmental > Aquatic > Freshwater > Lake | place: Spain...
CGTTCATTTATCGAACAGTCTGTGGCGGTCGCGGAGATGGCCATCAAAGATGCCGGCATACCTAAAAAGGAGATAGACACCGTTATACCCATCGGCGTGGTGGCCAACCCGCTGGACAACGCCAATGTGGTGTGCTCCATGTTGATCGAGGAGCTCGGACTGGGCTCATCGGCTAAAAGCAACTTTGAAATAATGTCCGGCGGATCAAGCTCCGCCAACGCATTAAAGGTTGCGGTTTCGCTGGTATTGACCGGTCTTTCGAAGGCTGTACTGGTAGTCCACAGCGACCGCCTGGCCTCCGGGCTGGACCTCAATGCGGCCATCACGACCTTCGCCAAGGCGTCCATCAGCCAGGAGTATGAAGCTCCGTTTGGATTCAGCCAGCTTGCACTAGCGGGGCTGTTGCAGCAGCGTTATATGCATGACACCGGGACCACTGAGAGACAGATAGCGTCGGTGGTCGAATCCCTGCGCAAATGGGCGGCTTTAAATCCCAACGCCATGATGAAGACACCCAGGACGGCCGATGAGGTGCTGGACTCGCCCATGCTTTCGTCCCCCGTCCGCAAGCGCATGATGAACGTGCTGGCGGACGGCGCCGCGGCTTTCATTGTGACAGATGCAGCGAGAGCGCGGGAGCTGACAAAGACGCCGGCCTATGTACTCGGGCTCGGATCGAGGTGCACCAACTTCACCGTGACCGGTCAGCCGCAGGACATACTGAAAGCATGGGGTCCGGCGGCGCAGGAAGCCTACAAGATGGCACGCATCAAGCCTGCCGACGTAGACGTGGCGGAGATCTACGACGCCTTCCCCACCTTCATCCTCATATCGCTCGAACTGCTGGGCCTGTGTGAAAGGGGCAAGGCCGGCAAATTTGTTGAAGACGGGCACACCTCGCCGGGTGGAAAGCTCCCTGTCTCGACCAACGGCGCCATGATGGCGCAGGGCCATACCGGAGCGGGCGGGGGAGTTGCAATCCTGGTGGAAGCAGCCCGGCAGGTCATGGGCAAGGCAGGCGCCAGGCAGGCGAAAAAAGCGGACATCGTGGTAGAGACCGCATCGGGTGGAGTGGGAATGGACTTTCATGTGGGCGTATTAGGAAAGGAGGTATAGAAAATTGAGCGAATATACAAAACCGCTGCCGTTGATAACCGGGCTGAGCAAAGTATTCTGGGACGGATGCAAAGAGAAAAAGCTGCTGTTCCAGAGGTGCAAGGACTGCGGGCAGGTGATTTTTTTCCCCAAGATGCTGTGCACCAACTGCATGGGTCACAACCTTGAATGGAAGGAATCGAAGGGCAGGGGAAAGATATTCACGTTCACCGTCACCTACGATGCGGCGCCGCCGGAATTCATGTCCTCGGTCCCCTTCGCGCTGGCCGTAATCAACCTGGACGAGGGCTACAGCATGCTGAGCAATGTGGTCGACTGCGATTACGAGAGACTTGCCTGCGATATGCCGGTAGAGGTCGTTTTTGACCCGGTCACGCCGGAGGTCACGTTGCCTAAATTCAAGCCGGTCAATGCTTGAAACATTGAAGATCACTTAATTCATCATCGATTATAAATAAAGGAGGTTGTTATGGCAGGAAAAATCTATGATCCGCACGTACATCTGTTCATCAAGGAAGGCATACCGGAGGCATATCTGCTCGGCATGGCACGCACCATGAAGCTGGTGCTGAAAAACAAGCTCGGGGTGGACATGACATTGGAGGATGCGCTGAATAACGTCGTGGCGCCGATGTATGATCCCGAAGGAAACAAATTTCTTGCGGAAATGGATAAAGCAGGTGTAGCAAAGGCTATTATTTTCGGCTCCGATTTCGGAGCTGAACTCGGTGATGCCAAGATGCATCCGTTTGAGGCGAATGAGTACTATGCCTCGCTGGTGAAAAAAAGCGCCGGCCGTTTTATGGCGCTGGCAGCTATTGACCCGCGTCGCCCGGGCGCCCTAAAACACTGCGAGAAATGCATGGAACAACTTGGCATGAAGGGTTTAAAGCTGCACCCCGCGGCAGGATTCTATCCGACTGACCAGATACTCTATCCGTTCTACGAAAGATGCGCAGATTGGAACGTGCCCATCGTATTCCATACCGGCGCGCAACCCGCCGCCCCCGTGCATCTCGACACGCAGAGGCCACTATTCATCGCGGAGGCGGCCACACGCTTCCCGGATACCAGGATGATCATGGCGCACGTGGGCATGGACCTCTATAACGAGGCGGTCATGTACGGGAAACTCATCCCCAACGTATATTTCGATCTCTCCTATCACCAGTTTTCCTACGTATCATGGGGAGCGCAGAAGTTCTACGAGTGGCTGCGCTTCCTGATCGACGAATGCGGCGCTTCCAAGCTGATGTGGGCGACCGATTCACCGCTGCCCTGCGCCATACTGCCGACCGATGCCTGGGTTAAAGTTTTCACTGAACGCAATACTACCATTCAGTTCACCGATGAAGAAATCGAGATGATCATGGGCGGTACCGCGGCCGAAGTATTCAATATCGAGGTTAAAGGAGCAAAAAAATGAGCACCATCAAGCGTAAAATAGCCTTTGCCCTGTACGCCCTGACAGCACTGCTGTGGTATGGGGTAGGGCTATATTATATCTTCTCCACCGAAATAGCCGCCTATCATAAGCAGGCTATCGGAGTTGACTGGGCGGGATTGGCGCCGGGTGTTAAGACCCTGCTACTGGTACTGATGAAGGGTACGGGAGATGCACTATTCGTGGCCGCTGTTGCCATGACCTTTTTGCTGCTGATCCCTTTCCGGCGGGGAGAAAAATGGGCGAAGTGGGCTATGCTGTGCGTCGGCCTGGCTGTCTGGGTGCCGATGCTGATAGGCGCCATCTGGGTGTACACGTCCACAGGCGCAGCATCACCCTGGCAGGCGAATTCAGCTATGCTTATCGCCCTGCTAGTTGCCTTCGCGTTGTCCTGGTAATTACGTGATCAGCACACTGAAGGCACTCAGTAAGAAAACGGCTGCGGCTCGCTTAGAACCAGTGATAGAACTGGGCCAGTATCAGTAAGCCCTGGATGATAAATATAATAGCCACCAGCATGTTCAGCACGCCGGGGCTTACCATCACTATAATGCCGAAAATCAGGGTGAGAGCGCCTACGATGAGGGGCAGCCCGATGGCGAAACCCGATGCGATGACCTGCCCCAGGCCCAGGATGATCAGGTATATCCCCACCACGTAGTTCAGTATCCTCGGGATGATCAGGATGATGATACCGGCGGCTATAGCCAGTATTCCCCACAGCCAGCTTCCGGCAATGCACCATCCGATGCCGCTCAGTATAAGCGCGACAGCGATAAGGTAGTTGACGATGCGGGGGAATATCAGGATGATTATGCCGATAATGAGCAGGATAATCCCCAGAGCGGGACCTCCGGCGGGTAAACCCAGTGTTAGCCAGGACATCTTGCACCTCCTCCGGTTCTATTTTCTATATTTTACATATAATGGAACGAAAATTCGAGCTTTGTGTCTATACATAACAAATATACGCGCTTCTATCTTGACTTAAGACGGCGTTTTAAATAGATTTATAATATGGCCGGGACGACTTCGTTGCAACCGCCTTATATACGAAAGGTAGATGTACGGGGCAAGATAACTACCTGGATTGTGGACGGGAGCTACGTGCGCGGCCACATTGACGAAGAGTTCACCAACTTCGGTCAGCATTACAGATTCCCGTATATTCCATTGGATGAGTTCTGGATAGACCACGAGGCAAAAAAGGATGAGACGAGTTTTTTCATCGACCATTTGCTGGTAGAACACCGTCTCATGGCCAAAGGTAAATCGTACGACGATGCCCTGGTCGCGGCGGACCTGCAGGAGCGTACCGAGCGCCGGCGCGCCGGGGACGTTAAGGTGATGACCCATAAAGGTCAGGAGCTGCCCGAGGCTAAGGATGTCCACGAGCATCTATGGAGAAAATTGGAGAACGGTGTCAGCGTCTGGATTGTCAACGGTCGGCTCGTCCGCAGTGTGTTCAATATCGACTTTACGGAGGGCGGTCACGACCACATATATGAGTTCGTCCCTGAGAACGAGGTCTGGATCGATAACGATCTTGAAGAAGCCGAGCGCGGCTATGTTCTGTTACATGAACTGCACGAACGTAACCGCATGGCAAGTGGTTGGCCTTACAGCAAGGCGCATGACGAGTCCAGCCACCTCGAGTACCATTGCCGCCATAACCCTGATGAACTGCATGATGCCCTGGCTGCAGAGGATTGGACTTAATCTCAAGAGCGCGTTATGGGCTATTCTTTACCGATCGGACAAACCGAGATGCAGATTCCGCAAATCTCGTGTCCACTTTGGAGCGTTGCTGCCAGTGAGAGCTCCATAGCCTTCTCCCGGCACTTGAAGGCATCATAGTACTCATCGCGGTCGATTTTTATATTCCACAGCTTACCGTTGATGGCCCCGGCCGGGCACGCTTTCACGCAAAGGTCGCATTTGCCGCACCGGCTTTTATCGATGGGAGGTTGTAACGGCTTGAGCGGGGCATCTACCAGCACGGAGACCAGTCGCAACCTGGGACCGAATCTTCTTGAAATAAAAAGGTCGCTTTTGCCTATCCAGCCCAGGCCTGCCCGCGTGCCCACCATCTTGTGGGAGAAGTCGTGCCTGAGCGTCCGCGCGTACTCGGGCGACCGGTCCAGCCCGCTGGAGGTGGGCGCAAATGCCAGGCTCCTCACCCCGAGTCCAGCTATCTTTGTGGCCACGTCCGCCGCCAGGCCGGTTAAATAGACATTGGTTTCCTGGTACAGCTTCCAGTATTCCGGGGTTGGGCCGGTGATGATCGAATCGATGACCGAATCGTCCAGCCTTTTGCCTATGCTGATGCCGTAGTCCCAACCCTTGAACCGCTCATGCAACAGGCCGGACAGGTCGGCCAGGCCCCAGATGTGCCGGCCGTCGTCCGGAATGACCTTGCGTATCTGCTCTACAATTTTTTCCTGCATTTAAACTCGCATTGCCTCGATTTGTTCTACAAAATCGCACTCTTTATCCATAAAGCCATAGCCGGTTTCGACCGGATTATGCAATATCAGGTATTGCTCATCTTTCTGAGAATAGCGCGGCCAATGCGGGGCGCCGTCTCCATTGGGATCGCCCGTGCGGGCAAAACGCGCCCAGTAGCCGGCCATTTGATCGGCTAGCGCAATGTCTTCCTCTTCCAGTCCCGGCAATGCCAGGAAGTGAAATACGAAGGGTACCTCCGCCGCGTGGAAGCAGCCAAAGCGTTCCTTCCAATCCGTTATGCCCGGTAGCTGGTAGAGAAAGAATTTGGGCGGCATGGAGAACAGGTAGCGGAAAGTCCGCGGCTGTATGGCCGACATATTCCGCGCCGTGCGCCGTGCGCCGCAGAAAAACCCGCTGCCAAATAAATTGCAGGCCGCCTGCCCGGCTGTGTCGGCGTCCGTCGCGGCATACCGTTCAAGCACCCTGCCCTGCGCTGCGCCGAATGCCTTCTCCACGAACAGCTTATAGCGGACGGGATCGTCCTTCCCGCCGAACAAAAACAATTGAAAAAGCGTCCCTTCATCTTTGGTCGTCCCCGTAATGAAGGGCACGTTATGCTGCTTGCCATTGCGGAAAGTTTCCGCGGGCGAGTCGTGAAGCACGTGACCATCAATAACCAGGTGGTTGAGCTGCCAGCTTCCCGTGAAACCTGCCCCATCCACATCCACCTGGATGGATTTGAACCACCCTTCGACCAGCGTCTGCGCCGGCAGTGCGCGCATCTTTTCCAGTGTCCCTTTACCGCCGTCAAATCCAAGATTGCGGACAAATCTCAAGCCTAAAGATTCCGCGCTTTCCAGGTGACCGTTGGACTCACCCAACTTCCTGAATAAGAGAGGTGTATTGCCGCAGCTCTGGGCTATGGCCCGCTGAAAAAGGCCGCCGGCCAGGGGTGATGACAGCAGGGCGATCACGCTCGCTCCCCCTGCGGACTCGCCGAAAATCGTCACATTGCCGGGATCACCGCCGAATTTCTTAATATTCGCCTTGACCCATTTCAAGGCAAATAGCTGGTCCATTATGCCGTAATTGCCCGAGACGCGGCCGGCCGATTCCGTTGTTAATTCCGGGAGCGCCAGGAATCCCAGTGCGCTCAGCCGGTAATTAATGGTCACGACTACTATGCCCAGGGAAGCGAAGTACTTCCCGTCGTAAACCGGAACGGACCCGGAACCGGTATTGAAACCACCCCCGTGTAACCATACCATCACCGGGCACGGGGCCCGTCCGGGCTTTTCCGGGGCCCAGATATTCAGATTCAGGCAATCTTCGCCCATACTGCCGAAAGCAGGAAAGACCAGGGTATCCTGCGGGCAAATACAGCCGGCTTTGGTAGTGATCAGGGTGGTTTTCCAGGGCACGGGCGGCTGGGGAGGCCGCCACCGCAACGCTCCCACCGGTGGAGCTGCATAGGGAATACCTTTAAAATTAGCGACGCCCCCAAAAACATAACCCGTTACGGGCCCATATTCAGTCTCAACGGTCTTTTCAGGCAGGCTGGCAATGAATTCATCGAACTTACTCATGAGGGAGTTTCTCCTTGTAGGCCCGCTTCTTCTGCTCGTAAAGCTCGTAGTATTCCTCCATCATGTCGCGGATGGGCAGGTGGTAGGGGCACCTTTCCTCGCATTCGCCGCACTTATTACATTTGGCGGCCAGGTCGAACAGCCCCGACCAGAAGCCGAAGATCTGTTCCTCCGGCAGGCGCGCCATGAAGCTGGGAAAGGTCATGACTGACGATATGTGGATGCCCTCCTTGCAGGGCTGGCAGTAATCGCAGCGATGGCAGAACCTGGTGCCGAGCTGCTCCTTCAGTTTGCGCATCTCCGCGCGGTCCGATTCCGTCAGCTTCAGGGGGCCTTTGAATATCCCGACGATCTCGTCAATCTCCTCCACCTTCTCGATACCCGGAATGGTGGCCACATCTTTGTACTGGAAGAGGAACTTGAAGGCGATCCTGGCGTTGTCTATCATACCCCCTGCCAGCGGCTTCATGTCGATGAAGCCCACATCGTGTTTGCGGCAGAGGGGCAGCAGCTCCTTGGCTGCCTCATCGGTGACGAAATTGAAGGGGAACATGAGAGTCTCGAAGCGTCCCGATTCCACGGCTTTTTTGGCGACGTCGATCTGGTGCGATGTGATGCCGATGTGCCTGATCTTGCCCGCCTTTTTAGCTTCCTCCAGCACGGCCATCGGCCCCTGCGGGTCGAGGACTATATCCAGCGTCTTGAAATCGCTGACGGCGTGGTATTGGTAAAGGTCTATGTAGTCGGTGCCCAGTTGCGTCAGGCTTTTATCCAGGTGTTTGGCGATGCCCTCACGGTCCCTGTGGGTCGACTTGGTGGCGATGATGAGGTCTTGCCTGCGGCCGGCAATGGCCTTGCCGATACGCGCCTCGCTGGTGGTGTAGGCGTTGGCCGTATCTATAAAATTGATGCCGTGGTCCAGGCATCGCCTGATCACAGCGATCGCGTCTTCTTCGTTCAGTCTCTGTATGGGTATACTGCCGAACCCGATTCTGGTCACCATTAAGCCGGATTTGCCGAGCCGCATCTTTTCCACCGGTCAGTCCTCCTGTGTTTATTGGAGCGTCATTGCGGGCGGGTTTAAAAACCCGCCCCTACATTTACCTACGGAAGGGGCGTACCTTCAGGTGCGCCCGTTTATTAATACCCCTGCTTTGCTATTATTTTACCACCGTCCGCGCGCTATAATACATCCATCATCCAATACCTGGAGGTGTGAAGTGCCCACAGCGAAAGCCGGTGACATCAGTCTTTATTACGAGGTCCATAGTGAAGGCGAGCCGTTACTCCTGATCATGGGTTACGGTTCCAACTCCGGCCACTGGTTCGTCATCCTGCCCCGCCTGGCCAGCCGGTTCAATGTAATAATCTTCGATAAGCGGGGCACGGGGAGGAGCGACAAGCCGGACATACCGTACACGGCCGAGATGTTGACGGGGGACATCATAGGGCTGCTTGACGCCATCGGCATCGGCGCTGCCCATGTCTTCGGCGTTTCTATGGGCGGCATGATCGCCCAGGAGCTTGCGCTCAGGTATCCCGGGCGGGTGAAAAAGCTTATCCTCGGCTGTACTTCCTGCGGCGGGCCCCAGGCGATAAGATCTAGCCCCGAGGCGACGGCTTTTCTATTCGACCCGGATCGGGCCAAACTCTCCGACGAGGAGAGGGCTTACTCAACCGTGCCGTGGCTGTGGAACGAGGATTTTATCGCCAAGCACCCGGAGGCCGTCAAGCATTACGTAACGACCACGACGCAATATCCCACGCCGATCCACGGCTATATGAGCCAGGCAAATTTCCTCCTGACTCATGATACTTATGACCGCCTGCCGCAGATCAAGGCGCCGACTCTGGTTTTAACCGGCGCGCGGGACCGCCTGATGCCACCCGAGAACTCCAGAATACTGGCTTCCAGGATTCCAGGAGCTGAACTGGTGATATTCGAAAAAGCCGGGCACGGGTTTATTTCGGACACGGCGGATGAGAGCAGCGAGACGATTATTAAATTCCTCAAGCGGTAGCCTCAACAGGAGTAAGGGAGGGTTAGAAAGTGCAACAGGATGAAACGAGGGAAGCCAGGTTGGACCGCCTTGAGCACAAGGCGGGCGATTACGAGGAGCTGTACGGGAGCTGCGCCCAGGGTACGCTGCTGGCATTGCAGGAGGAGTTCCGCATGGAGGACGTCTTCACGCTCAAGGCCGCCACCGCCATGCCGGGGATGGCTCTGCGGGGTGAGACCTGCGGCGCGGTGGTTGGAGCCATCATGGCGCTGGGTATGGCCCTGGGCCGGGAGAAGCCCGACGACTTCAAGGCGGTGCAGCGCACTACCAAAGCGGCCCGCAAGCTGTGCAGGCGTTTTGAGCAGGAGTTTGGCGGCTGCAATTGCCGCGACGTGCAGCACGGCATCTTCGGCAGGAGCTTCAACCTGGCCGACGCGGCCGACCAGGTGGAGTTCGTTAAAGCCGACGCCGCCAGGAAGTGCCGCGCTCCGGCCGCAAGAGCGGCGCGCATCGCAGGCGAGCTGATCTTGGACGAGCAGGATAAAACCTGAGGCCGATAGATACGATTGTTCCTTAAGGGGCGAACTTGTAGGGGCGTACCTTCAGGTGCGCCCTTAATAAGGATGTCATTGCGGGTATAAATGCGAGGCCGAAGGCCGCGGCAATCCAAACGTCATTCCTGATCGGTCAATACTTCTTGCGCAATGCTTATTGTCTGATCAGCAAATCTGGAATTGTCTTCGGCTAAGGCCTTATATCCCTCAGCCATTTTTAGTTTCAATCTCTCGTCGGCTAAATCTCGCAGACACATGGTAACTTCTCACGCGTATCGTTATTTCAACTAAGCTTTAACCTGCTGGCGCAGGCGTTCTAATATCCACATGCGGGCGAGCGTGGTCGGTCCCACACCAAGTTCCCTGGCCTCTCTCCTGATCTCCTCCCATTTGTCCGCGGAGAGACGGACAGGAATGACCTTGTCCAGTGGTTTTTTTACCTCCACCCGGACAACCTCATCGCTTTCGTCCCAGGCATCGCCCTTTTCAATTTCCTTAATTGTCTTATCTATATCAGCCATGTTATTACTATTTCCTCTTATCACATCAAATTGTATACATTCCGTATACGCCTGTAAAGTTAAGGTGACTATTAGCAAAGCAGCCTATTACAATTGAGGGTATAGGTCCAACCACTCATTATTCAGCCCTGCAACAAGTTCCGCTTTCTTTTGTCTTGAACCGGCTTTTATCTGTTTCTCACGGACAATTGCTGCCTCAGCGGTTTCAGCAACCTCGTAATATACCAGTTTCGTCAGATTGAAATGTCTGGTGAAGCCCTCAACCAGCTTCTCTTTGTGTTCATAAACGCGCCTTTTCAGATCGTTGGTCACACCGGTGTAAAGTACAGTGTTTTTCCAGTTCGTCATGATGTAAACATAGAATTGCTTCTCACTCATAGGTGTACCTGCAACCCGTTATTGTGACTAACTATAAATCCGTCATTGCGGGTATAAATGCCAAAAAAAGTTGCTGAGATTTTACCGAATACGTGAAGTATGAGACTGTTTTTCGGTAATATTTAACTATTTAGTTGTTAATCATTCAACCGGTTGAATGATTGAGGTTATATAGTATGCATAAAAAAGATGTCCCAGGTGCCATTCTGTTGATGTTAAACGCTATGGAACGGATGCGCTGCACAAACAGCGTTTTCAATGTTTGCAATGCCAGCGAACATTTATCTGGAAAGCTAAGTACAACAGCATCGCGCGGCGCCAGCATTGGTTTAAATTGTGGGTCACTGAGAGCTGCTCTGTAAGGTTGCTATGCAAACTATCCGGCTACAGCGTTCACACAATCAACCGTCTAAAGAATTACTGGTTGGATCAAGTACCGAAGGAAACAGCTGATTACCCGAAAGTGCTGTATGTAATTTATGATGCTACGTATTTTCATAAAGATGGATGTCTGCTTAATCTTATGAACGCAACGAATAAAAAGATCATTGCACATACCTATGTGCAAAAGGAAAACTTCAAAGATTCATATGACTGGTTTATCATGCTGAAGCACCAGGGGTTGAATCCAGCATTTATTACAACGGATGGTGAACGCTCAATTATGCGAGCCTTGAAACTGGTGTGGCCAGGTGCCAAACTCCAAAGATGTTTATATCACCTGCAACATGAGGGAATGCGCTGGCTAAGAACATGTCCCAAAACTGAGGCAGGCAAAGAATTGCGCAGCATCCTTTCGAGGCTTAGCAGGATAAAGACGATTCAAGAACGAGATGAGTTCGTGCAACAATATGCTGGCTGGGTAAACAGCTTTGGGCAATTTGTCAGATCTCTGCCACGTACAACAGTTGCTTATAAGGATCTGCAACGTACCGTGGTCCTATTGAAAAATGCCTTGCCGGATATGTTCCACTATCTTACGAATGGCAACGTACATGCCACCACTAACGCACTGGAAGGATTTCATTCGCGATTAAAGGCAGATTATCGACGCCATAGAGGCCTAACAAAAGAACACAGGATTCAGTATATCAGGTGGTATTGTTATTATCACAAATGAGCAACTTTTTTTGGCATTTATACCC
>Ga0247842_10008057_pt1 | contig 11180 bp, 7 predicted proteins | sample LaCruzMarch2015__3_FD_192411 | JGI IMG/M metagenome (GOLD analysis project Ga0247842, IMG submission 192411) | Freshwater microbial communities from meromictic Lake La Cruz, Castile-La Mancha, Spain - LaCruzMarch2015_19m | ecosystem: Environmental > Aquatic > Freshwater > Lake | place: Spain...
CCGTGACCATCGGGCGTTCACTAACGGATACCTTTTCGGGCATCGCACCCGCCTCCGTGCCGATGTTCATCATCTTCCAGTTGATAGGTGCTGCGATCGGTGCGCTGCTCACCGAGTTCTTCTACCCTCGCCGCGGCGTTGCACCCGAACCACTTGACCTACCGGGGGCCATCCACCACGGTCCGCACGACGAATAGCAGCGCGAGTCTGAGCCTGCCGAATGGCCGCTGCAATTGTGCTTTAATTCCTCCCATGTGCCCCCGCGAGGCAAAAACATCTGGATTGTCGTTGGTTCAGGCGATCGCCATCGGCGTCAACACCACAAGTCCGGCTTTCTCCCTCGCCGCGATCTTGGCTCCGATGGCCCTGCTGGTGGGCTATGCGACGCCGTTAGTACTTATCATCTCCTTCATCCCGATGGCCTTGACATCGTTGGCATTCATGTATCTAAACCGACGAGACCCCGACTGCGGCACCACGTTTTCTTGGGTAACCCGTGCCATCGGCCCCAGATCCGGATTCTTGGGTGGGTGGACGATTGCAGCGGCCGGCGTGTTGGTACTTGGATCCTTGGCTGAGACCGCGATTAAATATGGGCTCTTAACTTTCGGCTTGGACTCACTCGCCGCCAACCGCTGGCTGATCATCACCTGCTCCGCCATCTTGATCCTGTTTATGACCGGGCTCTCAATTGCTGGCACGGATTCAAGTATCGGCCTGCAGACCGTCCTCACTTTCGTGCAAATAGCCATCCTGCTCATTTTTGCCGCCGCAGCCGCCGTCCTCGCCTTCCGCACCTCAATTCCCGCAATCACCTCTGAGTGGCTAAATCCGTTCACCTATGGCATGGAGCCGTTGGTCGCCGCGATGCTGCTCGGAGTTTTTTGCCTTCTGGGGCTGGGAGGCCGCCACCAACTTGTCCGAGGAATGCCGCCGACCGGCCGATGCCGGCCGGGCCGGCGCGATTTCTACGGTGATCTTGCTCATCACCTATGTATCTGTGGCATTTTTCGTGGTTATCTACCTTGGCCAGAGCGGCTTCTACCCGGTAGGTGAGTCCGGCCTTGTCATAGTGGACATGTCCGAGGTGGTCCTCGGGCCCTTCGCCTTCCTTATTCTTGTCGCCGTTGCCCTGAGCGCCCTTGCCTCCACGCAGTCGACAATGGTCCCCGGATCAAGAGCGGTGCTATCAATGGCGCGCCATGGAGCGCTGCCCGCTAAATTGGGTCTTACCCATCCCAGATTCAAGTCTCCCTGGGCATCACTGCTACTTCTTGGCCTAATCGCAACCACCTGGTACGTCGCTGTTTCTGCCATCAGTGAGAACGCGCTAACTGACACGCTCTCGTCCATCGGAATTCTTGTCGCCTTCTATTACTCGCTTACGGGTATCTCTTGCGTCGTCTATTACCGCAAGCATGTGACCGCCAGCTTGAAAGGCTTCCTACTCGTCGGGGTCGGACCAATCCTGGGCTCTATCGGGTTGGCGTTCATGCTCGTGGTAGGAATTCGATCGGTATCGAACCCAGTCAACTCAGCCACCGGGGTGCCTTGGCTTGGCCTGGCCCCGCCCCTGGCCGTCGCTGCCTTAGTTATGGCCTTAGCCATTGCGGTCTTGGTTGTGAAGGCACTTAGGCACTCAAGTTACTTAAGCTCCGCTCGTCAGACCGCCACTTTCGCGCAAAGCCCATTTCCGCTCGGCAAGGACATCGAGATCAACCCCGGGGGCGCTCTGGTTAACTGCAATGCCACGGTCGATGACATTGTTGCGCGGCTAATAGCCAACGAAGCCGAACTAGTCAAAGCCAATCCGGTGACCCTCGTCTTCGGCATACACCCGTCGGGCCTGTCCGGTGCAGAAGCAGATGACTCGCGTGAGGCCCTGATCGAACTCGGAGAACAAACCTTCCGCAAAGTGGAGGTGACCATTCGCAAGATGGGTGTGCGCCGCTGCCTGCGACTCTTCGAGGAAGCCAATGCGCATGATTCGATAGCTGCGGCCGAACTCGCGAGCCGCCCTGCGCTCCTAATCTAGAAAGCACTGTCTAGTTCGAGGGCGACGACATGGCCTGCCGAAACCCCAGCGCGGCTCTATCCAGGTGCGGGCACTTCCGGGTAGTGAGCGCTCACTAGATCCGGATAACTGCGCAAGTAGTAGTTCCACATCTGCTCGCCGAAGATCGGAACCGCGGCTCCGGCGAGGCCTTCACTGCCATCGAGCAGTTGCTCACGCTTAGCCATGAACCCCGCCGAGCTATGACGCGGGCTCTTTGCCACCGCCTGAGCAAAGCTCGGGTCAAGGTCGAGTGGTTCTAGGCTCGCCCGCAAATCAGGACCGTGAAAGTAGGCCGACGAAAAGCGCTGGGCTGAAGTAATAACCCGATGGTTGGTGGCGACCAAATAGTTGCCGGTCATCGCCTGCAACATTTCGCCAAGGTTGACAACGAAAGCGTCATCGCGGGGTGGCACATCAATCCACTCACCCCTTTCATTTTCCACCTGAAGGCCACCAACCCCGTGCTGCAACAACAAGGTGAGGAAGCCGGCATCGTGGTGGCCATTGACTCCGGCCTGCCCACTGGGTGTCGGGGGGTAAGAGATGAGTTTCATGAAGCCCAATGGGCGTTCGCCGAAGCGGCGGGTGAAAGTGTCCTCCGCAGTTCCAAGGCCGACAGCGATAACACCCATCAACTCATTGGCAAGTGCCACCATCGTGTCGAAGTATTCGGTGACGACCTCACGAAAACCGGGAAGTACCTCCTCCGGCAGCCATTGGTTGGGCCCGTCAAGGCGCAGGTAAGCCGGCGCGACATCGGCCGGTCGCGGTGAATGCTCAGCGGACAGGTCGATTTGTTCCCGATAGTCGACCTGATTGTTCGTCAGTTCTGCGCCGATGGCCTCCCAGCCACGAAAGTGCCGGGACTTACTCTTCGCCATCAAGGCCTTGGTCTGGGCCGGCAGCGCGAAGAACATCTGCAATGCATTGAAGTATCGCTTGATGAGATCCTCGCTGACACCATGATCGACTAGCAAGAGGAACCCGGTCTGATGGCAGGCCTCGACAACATCAGCAGCGAAGTCACGGCGCTGTGCGCCACCGGCGCGCCAATTTGCCATTGAAACCACCGGGATCTTGGTGGTAACTACATCGTTGAGCCCTGAGCCAGGTAATTGATTCAAAGATCAGCCCTCGGTTTCAATTGGTTCGCGGTCGCGACAAGATTCTTCAAGTTTCAAGCGGGATAGGAACACCGTGCTTCCGCAGATCGGTGACCAGCCTTGAATAAAGCTCGTCGATCTGGGCCGTCGTCTTGGGATCGAATTGGGTGCGCCAACGACCAACATGGGCCCGGTCGACGCTGACATTATTGGCAAACCAATCCATCATCTGCGGATCAACGCTAATACCAAGGAACGCGCAGATCGCCGTCATCGACTCCTCGCGCTTGTTCTGCACCATGTCGAGCATGTCGATTGTCAGAATGCGTCCGGGGCGACAGGCTTTGACGGCCTGGTGCATGCGCAAGCTGCGCTTATGCCACTCGCGCAAGGAACCCAATATTTCGTTCGGCCCAAAGGTCTGCTCGACGAAGGAGGCCGCTACGTCACGACCATCACGGATGATCGCAATTACCTGGCAGTCCGGGAAGATAGGTTCGATCAGATCGGTTACTCGCGCATTTGCCGGTGTGCCGTCAACCCAGCGCCGGCCCGCCGCCGGCTCCGCCACCTTGTCCATCACCGACTGCGCGAACTCGCGGGTCGCCAATACCGGCTCCGCCCCAAAGCGCTCTAGATAGCGATCGCCGATTTGGCGCAGTTCATCCTTCGTCAGCCACATTTGCAGTCCGCTGTTATTGGGACGTGCAAAATGCGCACCCTGGGCCCGCTCAACCGCCTTGCGCGCCGCCGCCTGCGCCCGCATGCTGGCCGGCCACCGGGACCGCCGGGTACCGAGAGCTACGGCCAGGCCCGGGTTGTTCGCGATGAAGCGCACCTCTTCGGGATCGGTGAGGTAAAGATCCCGGTGGTGCCCAAGGATGCGCCCCAAGATGGTGGAGCCGCTGCGGCCCGTGCCCCCGATAAGTACTGGGTTGGTCACACTTGCGGCTGGCACTCACCGACCCTATAACAGCTTCTGGGTGATCCTTGCTCGGCGCGCACCTGTGTAGGATTCGCAGACGTGGCCTTGATCTCAGTCATCGTGCCCGCCTATGGGGTGCAGGCCTATCTTCGTGAGTGCTTGCTATCTGTTCTCGAGCAGGACTTCGCCGACGTCGAGATTATTGCTGTCAACGACTGCTCCCCTGACCAGAGCGGTGCAATTATTGACGACGTCGCCGCCGGCGACCCGCGGGTTCGGCCACTGCACTTGGCTGAAAATGCAGGGCTCGGCGGTGCTCGAAATGCAGGGCTCGCTGCAGCAACCGGCCGGTACGTACTCTTCCTCGACGGCGACGACACCCTTGCGCCCGGTTCGCTGGCAGCGATAGCTGACCGACTCGAATACGGCGATTACCCGCAGTTGCTCATTTACGACTACGCACGCACCTGGTGGGACGGGCACCGCACCGCCAGTTGGGCCGCCGAGATCTTGGCGAGTTTGTCGGCTTCGGTATTCATCCCGAGCGAGCACCCCCGACTTTTCAACCTCCTACCTATTGCTTGCAATAAGGTCTATCGGCGCGACTTTCTCCAACAGCTCGGGCTGAAATTTCCGACCGGTTACTACGAGGACATCGCATTTACCTACACGGTGTTGCTCGAGGCGACATCGGCTGTCTCACTCAATATGGTCGTACTGCTGTATCGACAGCGTCGCGCGGGCAGCATCCTCGGTAGCACGAGTCCGCGACATGTTGATGTGTTCGGCCGCTACGACGACGTGTTTGCCGAATTGGATCGACGCGGTATCGCACTACCTCTGCGCAAGCACATCTTCGACATTATGGTCAACCACTATGTAAAAATCCTGCGCCACGCAGATCGGCTCGCGCCCGCAGATCGGCCCGGGTTCTACGAGCAGGCGCGCAGGTCGGTCCGCAGGCACAACCAGGACTGGTCCGCAGTACCAAAACAGAACGCCGCCAGCAACCTGCGCATCCAGTTATTCTTAAGTCGTTCCTACCGGTCATTTACTCTCTACAACCGCCTCGACGCAATGCGCGTAAGCCTCCGCCGAGCCGCGAGTGCGATTTATTGGCCTACCCGACGAGCGGTGCGTCGGGTGCGCGAAATCGGCCGTCTGTACTACCTCCTCGAGCGATTGCGGCCAATTGACCCAAATCTGGTGGTGTTCTCCGAGTATTGGGGTAACGGGTACGGATGCAATCCACGGGCCGTATTCGAGCGGCTGGCCGAGGTGGCACCGAACCTGAAGGCGGTTTGGCTGATCACCGCGCAGCAGGCGGCACACTTACCCCCCGGCACCGCGCACCTGGCACCTGATAGTTGGCGGCGTTACTCCCTGTTCGCACGGGGGAAGTACTTTGTCAACAATGTCAACTTCCCCGGCGCTTTAGTCAAACGCCCGGGGCAGGTGCACCTGCAGACCATGCACGGAACCCCCTTGAAACACTGCGGTCTTGACGTACTTAGCAGCTCCGTCGCAAGCACCGCGGTGGACCCGGTCCGTCAGCCAAAGCGCAGCGAGGGCCGGCTGGTCGCAACTGATGCGGCGCAATCCTTGCGGGAATTCGAGAACCTGTTACGCCGCAGCGATCGCTGGGACTTTGCCCTCAGTTCCAACGCCTACTCAACCGAGATGTGGTCGCACGCATACCCATGCCGCTATGAGTGGCTGGAGTTTGGATATCCGCGCAACGATGCGCTAGTGACTTCGACTCCTGAGGAGGTGGCCACCGCCCGGGAATTTATCGGCGTGCCGGTGGGGGCAACGGCCATCCTCTACGCTCCTACCTTTCGCGAAGCGGCGGGCGATACGTCGATGCGGATCGATCTCAAGGCTCTCCTTGACGAACTACCCGAGAGCACCGTGTTCATCGTGCGCGCGCACCACACGGCCACCGAGACAAAGGCGATTCGATCCCTGATGGAATCGGGGCGGGTCATTGACGGCTCGAAAGTGCCACGGATTCTGCCGTGCTACCTTGCCGCCGATCTGCTGCTCACCGACTACTCATCGGTGATGTTCGACTATGCACTCTTGGATCGACCTATTGTCATCTACGCCGATGATTGGCACAACTACCTCCAAACGCGCGGTGCCTACTTTGATCTGCTGGCAGCGCCCCCTGGCCTAGTGGCGCGCAATGCCCGCCAGCTCGCCAAGGTGCTGGCCGGGCGTGAATACCTCAGCCCGCGGTCAGAGCAGCTGCGGAGCGAATTCCGCGCTCGGTTTTGCACCTACGACGACGGCCGGGCCGCCGAGCGCGTCATCGACGCCATGCTGCAAGCCGGCTGACTACCAACTGCCGACTGGCTACCAACTGCCGACTGGCCACCAACTGCCGACTGGCTACCGAGTATCGGCCACCCGGCAACTGGGGCCACTGCATACTGACAAGGCAGCAAGTTGGGCGGCCAACCTCGCCACCACCGCGGGGCTGGTCGATCGGAGTACGTTGTTTATCTCCTGCGGATCGGTGCGCAGGTCATATAGCGCGACTTCGTTCTTACCGTACGAGACGTATAGGTAATCCTCGGTGCGCAACGCTTGATATGCGGGCGCCTCAAAGTCCGAGTAATCCGGATCCCCCGGCAAGGTCGCCTGCAGGTTTTCAGTTAGGACGCCGGTACGCCACGGCGCTGAGGTCGGAGCGGTGATAAGTGGCAGTAGATCGCGTCCGTCCACCCAGCTAGGAGTTTCAGCGCCAAGCAAGTTCGCGATGGTAGGGGCAAGGTCAATGGTGGAGGTCACCGAACTAACTACGCCACCGGCAGCGATACCGGGGCCGATCAAGACCGCGGGCACCACCGAATCCTCGCGGAATGGCGCGTGCTTACCCGAAGGCATGCGGTGGCTCCCTACGTGATACCCGTTATCGGAAGTGATGATTACCAAGGTGTCATCAAGGTGCCCGGTGGTGCGCAACTGGGCCATGATGGCATCAAAGGAGTCGGCCAAGGTCTCCGCGGATTCCAGGCGCCGGGTCCAGAGCGCGTCCATCCCGACCAACTGCGCCGGGGTTAGCAGCGGTAGCGACCGCAGCCACTTCGGCTCGAAAGTGCCCTTCGCGTTGAAGGCCGCGCCCCTTGGCGCTTGCGCCCCGGCCCGGGACCCAAGGTTGCGCGCCGCCGTGGGCGCTGGCGCGTGCGGGAGATAAGAGGTGAACTCAAGGTAGAACGGCGTGGTCGCGGTTTCGAGCCACCTGTTGGTATCGGCGGTGAGCACATCTTCCAAGAAGTCATACGGGCCCTCGTAGTGCCGGCTGATGACTCCATCTGAATTCAACGAGTAGTTATAACCGTCATATGGCGAGCCGCCACCGCGAACCGCGGTCACGAAGTGATCCCAACCCGGCGGCAGGTATGCGGGGTCGAGTCGGCGGCCCGGGAATCCGTTTAGGTACTTGCCGATGTGCGCGGTGCTCACCCCGGCTGCACTCAGCCAAGTGGGCAGATTGTCCTTCTGGTGCCCCAGCCGGTAGAAGGTGTCCCAACCACCGCCGGTCTCTGGCACATTCGAATCCACCCGGTGGTTATGCACGTATTGGCTGCGCATAATTGAAGCACGTGATGGGCAACACAAGGATTCGGTCACCACGAAATTGGTCAAAGTGGTGCCGGCTTGCGCGAGCGCGGTCAGCCGCGGGACCTCCTGAAATAGCGGCCAGTCCAAATCGTCCGCGAGCAATAGCACTACGTTTTTTATCCGTGCTACACCGGACCCATCGTCAGAATCATCGTCGGGATCAACAGCTGACCCCGCGGGCGCAATCGCAGGTGCCGGCGACCGGCTTGAATCCGGTGTCGGCGCTGCACTCGGCGGTGCCGGGGTAGCACTTGCTCCCGGCTCCGCCCCGGTGGCCTGCGGCGATGGCTGGACAATTAAGCCCGGAATTGCAACCACCACCGCAACACTGAGCCCGGCGACGAATAACTTGGCGATACCGACAGCCCGACTGCGCTTACCTGCTTCGGGCAACAAAATCTCCAGGTGACTTGGGCTGGGAGCGACCAAGTGGCGGTCAGGTTTTCGAGGATACCCCACAGCGCACGGGCGGGCAGACCCCTACAGACCCCTGCCGAGCCGTGCCCAGTGGGCCCGTCCCCGGTGGGCTATCCTGACAAAATGAGTTCGTCACCGGGGCCCTTACGCCTCGGGACCCCGCCCGGGTCAATGCTCCTTCATATTGGCGTCCACAAGACCGGCACCACCGCCGTCCAGACCGCCTTGGCTAACTCCCGTGACATCTTGGGTAACTGGCAGGTGCGCTACCCGGGGCAACTGATGGCCCATCGCGACGTGGCCTCATCGGTAATGGGCCGCCCCCTTGGCTGGCGCACCGACGGCGCCCGGCCACCGCAGCAGGCACTGTGGAACCAGGTGGTCAAGGCGGCCCACGCTTACCAAGGCATCACGGTTATCTCCAGTGAGTTCTTCGCGGAGTCCCCAGACGAAGTGGTACGCCGGATTGCCAAAGACATGACATGCGAGCAACTGCGGGTTGTCGTCACCTTGCGCAATCTTGGCCGCATCTTGCCTTCGGCCTGGCAGCAAAACCTAAAATCCGGGTTCGAGATCCCATATTTGCCCTGGCTGCAGCGAATGCTCTTCCAAGATGACGAGGCCACGCGAAACACCATTTTTTGGCGGCGCCACCGCCACGACCTGTTGGTTGAAAGATGGGCCGGCATTGTCGGTGCCGAGCACGTGACCGTGGTGGTGGTCGATGACCGAGCGCGCGAGGGCATCTTCCACAATTTCGAGGACCTCCTCGGCTTACCGAGACAAACTCTTTATGACCGGCGCGGTGAAGTATCGAACAGGTCGCTGACGCTGGCCGAAGCCGCCTTCCTGCGCCGCCTGAATGTGGCGGTCGGCGGCTCAGAGGGCTGGCGGGCCTACCCGAACCGGGTACAGGCCGCGATGGTCAAGGCGTTGGTGGAGGGCCGGGCACCTGACCCTGACGAAGCCGGCATGGCTACTCCGCAATGGGCCATGGACCGAGCCGCCGAACTTGCCGGCCAGATGATTAACCGCATCGAAGCCAGCGGTGTGCATATCGTCGGTGACCTAGCGGTACTTCGACAGCAGCTGACCGGGCCCCAAGATGCCACCGATGATGCGGCTGATCTGCCGGTTGACAGCGCCATAGCCGCGATGCTCGGCGCCCTGCAGGGCAGTACGTCTACCGGGCCCGGAGCCAGCCGACGCCCTGCCGCATCCTGGGTTCACAGCGCGCGCAACTTGCTAGGTGTCAAAAAAACGCCTTAGGTAACCTTCCGCAGCGTCGGCGACGGTAACTTGTGGCTAGCGGTAACTGAGAAATCGATAGGCGTTTTGCCATTGCCTTTTGGCCTTGTTGGTGTTCTCATTGAGATTCGTCGCCAGTAGCGGCCAGTGCTCGATTGGCCCTTGGTGTTAGTTGGGTGCGCCCGGGTGCCGGCAGTATTGTCGGCGCCCTAAGCCCCTCCCAGACCCTATTTTGTTACTCGTGCTTTGAGGGTAACGAATAGTAGCGCTGTTCCCTACCGCTAGGCGGGAAATTTCAAGTGCACTGCCGACCCCAGACCGCCAATGGCTTGGGGTCGGTTGTTTGCGTAAGCGCATTGGGCCACTCCAATAACTGGCTGGTCCCTCACCGTGATCCGCACCACCGCCGCAGGTGCTACCGCTCAGGGATTCAAGCACGGAACATCGTCGGCGACGCCGCCACGGGCAACCGTCGCGAGCAGTCTGACGGCGTCGGCATCGGTAACGATAGCCATGTGCTTGATGCCGGGGAGCCCAAGCATGTCGCACCGACGATCACTGGTCCAACGCGCCGGGGCTTCGTTCATCCATGCGCTGTCACCGCCGTCGCCGTCGGCCTCGATCGACGGGGCGTCAGGCTGATCGGATATCTCGGGCGCAGCGTCGAAGGCGTAACCGACTGTGGTGGGTAGGTCAATCCCGTAGACGAAACGGGCAGGGACGGGCAATGGCACCCCGCTCTCATCACCGCTCGTGAACCACTCCTGCCGCTGCAATGCGTAGCGCTCCGTTGCGCGCGCCATCGCCACCGCCCCTCCCTCCTGTAGCAGGGATGTGTTGTCCAGAGCCCGAAACTCTTCCTCCCCGATCTTGTACAACACGTTGTCGCCGTAAACGGAGTACTGCAAGTCCAACGCCAGTTGTCCAACCCAGGTGGGATCGACGGGCGATGCATCGACAGCGCCTGGATCCCAAGACCAGCCCGCGCTAAAAGCCCACCGCATGCAATCACTGCACCCGGAGTACTGACCGGCGAAGCCGAACAAGGAGGCGACATTGTCGCTCACCCATGCGGGGTCCAAGGTGCGCAAAGCATGATCGGCCATCAGGCAGCCCTGACTGTGGCAGGCGATGACAGCCTTTAATCCACCGGCCGCCGCGACGGATCGCTCCACAACTTTTTGTAGGTCCGCGGCGAAGGAGTTCGCACCCGGTGCATACCGGTAGTCGTATGGCAAGCACCGAAGGGACACGTCGGTCGTCCAGCCTTGTTCACTGAGCAGGTTCGCCAACGGCAGGTACTGGGGGCACTCGGCATGAAAATCCGCACCCAGCGACACCGGTGCGACTGACACGCCCGGGGCGTTGGTCGCTCGACCCGTACTGTCGATGTCCAGTGCCAGCCATTCGCGCACGCGGTCCACGTCAGACTCAGCGAGGCCACTGTGCTGGGAGTAGTCAAGTGCACTCGTCGCCGGCGGTGGCAGCAGGTCTGGTGACGTCATGGCTGGGACTAGGAAACTAAAAGAGCTCGCTCCCTCGACATCGACCGCGAGTGCGCTCATCCCCAGTCCGGGCGCGAAGACGATCGGCGGCACGGCAGCGGTGTCCGCCGGCCCGCTGCATGCGGTCAGCCCGGTGGCCAAGGCCAAGCCAACTAGGCCCAGCGCACCGGCTCGCGTGGCGTTCTCAAGTCTTAACATCCACAACCACGATATCCACTGACCCCCGCAGGCACAAAGTTTTCGAGGTGCCCGATCACACCGACCGCGCCTCACGCACCGCTGACTCCGTTTGCCTG
>Ga0247842_10008062_pt1 | contig 11170 bp, 13 predicted proteins | sample LaCruzMarch2015__3_FD_192411 | JGI IMG/M metagenome (GOLD analysis project Ga0247842, IMG submission 192411) | Freshwater microbial communities from meromictic Lake La Cruz, Castile-La Mancha, Spain - LaCruzMarch2015_19m | ecosystem: Environmental > Aquatic > Freshwater > Lake | place: Spain...
TTTTTTTATCTTTTCTAGCTTATCTATCCCAAAGTCGCGTAAGGACGTCGAGGAGACGAGCACGTGCGGAACGTGAGCGAAGCGAATAATGCGGCGGTTGGGTGCGAGGAGCGAAGCGACTGATCAGGTAGATTTTTATTGTTGTTTGAAACTGTCGTAGTAATGGCAATGTAACAGAAGTAATATGTCGGATAGTCTGTAATAGTATTTAGTTCCTATCTTGGAGTAAGAAATTAAATTATCATTTCGCCAAATACCTGCAGTTTTTTTACTGATATTCATTAAACAACAAAATTGCTGATTGTCAAAAAAAACGAAGTCAGGATTCGCAGATAATTTTACATCAATTTTTTTTGAAATAAGCTCGATCTTCAGTAGGAGCTTGTCATAAGTTTCTGGTTGTTGATTTGAATTCATAGAATGATAATTTGGTTAACATTTAGAAGCTTGATTTATTGTTTCATCAAAAGTAGGTTTTTTTTTGCTCAGGAGCCAGAATTCAATTTCTGATTTAGAGAAATAGATTTTTTTACCACTAGGACATGAATGCGGAATTTGTTTTGTAGAAGTTAGTTTATAGATATGAGATTTTGAAAAGTTAAGAAAGATAGCAACCTCGTCTACAGTCATTACATCAGATACGGCGAGAGCCTGACCAGATAGTAAACTAATTATAAGATTAAGTTTTTTGATTATTTCCTCTTCCATGATAATAAAGAATTAAATGAGACAATTAGAAAGTAAAAACAAAAATATGCTACAAAAAAACAAAATAAAATGTAATAAAAACAGTTCCAAAGGGTACCATCATGATATGAATATGATTTGCAGCGCAAGAAAAAAAGATAAAAAAAATAGTTAAAAAATGAAAAAAAATGCATAAAAATTTATGCAGATAATAAAAAGCGACAAGCTGGAGTAACAGGTAAAAAAAAGTGAAAAATTAAAACTGAAAAATTGATATCCCGGAACAATCAAAAAAGCAAGCAATAGCAATAAAGTAAGCAATCTAAAGTAAGCACAAAAATCAAAAAATAAAAAAATTCAAGCTGCTGTGAAGGTAAAAAAATAAGTTTGTTCTGCAGTTGTTAAATATTTGTTTCAAAAATGTTGCCTATATTTTGTAAATGCCTGAAAAGCAAGATAGTTTCAGTTTTTAAGAATAAAACTAAATGAGTTGTTCATGTTGGTGTAATGGTTGTTTATGATTGCCGTAAATGTTTGGAAGTTGTTAATAGTTGTTATATATTTGTATTTGATAGTTAAAATGTTGTTGCCAAAAAATAGCCAACCCATGAACATTACACTAAGGCAAAGGGATAAAGGAAGAAAAATATCGTTATATCTTGATTGTTATTGTAACGGAAAAAGAAGTTATGAGTATTTAAAAATTTATCTGATAAAGGAACCCATCGGAAAAAGGTTATCAAAACTAGAGCATTTTGCGAATACACAAAATTTAGCATTAGCACAAAGCATCAGGATAAAACGAATATATGAACATGAAAATAGCAAGTATTTGCATAAGAGTTTATTGCCGCAAAATATACTTCTGAGTGAGTTGATAATAAGTGTTAAAGAAAGCACTTGCCAAAGTGCCAGTAATTTAACTGTTTGGAATGCAATGGAAAAACAGTTAAAAAATTACTGCAGAAAGGATTTTGAAGCAAGGCGTTTAGATATCAAATTTATAGAAGGATTCAAAAATCATTTGGCAGGCAGTAGAACAGTATTAAGCAAGGACAAATTGAGAGTTAATACTCAATCATTATATTTCGAAAAGTTTAGGATGGTATTACGATGGGGGTGTAAAAGCGGTGTAATTCCTGTTGACTTTAGTAGTTTTATATCCGGAATAAAAAAGCTAGAGACCTTCAGGGACGCACTAGATCAAAATGAATTAAAGGCATTCATTGAAGGAACAGGACTTAACAATTTAGTTAAGGAATCATTTATTTTCATGTGCGTAACGGGCATGCGCTTTGGTGATGCTAGTAATTTAAAGGCTGAGGATATAACACGTAGGCCTGACGGAAAAATTATCTGCAGGTATAGAACAGAGAAAACAAAGACAGTAGAAACAATTGCTCTATGTAACCTCGCTTACAAGATAATTGAAAAGAGAATAATATCAGGTCGTAAGATATTTGACGGACTTAATTACTCAAGTTATCTTAATGATCAGCTTGAGGAATATTGCAAAAGTATAGGAATTATTAAAAAAATAGGTTTCCATAGTGCAAGACATACATTTGCTCAGCTGCATATGAGACAAGGAACTGATATTTATATGATTTCGAAACTGCTTGGACACAAAAGCGTAAAGACAACGCAATTATACTTAAGAGTAAGTGATGAGCTTAAATTTAAAACTCAGCTAAAAATTGCAATGTAAGGAAGGAATAAGAACCATAAATAGATAAATAAATGAAAGTAGATTTTAATGGAAGTGTTGACGAATTAGCTTATATTTTTAAGGTCCTGGTTGAGTCCGGAATGATAACGTGCAGAACTAAATCCGAGATGTATGATGTAATCGTGAATAATTTTAGGACCAAAAAAACTGAGGACATTTCAAAAAATTCTTTAAAGAATAAATATAATGTTCCTCAGCTGTCAGCTGTCGAAAGTGTAAACGAAAAAATGCGTTACTTGAGACAGCTAAGTTTAAAAAAATTAGCTGAAATGAGTGCGTAAACCTATGAGTTAACAATCTTAAAATTTATACTGTTGAGCATAAAATTAAAAACGTCCTGAGGTGAGCACGAATACCAAGCTTCCATGTCAAAAATGTAAGCAATAAATTCACTGCAGTACAATTTTTCTTTAGCTTCAGCATTTTGTTTACCTTTCCATTTACCGGTAAGCTGATAAATAAGCTGATATCTCAAGAGGGAAGCGAAATCATAAGGAGTATGGCCAGCTAAAGAAAAAGCTTTTTTTTGCAGTGCAGCGATATCATAGACATTAGGATCAGGTCGCGAAACAATGTAAGAATATTTTTCTTTTTCAATCCAATAGTCGAGTAATTTTGGATTTGTTCCATGCCGATCCGCATCTATTACATACAAAATTTCTTCAATTTGAACAACAAAAGCCGAATGATTTATTCTCGATCGAGAAAACAATTGTATTGCTCTAGCTAAAAAAGAATTAGCTGTACAATGTAAAACATCACCAGGTATTAAAAGTTTAGGATCAATTTTCGGTTTCATAAGTTTTGGTTATAAGTGAAACAATAGATAAAAAAATAAAAATTTAAGCGATACCAAGTTCGTTTTTAATTACTCTGATATCGGCGTAATTTTTCGATAAAATGTTAGAATGTATTTCTAGTTTTCTAAATACATCATTATTGTTAGTATTGCATTTTTCAGCATGAAAATCTAATTTCGTTGAAAGCTCAGCAGCTAAATTTTTGTAAGAATTCGAAGCGTCCTGCAGTATAGAAATTTGATTATCAAGTTTTTTATGGTAGTACTTAAAAATATAAGCAATAAGAGAGAGGAGAGCCATTATAACAGTTCCAGCAATGCCCAGAAAAATAGATTCCATAATAAAAGATTTTTAGGTTTGAAAAAATTATCTTGAGTAAAAAAGTAACTGATATCCCTGCAGTAAAAAACTGTGACCAGGGATATCAGAAATTTATTGTGAAAAGTGATAAGCATAGATAGATAATTAGAAATCTAAAACAAAAATAGGTTCGAGTAAAACGGTTTTCTTGTATTTTTTAGGATTTTTAAGCTGGAATTTATCGAGAGCTTCAGAAACATAGCCTTCAGTTGGAACATTCCAAGAATAGTATTGTGATCTGTTAGCTTTGATGTACTGAATTATAGGAGTTGGAATAGTATCTGCATTAGCATTAGATACTATTGATCCTGACCAACCCGGAATAACTTTTCTACCTTTTTGAGGATTTTTTTTCCAAACATCGATAAGCTCAGGAGTTGTTTTCGTCTCCATTAGGAAAGCAACGTAATAAGTTTCTTGTAAAGATAATAATTCAAAAAAGATTTCGCTCCGCTCATTGCTAGCGTAAGTTGCAAGAACATTAGAGTTTATGTCAAGTAAATGAACAGTGAAAAAATTTGTATTTTCATCGTATTGGCCTGCTCCGAGAGAACCGTCGATAAATGCCTGGATAAATGCTGGAAATAAATCACTGATAGACAAAGCTAGTCCACAATGATCATCAAGATATTTAAATGAAGTTGGCCAACAATAACGAGAATTAAATATTTGTCTAAAATATGAAATCAAGTCACCACCTTGTTTTTCAATTTTTACATTTTTAAAAGTCAGCGAGCATTGTATTCCATTTTCATCAAAAAGAGATACAATGAAAATAGCTAGAGTAGGTACTGTAACTACATCCATTACCAAAGAATAAGGAAATGAAGATAATTTTGTATCAACTCTAGGCATGGTTTGGCTTTTGCCATCAGCTGTAACCCAGCAGTCAACTCTTACTAGATAGTCTGCATTAACAATAGGATCAAGCTGGCCAAGATCTATTTCCATTTTCATAGATAATATACCGCCCTCTGTGTTATATTTCGCTGTAAATGCTGAAGGTGGCATAAGGATAGTGTCAACAGAAAAGTCAAGATCAGGAAGTATACTAACAGAAACAAAAGGCGTAGGATTTGTTATGTGTGGAATAGTTTGATTTTCCATGTCCCATCTAGAGTTGCATTCTGGAATAAACCAGAATGAACCATTAGCATAACCATTACTAAAATAATGACTGCCACCTTGATCTTCGAATTCACACGTGAACCAACCTGGAGGAGAAAAATTGAGAGTATTATCGGTGTTAAAAATGTAAGGTTTGCCCGGATATTTGTCAAACATGATAGCACCTGAAGCGTATGCAGGATAATTCAAATGTGATACAAATGAGTCTGTTCTACTGAACTCTATTGCGAGAAGGTCAATAAATGGATTATAAATAATCGATAGCATCTTAGGAGCTGGCAAGTTTGCCGGTCCAAAAGTAAGTTTACTATAATCGATATTCCCATAATCATCAACAGCATCAAAATTATCTTTGAGAGCTTTAGACCAGGGAGTTTGTTTTGTTGATCCGGTTTTATTCATGGATTGCAAAAAACCACCGTTTAGGCCTCTTAAAAATTGAATCAAAGACTGCATTCTTATTCTGATAGTTTGTTGCTGTTGAGTATTAGGATCAGAAATGTGTTGTTTCCATTGCCGGACTGTATAAATGTTTTTCCATCGAGAAAAAACAACAGATCCGAGTTTGCCTGATGCATCACCAAGAAAACCGTTTAGAACTTTTGCCATAAAGAATTAGATTTTAAGATTTAAAAAAAAAGCGGACGACCGGTGGCCGTCCGCTTCGTGAACTATAACACAATAAAGCAAAAACAGACCTACGCAAGAACTACGATAGTTGCAATATACTCGCTGTCCGAAAACTGAATTTCATCAGCATCAGAAAGTGTAGAGTAAATTGCAACACTGTCACCGATCCAAGCTGCAGGGAGGTCTATGTCAACAGAACCGTCGACACGTGTCACATTTGACGAGATAGGGTACAGCTGAGTAGTAGTCGTATTTATTAAGACTACAAATACCTTGTCAGTAGCTTCGGCACCAGAATCACCAGTGTTATCGTCCCAAGTTACATTAACTTTGTGTAATGCAACCGCAGAACCAGCTAAGTTGTAGAAACCCATCAATGTACCCATAGATACTATAAGTTTGGACCAATCATAAGTAAGATTTGGCCAAAGACCAGCAACGAAATTTACGATGTTCTTCTGAACAAAAGTATTGAAGGCACTCATGCCAACAGTAGCTTGTTTAAAAGAAATACGAACAAAAGTTAGTAACATTCTTGCTATCACTATCAGCATAGTGAAGCGGTCTCGTTGCGCTTTCTGCTTTTCAGTTTTTGGGTTCTTAACGCTAACAGGTTTTGATCTCAAGGTATTTTTTCCAAATTGTTTGCTAAAAACAGCTCCAGCGAATTTGCCAGAAGTGCGACCGGTAAAAGGATTTTGAACAATTGCCATGATTTAAAAATTTAAGAAATTAAGATAAAGTACTTACCAGGTGCCAGGATAAAATAATTGCTTCAGGTAACAACTAGATCAATACTAATTTTGAAGCTTCAGAAAAAATCAGTGGAATTGATACGGAGTTGATACGGAGAAATAGTATATCATCAAAGAACATCATCGAGTATTGAAACAAAAATACATCGAAAAATAAACACAAAAATAAAGAGGGTCTCTTTAGCTTGATTTGTTGCATAAAGTCAACAAAAGGCATCATTAACAGATATAAACAAAAAAATACCTATGAGGGTGCTTTGCCTCCATTTTCATGGCTCTAAAGAGCGTTGGCCGCCCGTTTTTCTTTTGCGCTTTTTGGCGTGCGTTTTTGATATTCCCGCGATTAGAAAACCATGCCAAAAAACAGTCAAAAAAAAACGTGCAACCGGATAGCCAGAAATTTTTTTTCGGCAAAAAAAAACCTGCAGTAACTAATAGAAAGTAACTGCAGGTAAAAATTTATTTTAATAAATTGGTATAGAAGGCCTTTGAATTGTCGATTTTTTCACTAGGGAATAAATTTCGAATTTCTTCCATAGATAAAATGAGGCCTGATTTCTTGCTAAATTCTCCTAAATGCCAATACCAAGCGCATTTAGGTTTTGAAAAGGTGAAACCTAAATTTTTGATTACTAAACGTATTGGGTAGGTTGAACCCGATACCCAAAGCCATGAACCTATAATTTCAATATCAATATTTTGAAAATTTAGTAAGGCAGTAATTTTTATTTTCATTTCTTCAGAAATTTTCATTTCTGAATCCTTCCGGGCGTCGTCGAAAGTATTATTTGAGTTGATAAGTTTATTTGATTTAAGCGAATATTGGCGATTTATTTCCTGCATTGTAGCAGTATCTCCATTTTTATCAGGATGGTGTAAAAAGGCTAATTTTCGATAAAGTGAGCGCAGTTCCTCGAGCGTGTGAATATTTGCGAAATAGTCCATAAAATATAAAAAATAAGCCCTGGCGATAGCTCACCAGGGCGATAAAAAAACTAAGATAAAAACCACGAAAAAAATCTATGTATTGAATTCTAGTTCCTCGATGACTAGGTCAGCCCAAATAATATAATAATTCGGATGAAACAATCCATTTTCGAAGAGTGATGAGTCATCAATAACAGCTTTACGGGTTAATTTCGCAAAGTTAAGAAGACGTTCTCTATGTATTCCTTCAATTAACATAGACGATGATTTTAAGCGCTTTTCTAAGTTCCTGAGCGCTTTGTCGTTGGTCAAAATTTTATTTGTTGCCATATAAAAAAAATTAAATTATATTGTTTTACGTGAATTGAGAGAGCGTTGCATTCTTGCAAACAATCTTACATGTTTTCCTTCATCAAGGAAAAAAGTATCTCCGCAAAATTTGCAACGAAAGTCTAAAGGTGCCATAATTTTTAAATTTAAGGTTTAACAGAATGTGTTTATTTTGTCGCAACATGTCAAAGAGCATAATAAAGAGTTTAGGCTACAATACGTGAGTAGGGAATAAAACTCGATACCCGATAATTTCATGCGTTTAGCGAGGCGAAAATCACGATAAATTACTCGTTGTCCCCAGACACACAGCATGCGAAATAATGGCCAAATATGGCCTTATATTCACTCTGTGAGCATTCAGGAACTTAAAAAAGAACGTGCTTAAACGAAATCTCCCGAAAAAGTCGATATGGGATTTGCAAAAGCTTAAGCAACAGAAAACTAGGGGGGGATTTTGCCATCAATGCTGAAGCAAAAAAAAAAATAAAACTTCCTATGAAGATTTTTTTTTGCTTCATTCATATAGCATTGTGGCGCGTTGGCCGGGTTATCTTTGCTTAAGCTTTTGCAAATACCTTTACATATATTCCATATTTTACCTATTGAAAAACTATAAAAAACAAAAACCGCTGAGGGGGTTATGCATCCAGGTGCTTTGCTCTAAGAGGGCAGGCAAAAATTTTGATGTCGAGGACAAAAATTGAAAGATGCATGAAAGGAAAAAAAAAGCTGATGAAAGATTGAATTGAGTTCCTAGCTGAATTTTTCATGAAGCCAGGAACGAAATTATAAATCTTGATTTGCTTTGTGCGGATATCAGGTTGGTAATGAAAAGAGCGAATATTTGAGGAACTGCCCTGCTTTATTAAAAAGCAGGGCGGTGACGAAAATTGAGCGAATTGAATTATTGAGCTGATATCAAGGCAGCATATTGCAATTGTGCCCAGATAAGCAAAATTTGAGGGGAATGGCAGCAAAAAATAAAACTAGCTGCAAGCTACCTATGAGGGTGTTTGCAACGAAGTTTGAAGGGCTCTATTGAGCGCAGGCCTAGCGGCAATTGAATATAATAGCCATTATCTGACATCCGCTTTTTTTTCCAAAAGCGGTGAGTTTCATGTAAGATAATTTCTATTATGTTCCTTTGCTTTGGCAAAAAAAATATGAAGTGTTCTAGCTTTTTTTGTGAGATAATAGGCTAATTTTCTAGGTGTCAGGCTGAAAAAAGCGCAGCGGAAGATTTTTTTTTCTTGGATAGGCAGTGGAACAAACAAAAAATAACACGAAGCGCTGCGGACTTTTTCAGGACAAAGCGCGGTGATTTTTTGTTTGTGCGGCAAATAAAACATTAAACCTATGAAGCCAGGCCACTGGCAAGGTGCGGGCATTAAAAAGCGTGGGTAAAAACAGCGTGAAAAGAGAGGAGCGAGGCAAAAAAAGCAAAGGGATAAAAAAAGCTCTTTTATGACTGCTGGGCTCGAGGACAATTTTTTTCAAATTGACCACGAGAGCAGCAGGCAATAAATGTGCTTTTGTGGGTTTGCGTTTAGGTAAGATCTATTTTTGACAATGCGGTGCTGTATGTTGCGTAGTTTACGGAGCATCAGGAAGCATAGCAGACAAAAATAAATCTTACTTAATAGCAAAATGGCCGTTTTGCCTGGCGTAACGAATGATAGTGCTGTTTTTGTGTGTCAGGCAGCTACGCCGGATAGGAATGGCATCCTTTTTTGTTCTTTTTCCAGGACAAAAAAGATATAATGGATAGCCGGATTACGTTCTAAAAAATCATCAATAAAAAGCCTGGATAAATCAAAATTTCTTATTACAAAATATAAAATAAAGTACCTTTAAAAATCTAGTTCTTTTTTTATCATATGCCCTAGAAACTGCTGTAAACAAATAATTCATGACATTAACATATAAGTAATAAAAAATAAAAAAAGTAGCCAGGAGCGACAAGAATACAAAAAAAATATCTAACATAGACAAGTCAGCAAGACAGTGAAAAGTTGCCAAAAAAAAAAAAAAAAAAAAAATAAAGATATAAAAAAAAAATAAAAAAATTTTTTAAACACAAAAAAAAAAAATACATGATTACGGATATAAAAAAGTTATAACATATTTTGTGTCTACCTCAATTTTATATTCATAAATTTGAAAATAAACGATAATATCAAGCTTCTTCAAAGTGAAAGTAAGTTCCTCACAAAAAATAAGCATAGAAAGCTTTTTCTTAGAGTGTTGAAGCATGATTAAATTACTATTAAGTGAGTCAACATGAAAGCTCACAAGATTTTTTGCAGCATAGAAAGAACCTTGTAAAACAGAAGAAATTAACTCGATAGAAGCTATCGGTAAAATGCAAAAATTCATACAATATATCAATTAAAAATTAGACATAAAAATTAGTTACTTAGACCAACGAGACAAATTAAAACGAATAAAATCTTCCTTATATACCCATCTAGGAATATCCAAAAGAGGCAACCTAACAGCAACCAAATAATCTACAACACTTCTATTCTCTGATAAAATATTACATGCTTCTAGATAGTTAAAAGTTTTAAAAGTAACATCGAAAGACAGAAAGCTAGCAAGTGAAGGCTTCGAAAATTGACAATTATCAATAACATGATTTACTGCAGCAGTTAAACGATCATTATTCCAACCTAGTTCTATAATACGATCGGAAAACAAGTCATAAAATGAAGCAGGGAGCGCAGGGAATGCATTCTTTATATTGATAATATTTTTTGCAAGTACTACTTTGGTAAGAGTTCCTGAGAAAACAGATATTTCAGAAGTCTTTAAGATTTGCAAATTTGGCGTCGAGAGTGCTAATGATTTGGTGATGAGTTGCGGGTTGATTTTTTGCGTTTGCATTGGAATTCTTATTAAATTTTACTTCAAGTTCTAACCACTTTTTAAGCCTGTCAGGGATATTAAAAAACTCTTGGCTTTCAGCACGAAAATATAGTTTATCAGTGCTTAGTTGAGACCAGTATTTAATGAAAGATATAAGGATATGTAAGTCACAATTTGCACCTTCATACATTACCTTTTTTTCAAATAATATAATTCGTTGAGAAACATTCAAATTGTGAGGAGTAGTATTATTATCATCAGTAACATTTATAGGAGTATTATTTTCATCTTCAGGGAATATTATAGAAGATAAATTGATAGAAGCATCGAGAGCAGAAGTAGAGTTTGTTATGTCGTTTAATTTAGGAGCTGTAAGAGCTATAATATTTGAAGTGTATTGATTAGATGATATTGAAATAATTTTAATAAATTTCCACGATACTAAATCCTTAAGAGCTTTATCATAGGTTCTGAAATTTTTGATTCCACATACTTCTCTCACCATCATCGACGGTAAGCCAAATTTAGCCTTCCAGCCTAACCTATTACAATGTTCAATAATATAAAAATATATTGCGATGTGTGAAGGTTTGACTACATCCGGATTCTCAAAACAAAAATTGAAAAAACATCGCGATAAATTGTAGCTATTAAGTTTTAGCGTCATGGTCAAAAAATAAAAATGTTCACCAAAAAATGTCAACAATAAGAAGGCCGGCCAAGGCCAAAAATGCTGAGCACCTTAAGGTGAACATATATGTTTATACAATAAAATTTGATTAAATACATTGGCCGTTTTCTTTAGATTTAAGATTACAATAATAAATAATAAAGAATTAACTAACAGCAAAAGTAAAAAATAATTTAAACAAGTAACTGTTAATAACATAGAAATTTTCATTTAAGAAAAAAAAAAGCGCCGGAATACCTTTTAGAATTCTCTCAAAAAAAAT
>Ga0247842_10008066_pt1 | contig 11167 bp, 10 predicted proteins | sample LaCruzMarch2015__3_FD_192411 | JGI IMG/M metagenome (GOLD analysis project Ga0247842, IMG submission 192411) | Freshwater microbial communities from meromictic Lake La Cruz, Castile-La Mancha, Spain - LaCruzMarch2015_19m | ecosystem: Environmental > Aquatic > Freshwater > Lake | place: Spain...
CTTGCCCTTGGCTTCTTGTTCGCCGAGCTTAACCCCCTCTTCCATGTGCAGACGATCTGGATCACAGACCGCCACCAGACGTGTTTCCTTCTGCCGAAGATGCATCGGCGAGTTCGCAATGCTACCAAAGCCGATTAAGGCGCGCGTGAGCTGATTACTCGGCGCTGTCTCCGAACGCAAAATATGCGCAGGCACAATGGTAAAGGTGGCTGCGCCACCCATGGTCTTTAGAAACGTTCTCCTGTTATTCATTTGATCCCCCTAAAAAGTTAGCAAAAACTAGAACGCAGCCAGACGACGGACTGCTTGAGCGATATCCGTGACGCGTTGAGTCCCGGCTTCGCGCTCAATGGCAAGCGTCCCTTCAAAACCAAGATCACGCAGCACATTCAAAAAGGCAAACACATTCACTTCACCATCACCCCACGGCACTTCCGAACCCCAGGTGCCATTGACTTTCGTACGAATAGCATCCTTCGCATGTACATGACGGATCCAAGGAGCCAAAATCTTGAGAGCCTCAATTGGCTCATCCTTGTTATAGAGAATCATGTTGGCGGGATCAAAGTTCAGCATCACATTCGGATGGTTGAGTGTCACCAGGAAGTGTTTCAGATCATCTGCAGATTCCTGTCCCGTTTCCATCAGCAAAGTCACGCCAGCAGCCTTCGCTGCATCGCCCAAAAAGCGTACACGGTCATAGAATTTTTTCGCATAAGCAGCATCGGTGTGATCAAGAAAACCGACATGTAACGAGATGAAGGAAACCCCCAGTTCGGCCGTGAGTGCACAGGCTTTAACAAATGCTGCGGAGGCCATGGGCCACTTATCATCGGGTGCAATGCCCCCTGTCACCTTGATGGCATCGAGCGATGAATAGTCTTCGTAATCGAAGTGAAGCATCGTGGATGAAATGGTCCAATTCTGGCGTTTAACCGCCTCCATATAGGCCTTCCCCTCAGCTCCCAATGCGGGAGCTAACGCCAAGTGAATATGATCCACATTCATCGCAGTCATGAGAGATCCGATCTCCTCAATACTCTTCTGAAAAGACCAACTACAGACTCCAATTGAACACTTACCTGATTGCATGAATGATTCTCCTCTTAAAGCTTAATTGTTTTTTTCGTTTTCGCCGACTTCTTCTCCGCATCCACGATGCGGACAGAGTCACAGGACTGCTCCGGTGTGATCACACACGTCACCTTCTTGCCGCTGACACTGTTCAGGAACCACTTCAGTTCATGCTCATAGCCATCGCCGGCAGGAAGTTTCGGCTCGAAAGCCTCCCCTTTTGCAGGATACACACAGAGCGCTTTTTCGCGTTTGAAATCCAAGATGGCGACTGCCTTCTCAAAGGTGACATGATAAGACGCTTCAAAACCCATCGTCGGATTGATCGCCCAACTGCCATCCGATGTGACAACCGGTCCACCTACATCATAGATTGTGCTGATATGTTGCATCACGCCATCCGCTCCCCAGACAGCAGTACTGGTAACTGACTTCGGAAGTCCGAAGAGGTAATGCACCATGTCCGTGTCATGAATATGCAGATCTAAGGCGACACCGCCGCTCTTGCTCTCATCCATGAACCAGCTCTTTCCCTTTCCCCAGCCTGGAGGGGGGCTATAACGACGGAAGGAGGCTGCGAGAACCTTGCCATACTTCTTGCTCTCGACCAACTTCTTTAAATAGACATACGCCGGCCAGAAGCGCAGGCAGTGGGCAATCATCAACTGCGTCCCCTTAGGAGCCACCTGTTTCGCCTTGAGCATTGTCTTGCACGAAGCGGCATCCAGAGCCATGGGTTTTTCACAAATCACGTGGATGCCCAGCTTCAGAGCCTTAGCCGTTAGAATCGGATGCAACGGCGTGGGAAGCGTAATATCTACAATATCCGGCTTCACCTCCGCCAGCATTTTATCAAAATCATCATAAATCTTAGCTGAACCGAAATCGGTCGAGGTATCCGCCCCCGAAAGATTCGCTTTCGCAATGGGTGCGGAAAACTGCGAGAGATCGCGATCACACAGTGCGACGACCTTCGCCCCCTTCATCTTCTTCCAGTTGGCGTAGTGCATACGTCCCATAAAACCAAAACCAACGACTGCTACCCGTTTCATGCTATGTTATCCTTTCTTGATTAGACTGCTAAAAAAACTATGTTTTAAAGATATCACTTTTCAGGGAGATCTGTATTGTACAATTCCGACATCTTTGTGTATAATTCCGACATTTCAAAAGGTCAAAGTTATGAAAACACGTGAAAACTCTCCCAAAACGTTTCTTTCACAAATCGGCGACTTTGAGAGCATTAAACTGCTCCTCGATACGATGCCTGAAACAGCCTTTTTTATGAAGGACCTCAAAGGGCGGGTCATGCTTTTTAATCGCCGGTCGTGTGAAATTTACAATGTGGGGCATGAGTCTGAAGTCATCGGCAAGACGGACTATGATCTGCATCCCAAGGCGCTAGCAGATAAATACGCACATGATGATCAGCACGTCATGACAACAGGGAAACCCATCATCAATGCAACCGAGCTGGCCCCAAACAGCTCCAACCGTTTGGTTGTCTACAGCAAAGTCCCCCTCTTCAATCGGACACATGAGGTCATTGGTGTGGCAGGACTTTACCGGCTCATCGATGATATTAGTGACGCACCGAACTGGTATGGCCATTTTTCAAGCGTCATTGAATTTATTCACGCCTATTACCCGCAGACGATTCACGTGGAGGATCTGGCCAAGATCGCGAACACCTCCGCACGGCAACTTGAACGCCGATTCATCAAAATTTTCGGCATCAACATCAGCGATTATATTTTAAGAACCCGTATCCATGTCGCACTGGAACACCTGGAGCAAACTGACCGAACCATCAGCGATATAGCCCAAGCTGTTGGCTTTTATGACCACAGTCATTTTATCCGCACCTTTAAACGTTTACGCGGGCTCTCACCTAAGCAGTACCGCGAACGTCATGCGCAACACACCCAGTCAACGCGTGCACAAAAACAAACCGAGTTTTAAACGCTTTTGATGACTGGACTGGGCGTCTGGTTATAAACCTTTGACCCAGCGGGTACAGAGTGAATAAGCCATACATTACCGCCAATGACAGAGTCACGACCGATAACCGTATCACCGCCTAAGATCGTGGCGCCTGCATAGATCACCACATTGTCTTCCACGTCTGGATGGCGCTTAACCCCTTTAACAAGAGAGCCCGTATCATCCTTGGCAAAGCTCAGAGCACCCAAGGTGACGCCTTGGTAGAGCTTGACGCGACGTCCGATCGTACAGGTTTCGCCAATCACGACACCTGTGCCATGATCAATAAAGAAGCCAGGACCGATGGTTGCCCCTGGATGAATATCAATACCTGTCTTCGAGTGGGCATGTTCGCTCATGACCCGCGGAATCAGATGAACGCCTTGCTGGTAGAGCGCATGAGCAATGCGATGTACCGTAATCGCATAAAGACCTGGATAGCTCATCACGATCTCCATCGTCGAACGTGCCGCGGGATCTCCTTCATAAGCAGCCCTGATATCCTCTTGCAACATTTCACGAATGGCGGGAAGCCCTTCCAACAACGCAGTGACAGCCTGCTTCGCCTTCAGCTCGCAATCGCCACAGGCGATACATTTGACTTTGTTACAAGCATACTCGAAAGCGCGATGCGTTTGATCATAGAGCTCTTCTGCAATCTGTTGAATCGTCCCCTTCAAATGATGATGACAATGCTCATGCGAGACGGGTCCTTTGCCGTGGCACCCTGGATAGAGCACGCCCATGAGCTTCTCCAAGACATCAATAACCGCTTCGGTGCCTGGCAGATTTACATCGCGCACCGTGTTCGCCACGGGACAATCACGGCAGGGTGAAAGCTCCTCCGCCATGCGCTCTAAATTTGAAGCTAACCATTTTTCCATAACAATCTCTCTTTCGTCCTCTGTCTAGGAACCACAAAACCCACCCACCTTCGCGAATACGGCTACGGCGGGCAGGCGAAAAAACACAAAAAACTTCCCAGTTTAATCTTCAACTCCAACTACTCCCCTGGCGCGGCGTCTTGTCCGCCGTAGCTTTAGCGTAGGAAGAAGCTGAAGGCGAAGCCGGCTGTCGTTTGATACGAACAACGACCTTTGAGGCAGCAAAATTTTTGAATCCCAACAGCAACAGGAGTCGTCCGAGCCACGAATTCGATTGGCAGATCAGTTCCTTGATTACAATCCCCTCCTGTTGACATAATGCAATAAAATCCTTCAGGGTAAACAAGTGAATGTTTGGTGTTTCATACCACTCATAGGGAATATCTGCGCCCTTCGGCATGCGCCCACCGAAGAGCAACTGGAATCGAACATCCATGCCGGCAAAGTTCGGGAAGGTGATCACCGCCTCGTGTGCGACGCGCAAAATCTGCTGGAGCAACTCCTTCGGACGTTTAATGGTCTGCAACGTTTCACTTAGGACAACCTGATCATAACTGTCATCAGGAATTATGGCGAGTCCATCGTCAACATCTTCCAGAATCACATCACACCCTGCGCCAATAGCAGTAATAACGCCCTCGACACTGATTTCGACACCGTTACCACTGATCTGATTACGCTCTTTAAGAATATTCAAGAGGGCGCCATCCCCGCACCCGAGGTCTAAGACACGACCTGCTCGATGGATCATCTCTACCACGGCCTGATAGTGCCCGGATTGACTCAACTGGCGGGAAGCTCGTTGGGCCATCTCCTCCGGCGTTGCCAAAAACGAATGGATGATACGCTTTAAATCTGAGATATGGGTGAGGAAAGCATCGTGTCCCGCATCAGTATCCAAGTGACAGTAGGAGACTCGCTTCTGCTGGCGAACGAGTGCGGTCACCAGTTCCTCGGACTGACATGGTGTAAAGAGCCAGTCGCCACTGAGTGAGACGACCAAGAGACGCGAGGTAACCTTCTCAAAGGCCTTTTCAAGGGAGCCATAATTCTCCCTCAAGTCATACTCATCCATCGCTAAGGTAATGTGAAGATAGGAATTGGCGTCAAAGCGGCGGATGAACTTCTCGCCTTGATGCTGGAGATAGCTCTCCACCTGAAAATAAGTTCCAAAGCTTGCTTCGCGATTCTGCCGTTGTTCTTCGTCCGCCGCCACCCACTCAGCGCGTTTCTCACGTCCAAACTTCTCATCCATCAACTCTTGGGAGAGATAGGTGATGTGGGCGAGCTTCCGAGCACTCGACAACCCACGATGAGGATGCTGTTCCGCGTCATAGTAGTCGCCCATGTTCCAATTGGGATCTTCCGTGATCGCATGGCGCCCAATAATATCAAAGGCCAATGCTTGCGAGTTGAGGCTGGCAGCCGAAGCAATGATCATGGCCCGATCAATTTCCTCAGAATAGCGAGCCACCCACTCCATCACCTGCATTCCGCCGAAACTACCCCCGATTACCCCCGCGAGGTGGGTAATACCCAATTGTCGTAATAGAAGACGATGGACCTCAATGATATCGCCCACCGTCAGTTTGGGGAAATCAGAACCATAAGGCTTCCCCGTGACTGGAGAGATGGAAGCAGGCCCTGTGGTTCCTTTGCAACCACCCAGAATGTTGGCACAAATGACCTGATACCGATTGGTATCCATGCCCTTGCCAGGGCCAATCATGCCCTCCCACCAACCATCAGGCTCCGTTTCGCCAGGCCGAATGCCAGCCACATGGGCATCGCCGGTCAAGGCATGGCAGACAAAGATGACGTTATCGTTGGTTGCCAGAGAGGCTCCGCAACGTTCATACGCCACAGTAATCGCCTGCAGAACCCCTCCCTTTTCGAGTTTAAATCCTTCTGAGGGCAAGGTCAGCGACACTGTCTCAGGATGAACAACGCCAACTGTAGTTTCGCTACTCATAATGGTTATTACTTTATCTTGATTGTCCCTTAAAAGGATTAAGCATTAAAGACTAAGAGTTTATCATCCCTACTGCTGAGACGCAAACTCCTAATTTTTTGAAAAATAAAAAATCACCCTCGTGACAACACCCCCTCTTTTATGCTATTATTCGCCCTTTCATGAATAAGAAGCCAACACAGTTCGATTTCTGGTACGCGGTTAACAATACAGAGATTATCGTTCCACCCAAACGTCACTTGGAGACCTTCGGGAATACGATGATCAACTATACCCTCGTATCGGAACTGATGGATGACCCGACAAAAGTGCACATCCGAGAGGGGCGCATGCAGGCGTCGCGTCCTCAAATCATTACGCCCTCTGCCTATGCGGCAACCGAACTGAAGGGCTTTGGTGATGAGGCAGCCAAGTATGTTGACTGGCTTCGTGAAAATGAGGACTCAATCCGTATCCTTCAATATGGATATTCCCTGAGGCAAGATACATTCAACGAACAGACTGTCACGGATAACATCGCCAATGTGCTCGAGCGCATCAAGACAGATCTTTCCGCCAAAAGTGATCCCTTTTCTGCCATCATCAAGGGAGTCGACTCGCCTTGGGATGTCTGCCTTATTCGTCTTTTCTGGTTGGTGATGCAGGCTTCGGTTCCCCTCAACATACGTGAACTCGAAGAGCGACACATGTTTGAGTTAAAAGATGGCATACCCCTTGGCGTACGTGAGGAGATCGAGCGGGGCTTCCAAGCCGCAACACGCGATGGAAGGCTCATCAAACCCCTTGGAAAGCTCTTGCAGGAACACGGTCTCTTTGAACAATATCAGGATCGCTTTTTCAATCTTGTCAAACAGTGAAAGTAAGAACGCCTTAACGGGTGTCTATTTGGAGTAAAGATAATGACTATTACTGAAAAAATTCTCGCGCGGGAGTCTGGAGCTTCGATCGTCCAGCCCGGCGACAACATTTGGGTCAACGCAGGAATCCTCCTGACGCATGACGTCTGCGGGCCGGGGACCATCGGTATTTTCCAACAGGAATTTGGTAAAGATGCAAAAGTTTTCGATCGCGAAAAGATCGTCATTCTTCCTGACCATTATATCTACACGGCAGATGTTAAAGCGCATCGTAACATCGACACCCTTCGAGCCTTTGTCAAGGAGCAGAACCTCCCTTACTTCTATGATCCGGGGACCCCCAGCTATTGCGGCGTGTGCCATGTCGCCTTGCCCGAGCTCGGCCATGTCCGTCCCGGTGAGACCATCTTCGGAACCGACTCGCACACCTGTACGCATGGTGCACTTGGAGCCTTCTCCAGTGGCATCGGCAACACGGATGCGGGTTTCATCATGGGAACGGGCAAACTGCTCGTCAAGGTCCCCCCGACGCTCCGCTTTGTCCTCGATGGAAAGATGCCTTCGTATCTCTCCGCAAAAGATCTGATCCTCCATATCATTGGAGACATCACTGTGGACGGCGCCACGTATTGCGCAATGGAATTCACAGGCTCTGCGATCGAAGCACTCAGCATCGAAGAACGCTGTACGATCTGTAACATGGCTGTGGAGGCAGGTGCCAAGAACGGCATCATCGCACCAGACCAGAAGACCTTCGATTATGTCAACGCGCGGACGAAGAAATCGTATGAACCGCTCTACAGTGATCGGGACGCAAAGATCCAGGCGGAATACCGTTATGACGTCTCCAAGCTGGAACCCGTCGTCGCCAAGCCACACCTGCCAGACAACAAGGCGCTCGCACGCGACTGCCGCGATGTCAAGGTCACCCAGGTCTATATCGGCTCCTGCACTGGCGGAAAGCTAGAGGACTTCATCATGGCTGCACAGCTCTTGAAGGGCCGCAAGGTCGCCATCAAGACGTTGATCGTACCAGCCACACGCCATGTGGAGCAAGGGTTGCTTGACACCAAAATCGATGGTCAAAGCTTACGCGCGATCTTCGAGGCCGCTGGCGTCGAACCGATTGCTCCTCCCTCCTGCGCCGCCTGTCTGGGCGGTCCGATCGATACCTTTGGACGTACCCATGGAAACGAAGTCGTGGTCAGCACGACCAATCGTAACTTCATCGGGCGCATGGGTTCTAAGGACTCTCAGGTCTATTTGGCTTCGCCGTATACCGCAGCCGCGACAGCGATTAAAGGAACGATTACGGATCCGCGTGACCTGTAAACCATTCCTGACACCTTCAAGGAGAACATCTTTATGTCAAAAGCTAAACTGATTCGTGGTCCCGTCTATGTGCTCGAAGACAATATCGACACCGACCTGCTCATCCCCGCCTGTTACCTCAACTTGGTTCCGACCATTCCTGAGGAGTACAAAAAGTTGGGCTCGTATGCGCTGGCAGGTTTGCCGGATTCCTTCCCCAAGTTTGCCTCCAACCCTGATGGCAGTACCCCCTATCCCATCGTGATCGGAGGTCGGAACTTCGGTTGTGGCTCTTCGCGCGAACATGCACCCATCGCACTCGGCGCGGCCGGCGCCAGTGTTGTTGTGGCACAGAGTTATGCCCGCATCTTCTTCCGTAATTGCGTGGCGACAGGAGAGGTCTTCCCTATCGAGTCTGAGACGCGCCTGTGCAAGGAGTTCAAGACAGGCGATGAAGCGGAAGTAAACATTGAAGCCAACACAGTTACACGGCTTTCAGATGGCAAGATCTTTACTCTGAAACCGATTGGTGCTGTTGCGCCTGTTATTGATGCTGGTGGCATGTTTGCCTACGCCCGTAAAATCGGCATGATCAAAAAGTAAGCTTATGAGAACAACAAAAGTCATTGCTATCGCGAATCAAAAGGGCGGCGTCGGGAAGACAACGACAGTCGTCAATCTGGCTGCCGCGCTTTCAGAGATGAAGAAGACGGTGCTGGTCATTGACCTTGACCCTCAAGCGAACGCGACCAGCGGACTGGGCTTGCAACGTCAATCTGATAGCAGCTTATATGCTGTTCTTTCAGGCACCAAGGATATTGCGGATATTATTCAGCCGACCCCCTTTGAGAACATCAACATCATTCCTTCGGAACTTGAACTCGCAGGCGCAGAGCTTGAGATTGCACGTCAGGAAAATCATTTGTCTGTTGTGCGCAATCTGCTGGATCGCGTCTTGGAGGCTGGCGTCTTCGACTATATTCTGATGGATTGCCCCCCCTCTCTCGGTATTCTGATGACCTCCTCCCTCGCTGCTGCTGACAGCATTATCGTCACTATGCAGTGTGAGTATTATGCGATGGAGGGACTCAGTGTCATTACCTCCATCATCAATCAGTTGCGCGACAATGGCGTCAACCCCAACCTTCAACTCGAAGGTATCTTAATGACCATGTTCGATGGTCGTACCCGTCTGGCTTCCGATGTTGTTCAAGAGGTACGTACCCATTTCGGCGACGCCGTCTACAAAACCATCATCCCTCGCAATGTTCGGATCAGCGAAGCTCCAAGCTTCGGCAAGCCTGTGATTTTCTTTGATCCGACCAGTAAAGGCGCAGAGGCATACCGCACGTTTGCAAAGGAATTCGTTCAACGTCACAGCCAAGCGTAAAGCTATGAATACGATCTGGAAAACACGTCTCGTGACGTTCCGGCCAGCGCTGATCCTGTTCTTATTGCTACTGTTCTCCTGCTTGGGCGGCAGTCAGCTCCTCAATCACCTGATGAGCCCCCTCACGCAACGGAACAGTGCTTATCTTGATACCACACTCCGGGATACGACCCAGCTCATGATACCGGTCGGGCTGGCCAAGGCAGGCGCTGATATGCTGGAGGGCTCAACTGTTCAACTGGAGGCCGGTATTATCGTCGCCAAGGGAAATATGACCGTGGAAGCTGGCGATTTAATGCAGCCGGTACTGGACTGCATTGACATCGCCTGGAAGATCCTCCTGGCCAGCGCCGTTTTTTTGATCTCGGTCAAATGTGTGGCGAGTTGTTTCCCTGATTTGGCAGCCCCCTTCTGTGCGGTCTTTCTGACCTGTTTTCTCCTGGACAGCCTATTGGTCGTCTGGCTTAAGAAGGAACACGGCGTGCGGTCAACCGCACGCCGGATCGGCGGCATCTTCTTCCTCAGCTGGCTTCTGATGATCGCGCTCCTGCCGGTGACGCTGGCAGGCAGTGCCTATCTGACGGAACGGACTACCGCCCACATGCAAAAAAATATTGATACAACTTTTCAGCGTGTCCACTCTGTTTTTAACATGGAGGGATTTTCCACCGCCAGTGAAATCTCCGAAAAGGCAACATTCTTAAAGACGAAGCTGACTGAGATTTCCCGCTTTACACGCGAAGAGCTCGGAACGGTCATCCTGGCCATCTGCCAGCTTGTCGCGGTCAAAGTCCTCAGTGGCGTCTTCTACCCACTCCTGATGCTCGCCTTCCTCATCTGGCTCATCCGCGGATGCCTCTATCCCGGAATCAGTGGTCAGAATGCAGGAGTCAGTAATCAGTAAGATGTGGTCACAATTTGTGACCACATCACGCTAATCTCTTGCGGCGTAAGCTGAAACATAAAAGTGGAACGAGCCAACATATGTTATTTCTTCGCTGCGGCTGCTTCAAACAGCTTGTGTTCGACACTGTCGAGCAGGGCCTGCCAGGAGGCTTCGATGATGTTCTCAGAGACGCCGACCGTACCCCATTGCGATTTACCATCGCCAGACTCGATCAAGACGCGGGTCAAGGCGCGTGTTGCCAGTTTGGGATCCAAAATACGCACGCGATAGTCAGTGAGCGCGATATCATCAATCTCAGGATAGAAACGCGTCAGAGCCGCACGCAAGGCCGCATTGAGCGCATCCACAGGTCCGTGGCCCTCGCCCGCAGTCAGTTCGGTCTCATTACCAACCTTAACTTTGATGGTGGCCTCGGAGATACAGGGCGCTTCGCGTCCGCGCTTCTCCACAATGACACGGAATCCTTCAAGTTCAAAGAAGGGTTTGTGCTTGTTCAGCACCTTCTGCAATAAGATTTTAAAGGAGCCATCTGCTGCTTCGTAGGAGTAGCCCTTATTCTCGCGGACCTTGAGTTCTTCCAGAACAGCGCGAGAAGCTTCTTTCGAGATGCCAGAGACATCAATGCCAAGCTCCTGAGCTTTCATCAATACGTTTGAAGCCCCTGACAACTCAGAGATCAGCACATGACGTTGATTACCAACCTGCTCAGGTGCGATATGCTCAAAGGTCTTTGTGTTCTTCTGTACCGCATTCACATGCATACCCGCTTTATGGCTGAAGGCTGTATTG
>Ga0247842_10008078_pt1 | contig 11152 bp, 10 predicted proteins | sample LaCruzMarch2015__3_FD_192411 | JGI IMG/M metagenome (GOLD analysis project Ga0247842, IMG submission 192411) | Freshwater microbial communities from meromictic Lake La Cruz, Castile-La Mancha, Spain - LaCruzMarch2015_19m | ecosystem: Environmental > Aquatic > Freshwater > Lake | place: Spain...
TACTATGGCCTTTTTTGCTGTAAAGCTGCGCGGCTTCAGGGCTTGTACCAGGTATAGCTCAGCCTGACCGTGTCCCTCTGGAAGCTGGGGATATAGCGGTTGTACATGACCGTCTCCTCGGGCGGGATCTTGGCGGCGATGGTGACGCTGTTGCCGGAGCCGTCCGCCACTATTTTCACGTCGGCCAAGTACCATGTCTTGTCCGTATTCGTTACGCTACCGTTGACAACCAGGGCATTGGTGCTGGCATACCGGTAAAGATCAGTCTTGTTTACCCAGGTGACGGCCGAATCCCCGGGTGGAATTGAAGACGGTAACGGTGGAGGGTCCGGATCGGGAGGGATAACGGCCCCGGGCAATATGGTGAGGTCAACCGGCACGTAGACCGGGCTGTTGAGCGCGCCGTCAGCGGAAATTGTTATCAGTCCCGGGTATTGGCCGGGGGCCATGCCGGTTGCATCAATATTCACCCTGGCGTTGGCAGTTTGAGCTGTGGTCGCTCCCGGTATCTGCTGCAGCACTATCCAGTGTGCATTATCGCTCATCGACAGGTTAAACATGCCCCCACCCTGGTTAATGACAGAGAGATCCTGGTCGAGTGCAGGACCCTGCCCCTGCCCAATGGTAAATACCATTTTGTCCGGGCTGACCACCAACACCGGTGCCGATGAAGCAGTGGGCGCTGCGGGTTGCTGCTGGGTCGCCGGGGTACAGCCCACGGCAGGAACGGCGAGGGCCACAGCCACTAATATCACAAGGATTAAACAACCTTTTTTGTAAGCGGCCATTGATTCCTCCTTAACCTTCATATTCGGATTAATCGCATTATATAACATGCCCGCTCATTTTCCCATCAACTGCGGCGACTTTGACAACGAGGGCTACCCTGCATATGCTATTATCAGGAAACTATATTTAGACGTACTCAACGTTATGAAGAGAACTGACCTGACGGCCCTTCTTCTCCCGCTGCTTCTGCTGACACTTGCCACGTCGTGCATCTCCAGGGAGTACCCGGTGACCAGCACATACAGGGAGACCGCGTACAGGACCGAGTACGTGACCGAGGCCTACACGGAAAACGAGACCACTGTCGATTCGGTCAGCGATAGTTATGAGCTGCAGCCCTTTTACAGCTGGTACTCGCAGAATATCGCCTTTAACGGCCAGACCAACTTCTGGTATATGGCCTACGATATACCACAGTCTCCGCCCTACGACAACCTGCGGCTGAAAGTCTCGGTCTGGAGACAGCTCCAGTACGAGCCGGCCTCCATACGTATACTCGACATGACCAAAGGCGGGCAGCTTACCACCCCCGCACCCGCCATTTACGGCGACACGGGGTTGGGGCAGGTCAAGTGGACCTGGATAACGGCCAGCACCACGGGCACCACCCCCTCAGGCAGTTCAACGGGCAACGCATCGGACAACACTTCCGGGGAAGTTTCGGGTTTCGTTATCGGGGGTGCCTCAACAACCTGGCTGGACATGGCCAATATCCAGATCAACCAGTCTAAATTCCTGGGCGGCAGGACCAACATCTGGTCGAAGCCCGAGAACCCGCAGGTCTTCGACCTGGACGCCGGCAGGGCGCAGAAAATCGGCATCATCATCTGCGGCCCACAGAACCAGTGGAACGCCCGGGTCACACTGCAAGGAACATTCACCCGTAACAGCGTTTCACAAAACCGGGTCACGGGGGAGCACCAGGTGGCCAGGCAGGTACCATACGAGGTAGAGAAGCAGAAGACCACCTACCAGACCAGGCAGGTGCCATTCTGGGAGATGTTTTGGCCCTGATAAATCAAATGCTGCACTCATTACTGCTCGCTCTCCAACGTCGATACCGCAGGCTGATAAGCCATGCTCCGGGTTCGTGCATAAAGGCACTGTCCCTCCTGTTTCTTGTGGCCGCGGCCCTGCCGGTCCTCGCCTGTGTCGAAGTCCAGTACCCCCACAAGGAGACCTACTATGATACCGTGTACGTCACGGAAAACCGCAGCGAGGCTATGATTGAAACCTATCCCTTAACCCGCATCGTCAGCGGCCAGGAGCAGCTAACACCTTATGTAATATGGAGCAATCCTACCCTCAGGTTCAAGGGCACACCGTTCGTATGGTACTACGGCTACAGGCTGCCCGGCACTCAGACCCACGAAGTGGAGAAGGTCAGGATATCGCTCTACAAGCAGGACTACTACGAAAACGTGGCCGTCAGCCTGTTCGACATGGGACCGCGCGGACAGGTGCTGCAGCCGCCGGCGATCTCTGCACTGGACCCCTTTTACACCGACATGGTACAGTGGAACTGGTTGACGTACAGCGGTGACATCTCCGGCAGCGGTACCTCCTCCATGGCGAGGTGGCTAAACTCCGCCAACATCAAGTTCAACTTCGCCCGCTTCCTTGGGGGCCAGGCGGACCTCTGGATGAACCGCGGGAGTTCTTACGACATTGATTTCGACACACGGGGCGCGCGCGACATAGTGGTGCTGTTTACCGGTTCCACCATCCCGCAGAACACCAGGTTCAGCGCGTCGCTGCAGTGGTCCGACCAGGTAACAGACAACGCGACCAGGACGATGGAGCGGCAGGTGCCTTACCGGGTAGAGCAGCGCATCCAGAAAGAGCGTACCGTGAACAAAACGGTGCAGGTACCCTTCTGGCAGGCGCCTCCCTTCAGATAGGCAGCGGTTTAAAATGTCAGATTAGGCCCAGGTACCAGCGCAACAGCTCCCTGCCCCACAACAGTGTAACAATGCCGCCTATGCAGAGGAAGGGACCGAACGGCAGCATCTCCCTGCGCTTCTTGCGCCCGCTTATGAGCAGGGCGGCTGCGAGGATGCCGCCCACCAGTATGCCTATGAAGAGCGCGATAAATACCAGCGGGAAACCTACCATCAGGCCCAGCAGGCCAGCCAGCACGACGTCTCCCATACCCATACCTCCCCTCGAGAGCACCACGACCAGGAAAAGCAGCAGGGCGCCGCATAAACCCCCCGCCAGCGCGCACAGGAAAAAATTATTGAATATGGTTATAAAACCATTCCCTGCAAAGAAGAGCGCCCAGGGAAGCCTGTAGTGGGCCAGCGTAACGGCCAGGGCCACCAGCGCTGCCAGCAGCAGTGACGGGTAGGTCACCACGTTGGGCAATATGAAATGCTCGAGGTCGGTGACGAACAATATGATCAGCACGCTGGAATAAACCAGCAGGACAAGCAACGTCCAGGACAGCCCGTAATTCAGGTAGAGTGCTGCAAAGAGTATGCCCGTGACGGCCTCCACCACCGGCACACGGACCGGTAGCGCCTCCCGGCAGCCATGGCAGCGGCGGCCCGCCATGAAGTAGCCCAACAGCGGCACAAGGGATTTGGCCGTCCTCTTCGCCCCGCATTTCGGGCAGGACGGCGCCCTGAGGCGCAATTCGCCCTCCTCCGTCAGTAAACCGGCGAACCAGTTCAGCACCATTCCCCAGGCCAGGCCAAGCAGCAGGAAGAGACACGCAATTAAAGCGGTAAAAACACTATCCACGGACATATTTCTGCTCACCCATGCCGAAGTAGCGGTCGAAGTCCAGGCTGTTGCCCGATGAGTCCCTGATGGTGCCGCTGAAATAGCCGAACGGCCCGAAGTATTTGACCCTCAGCGCCAGCAGGTCCAGGTCGATTTTGCCCATGGATACCTGCTTAAAAGACAGGCCCACCATGCCGAAGCGGTCCCGTATCAGCCAGTCACCTTCAACTCCCTGCGGCCTGTCGAATTTGACCGGTGGCAGCAGTTCCAGTTTGCCATCCACCCAAAGGCAGTTCTCGTTGTAATTATCAGGGTCCACAGACTGGTTAGCCGTCAGATTGAATCCCACCAGGCGCCCGGAAGGGTCATGGCCAGCCGCCGTGACCCAGTCGTACTTCAGCACGTACGGGTAAAAACCCTTGTGGTCGTCGATGATGGCGAAGCTCTCACTGCGCAGGAATTCGATTCTCTCGCCGCCCAGAACGAGGCTTCCCTGCATAGGCATAAGGCACTTGTGGGAATAAACACCGCGGTTCTTGCCAACTGGTATTGATACGACTATGGGAGACCCATCTTCGTGCATAGCCTCGAAGTGCCCCTCCATATCCGGCAGGTCCTTCTGGTCACGGATACAGATATTCATGTAAAACCTGCCCTTTGCCAGGGCACTGATGAACTCCATAGAGCAGTCCCTGTCACGGTAGGACTGGCTGCCGTCCCAGATAGATGGGGGGACCTTTATCTTCCACGCGGGGAGTACCTTCTCAAAGACGTATTTCTTATTACGTTCGCGGTCATAGACAACAAATTGCGCCAGGGCTGAGACCTTGGCGTTATACAGCACGGCCAGCATGAACCAGCGGCTGTTTCCGAGCTGGAAGGCCTGCCATTCCTTGAGGCGGAAAGCGAGCAAAGGTTTGGGCAGCCACATTCCCAGCGGCCTGTCAGCATCGAGCGGGTTGACCCTTTGGAACTGGCTGCTGAAAGTGCCGAAGGTGAATTTACCGCCAGAAACCAGGTCCCCCGGGGCAGATCTTAATTCCCTCTGCTGATATACTGCCATGCATAACCCCCTGCAGCAGACATTGTGCACCATGCCCTGCAAAATATCAAAGGCCCTGACTTTACTAATTTAGCGGAATGTCCCGCACTGTAATAGAATATTATATTGATGAGAACCTTCGCTGCAATAATAATAGTCGTCCTGGCATTGATATCTCTTACCTGTTCCCCCAGGTTTACTTTGGCCGGCAATACCGGCAAATACATTTATTTTCCAGTGGATCCCCGTCAACTCATAACGACAGAAGACCCGGCTGTCCGGCAGGCACTGGAAACGGTCACCGCGGATAAAACAGACTTCAGGTCCGATTTCAGGAAACTGCAGGACTGGGTGGCGTCCCGCATAACCTATTCCCAGGACAGCTACTATCACTGGCAGACACCGGCCGAAACCCTCGAGAAGAGATCTGGCAACTGCAAGGATTTCGCCGTACTGCTCTGCACAATGCTGCGGGCATCCGGCGTGCCGCCCGGGGATGTATTCGTGGCCATCGGCAAGGACCGCAGCAACAAGAGCCATGCCTTCATCATCGAAAAATGGTTGCAGGGCCGCTGGCAGGTCATAGAACCGCAGGTGGGCGGCTTCATCATCTCCGACCTATCGGCCGTGGACACGGCCGATAGGTACGCCATCACGTCGCGTTTCAACGACGAGTCCTATTTCGGGGACCCGGCTTTTATCACCGGTTCCGAGACTTTTCTGGTTGCCGGGGCACCTTCAGCAGCGCAAGCGAGTCAATCCGTAGCAGATAGTGATCCTAACCCGCTTTCCACTAGCCCACCCCCCATATTCAACCCCCTGCCCGAGATAGATTACTTCTATTTAAAGCAAAGCCCCAATATCGTGGGCCTGGCCGGCTCCAGCATGCTGACCTGGCAGGTAATGGGCGCGTCGTCAGTTTACATCGACAGGGGTGTGGGCTTTGTTGCTCCTTCAGGCAGCCAGATCGTGACAGGCACCGCGGGAACCACCTACACGCTGACGGCGAAGAACGACTACGGCGTAATAAAGTATGTAGTCGTGAAATAATTGATTCGGTACATATGGCAACTGGAGACTTCTAAGTTTATCCAGTTACTCAGGTAGTATTACTGATCGAACAAAATCATATATCTCCGATTCGCTATTAAATATATCATCTTTTACTTTAGATATGTTTCCTATTGGATCAACAAGGATGAGCGTTGGAAAATGTACGACCGTGTAGTTTTCTGATACTGCCTTTTCCTCATCCAGCAAAACAGGGAATAGCAGATTTTGGCTGGCAATCAGATTTGTGGTATAGGCATCATTTTCCCCGACATTAATAGACAGCAGTATAAAATTGTCTGACCGAAACTTGCCCTGAAAGGTGTTTAAATATTGTATTTCTTGTTTACACGAATCACAGCGGGTCATCCAAAATACAATCATTACCCATTTACCTTGTAAATCGGATAACCTGATGCTGTCGCCGGTCATAGACTTCAATATAAAGTCAGGAGCCAGATCACCGGACGCTAACAACATGGAAGTACGGGGGCTAAGGGTTGTGCTCCTGGTTTCAAATGTAGCCCGGTTTCCTGATCCGTCCTCCGACTTTACGGCCAGTAGATATGCAGTGGATGGCTCAAGATTTTTCAGTATCAATTTGTGCTCAGATACCAGTCTATTATCCGGCCAGCTGCCGATTGCATTACCGCCATTCACCGGAAGTGCCGACAGTCCACTTGTTGATGGCAAATTTGTTTTCCAGGTTACGGACAAACTATTAGCCTGAATATTAGTAACTGCAACATCGCTAATCTCCAGTTTATATGTACCAGGCAAGGATGTAATCTCAGATCTATTAGCAGCGGTGTTATTGTCATTAGCCTGGGAATACAGCAGTTTTTCATTAATTTTATTTTGAGAAACAGATGTTGCACACGACGTCAGACTTAGCACACAAATGGCTAAGATAACTATAAATAATATTGTCATTCTGCACATTTGTTTATCTCCCCATTTCTGTGCCAGCCATGATATTTGCTCCGCGGATCAAAGCAGAATTAAGAAATTGTCTGGAGCCAGCGGCGAGAGTCGAACTCGCGACCAGCTGTTTACGAAACAGCTGCTCTACCACTGAGCTACGCTGGCATGCCTGATATTATATGAGAGTAGCAATCAGTTGTAAACGCTGTACCTGACCGTTCCAGCTGAACGCCGGCAGTGACCGTCCTGTGTTATAATCGGCTGGTAGTTCGCAGGTTTGCAGGGGTGGATAATGAGAAAAATCTGGCGGGTCCTAAGCATATTAGTCCTCGTTTTTACATTGTACAGTTGTTTCCTTTTTCAACCCGGCCCGCTGTCAGCCGACGATCCCAATTCCAAGATCAGCAGCAGCCTGGTCCATGCCATAGAGGCCAGGACGGCGCATAAGCAGCCCCTGACTCTTTTAAGCAGCGACTCACAGGAGCCGGCCATGGACCCATTAAATGTCAGCGTTTTCATTTATACCGCCAGCAGGCCCGATGCTGCGCAGCTATCTGACATGGCCTCGCTCGGCGTCACCGCCTATGCCGACAGTTGGATCCCCCCCGTGGGGGAACACCCTCAGGGATTTATTACGGCCCTTGCCCCCATCGACAAAGTAAGTGACCTGGCCGCTGAAAACTACGTCGCCAGGCTGGACAGCGCCGAGAGACAGTCCTACCGCATGAACGATGTAGCAGCGTCTAATATCAAGGCCGCCACATACTATTCAGGCGGGTATACCGGCGCAGGCGTGAGGGTAGCGGTCATCGATGACGGATTGGATACCACCAATCCCGATTTCCCAACCCCTAAATTTGCCAAGGATTACTGGAACTATCCGGTTATCGGGGACAACGTAACCTCGCCCAATGCCGGCGGCAGCGCGCACGGCACGCATGTATCCGGCAGCGTGCTGGGCAGGGGTACACTCTCGGGCGGCAAATATAAGGGCATAGCCAGCGGCGCGGACTTTGTATTCATTAAGATAGGGAACAATACCACCGGCAGCGCGTCCGACGCAGCCATGTGCGGCGCGCTGAGGGATGCGGTGGACAGGTACGGCGCCAACATAATCAGCATGAGTTTCGGCGGTTGGAGCCCGCATCACGATGGCACCGATGCCAACTGCCAGGCCGCCGACTACGCGGTGAGCAGGGGCGCCACTGTCTTCATATCGGCCGGCAACGAGGCTGCCAAGGCCAAACATTACCGCGGTACGGTCAATGCAAATAGTACTACCGGTTTTATCCAGGTGAATGTCACCGGCTCCGACGGGACCACCTGCAAACTGGAGCACAACCTGGTCTGGTATGACGGGTTGGGTGTGCACAACAATCTGACCATGCAGTATTACAACGCCGCCCAGGAGAACATCACCACGACATCGTATGCAATGGAGGAAAGCACCAGGGGCACCGAGCGGCGGCAGGAGGAGAAGAGCGACCCCACCAGCGTGATCCCGGCCGGCGATCAAACATATTATATAAAGGTGACCAATGCTTCTTCTGTCGCCCAGGAGTTTCACATATATTACGACGGTGCTAATGCCAACCAGGTAAAGTTCGCCTCTCCCGACATATATTACACACTGGGCAGCCCGGGTGAGGCTGACAGCGTTATTTGCGTCGGGTCTTACAACAGCAGGCAGTCATGGACAGACTACACGGGTGAATCGTGGAGTTACGAGGAGACGTTAGGCGGAGTGTCGACCTTCAGCAGCCGCGGTCCCAGGGTCGAGGCCGGTGCGCCGCAAAAACCCAACCTGGTGGCCCCAGGCAGCGTCATCATATCATGCCGCGACAGGTCCACTCCTTTAAATGCAAACACTGTATCCGACAGCGGCAGCGGCGGGCTGCCGGCCAACTACTATGCCATGCAGGGAACGAGCATGGCCACGCCCGTTGCAGCCGGCTCGGCCGCCCTGCTGATGCAGGCTTACCCCGGTTTGAAGGGCAAACCTGCCGAGGTCAAGAGGCTACTGCAGCCGGACACTACACCCAACAATTCCTTGGGCTACGGCCTGATAGACCTGCAGAAGACAAAGGCCAGAGCCCCGCAATCGGCCGCTGTCCAGTCCGCCACCGGCCAGGGGCCGGTCACGTTGAGCACAAATTCAGGCACCATAGGCCGCCTCAGCGCTACAGGTACTGGATCAGGCCCGCAGGGAACGGGCCCATACACCTTCCCCTTCGGGCTTTTTTCATACTTTATCTCGGATCTGTCGGTCGGCGAAACCATCCAGGTTACCGTCGTATTGCCGGCGGCAGGCCCCACACAGTGGGTGAAAAGCACGGCAGGCGGCTGGCAACAGGTGCCCGTAATCTCGGTAAACGGCAATATCATGGTCATCCAGCTAACAGACGGGGGCATCGGCGATGACGACAGCACGGCCGAAGGCGATATCGAAGACCCGGGAGGGCCGGTGGTTATTTCATCGGCCATAAACACAAGGCCACCTGATTCATCTTCCTCTGCCATAAACACAAGGCCGCCTGCCTCCTCTTCCTCCCCACCTATGACCGTGATTCCCCCCACGCCGCCGGTCATCCTGCCAAACATTGCAGTACAGAGCGCCCGCCTCTCAGCTACTTCGGTTTCACCCGGAACGCCAGTCAGCGTCACCGCCGACATAACCAACAAGAGCACGGTCAACGGCATCAAGAAGGTCACGCTGTATGTAAACGGCCAGGCGGAAACCACTCAGGGCATAACCGTCAACAGCGGCGGTTCCACGCAATTGACCTTCAGCGTAGCGCGCAGTGAGCCGGGCGACTACACGGTGTACGTGGACGGTGTGCTCGCCGGCAGCTTCAATGTGGAGATGGTCCCAGGGAATGACGCCATACTCATCTTCAGCGCCTTCCTGGTGGCACTGGCTTTCCTAATCGGCATGGTCATGTTGCGTCGCAGGCAGCGCCCCAACGTTTTATAAAATCTGCTTGTTCGCCTCTTTCATGATGTACCTGAAGGTGCAGTGTTCGGCCTGCCCCACGTGGTGGCGGTCATGCAGCACCAGCTTGACATCCGGGTTATAGCCGTCCAGTATGGCGTAGTCGGCATACTTGCAGTATATCTTGCTGTATTCGCCCACTCCGAGTTCCCGCGAGGCATTCCAAAAGGTACATTCGCCGGCCTTGACCACCAGGTCATCGTTGTCCAGGTCGGGGTGGGGGTCGAAGTTGGACGAATCTATGTCGCCGTAGATCAGCCAGTTTTTAAGAGTCAGGGGCTGATCCAGGTCCTTGACTATGGTCGCGATACGCCGACCCCTGGCCCTGCCGAAATCCTCCACGGCACTTTTCAGCAGCGCCTCGCCCTTTTCCGGCCCCAGTTCATTTATAACCGCCCTTGCAACGAAGCCGAAAAGCGCCGCTCCCAGCCCGAAGCCCGGTATGACGTATTTAGCCGCCGCCGCCTTTTTCTCCAGCACATCGGCCATATAATCCCAGTCGAACCCCTGCTTTTTCTCGCGTTCCAGGTCACCCATATTTTTCGCCTCCCTCTTATACTATTGCCGCTTAAATGTTATCATTATAGCCGCATTTTGAAATAACCACCCCGGAGGATGACTATGCCCAATAAACTGATCACGGTTGAGATCGCGGACGGGGTTGCCACCCTGACCCTCAACCGGCCTGACAAGATGAACTGTCTCAACACCCCGATACTGCACGAGATGTCGGCGGCGCTAATCGACCTGAATAAGAATGAAGAGGTCAAGGCGCTCATACTGACGGGAGCAGGCCGCGCGTTCTGTTCCGGCGCCGACCTGGGCGAGCAGCCCTACGGCACCGACAAGAACCAGCCGGGCATAAGCCGCGCCGAGCACATCACCCCATTCGTCAGCTTCGGCTGGGTGATCAAACAGATCGAGGACTTCACCAGGCCGGTGATAGCCGCGGTCAACGGCATTGCGGCGGGGGGCGGGCTGGCCCTGGCACTGGCCGCCGACGTGCGCATAGCATCGGAAAACGCCACTTTCTCAGCCATCTTCGTCAAGCGCGGCCTGGTCCCCGATTGCGGGGTCTCCTACTATTTAACGCGGCTGGTGGGCGTGAGCAAGGCACTGGAGCTGATGTGGACTGGCGATAAAATAGACGCTAAAGAGGCGGAGCACATCCGTATGGTCAATAAAGTTGTGCCGCACGGCGATCTGATGAAGTCTGCCAGCGAATTCGCCCGGTCGCTGGCCACAGGGCCGTCGCTAGCCATCGAGATGATCAAGCGCATGTCCTACACCGCGCTCAAGGCCGACTCGGTGATCACACAGATGGCGGTGGAGGACTTCATGCAGCAGGTATGCCGCGAGTCGGAGGACGTCCGCGAGGGCGTGATGGGCTTCCTTGAAAAGAGGCAGCCTAATTTCAAAGGGAAATGAACTGAGAGCATTGTTGACACGATAGGCCAAAGAGTTTAGAATTTCACTTTGTCAGTTGCCTTGTTGCATAGCATAAGGGCGGCCAAAAATAATAAAGGAGTTGATTGCTTGTGCCCGAAGTCAGATTAGGAGAAGGGGAAAGTTTCGAGAGCCTATTGAGGCGTTTCACCAGGAAAGTTCAACAGGAAGGAATAATCAGC
>Ga0247842_10008081_pt1 | contig 11149 bp, 8 predicted proteins | sample LaCruzMarch2015__3_FD_192411 | JGI IMG/M metagenome (GOLD analysis project Ga0247842, IMG submission 192411) | Freshwater microbial communities from meromictic Lake La Cruz, Castile-La Mancha, Spain - LaCruzMarch2015_19m | ecosystem: Environmental > Aquatic > Freshwater > Lake | place: Spain...
GCACGAGAACCGGTTCGATGATTACGGTGATCCTGAATTCATGAAAGTGGATCACGGCGTTGCCGGGCGGGGAACCGATACCCGACTAACGGTCGAGCGGGTAATGGGGGTTAAGGACCGACGAAACTTTTTGCAGTTACAGACAGCACAGCGAACGGGAAACCGGTCATCCCGTATCACAAGAATATCGGGATGTACCAGACCTGGGAGAACACATTATGTTTTATGATGATGTATACCTGTACCTACGTCGGAAGCACCAGAATTATATGTTATAGCCTGATAGTATGGTGTAATGAACAGGACAACTCCTATGAAGTGTCGCCTTTCATTATCACGCATACCGGGACCAGCTCCGCGTTCGGATGAAGGCACTTTTCTGTCATTTCGGACAGTTAATGTATCATCAATGCCGGGTGCTTTACTCAAAAGTACCCCCGGAGGAGGTGCTGTCCGATGAAAAATCCATTCGGCTGGCTGGCACAGATAGCCACCACCCATCCTCGTATAGCGGCGGGAGTGACGGTCCTGATATTTCTTATTGCTCTCTTCGGGGTCACCCTGGTGACGATGGAAACGGGAAGTAATACCTATATTGATAAAAATACTCCCCGTGGAGTATTGCTCTCCCATTACACTGATACATACGGATCAGACGCCCTTATGCTCATTTTCGAGACAGATGACGTCAAGGACATCGAGACCCTGAGGTATATCGACGGGCTTCAGGCAGATATCGCGAATGAGCAGTATGTGGAACGGGTATCGGGGCTTGTTGACCTGCTTAAGCAGGGGAACGGGGGGACGCTTCCAAGTTCATCGGCAGAAGTAAACCAGATCATCGATCGGGCACCTCCGGAGCTCGTCGGACGTTATATCCCCTCAAAGATGATGACCATCAGCGTTATTACCCTCCAGCCGGGGGTCTCAGATCGCAGTCAGGAACAAGTCCTCAATACTATTCGGAGTGTGGTCTCATTCTCGAACCCTCCCTCCGGCATCACAGTCACCATATCCGGCCAGCCGGCATATTCCCAGGAGATGAAAAAGGAGATGATGTCATCAATGGGAGTCCTGATCATAGCTGCTATGGTCCTGATGGTTGTGGCAGTCAAGGGCCTCTTCAACCACGTACGATATCCTCTTTTGTCTGTCATGGTCGTGGCATCGGGTCTCATTCTCACGTTCGGATTCATGGGACTCTCGGGAATTCATATCAGCATGGTGGTGATCGCGGCGTTTCCGGTACTTATCGGGATAGGCATCGATTATGCTGTTCAGATACATTCACGACTGGACGAAGAGATCCGAAAGTCTTCGCTGACCGAAGCGGTCATCACCACCATTACGAAGACCGGCCCTGCTGTATTGATTGCAATGCTTGCCACCTCAATGGGGTTCATCGCCATGGTCCTCGGGCCAATTCCTATGATAGGTGATTTCGGTATCATCTGTACTATCGGGGTGATGTCGTGTTACCTGGCAGCCCTGATCATTGTCCCGGTCTTTGCGGTTCTTATAAAATATCGTCCAAAGAAACCGAAAGGAATGCTTAATGATGTTGATGCCTGTGAACTGGAGCGGAAGGGTTGTGACACCGTCCCGGTCCATCCTGAAGGTTCGCGTGGTTCGTTCATCGAGAAATACGATGCATTCCTGGGAAAACTTGCCTATAAAATCGCAAAGAATCCGGTTCCAATCATCCTGTTAGTATTCCTCGTAGCTGCCGTTGGATTCCAGCTGGATAATGAGGTCCCCATCAGTGCGGATGAGAAGACATTTGTACCATCCGACATGCCCGCCCTTCTTGACATGAACAAGGTGACCCGTACCATGGGCGCAGCGAGCACCATCCCCCTGGTGGTATCAGGAGGAAACGTGGTCGATCCTTTGACCCTTGAATGGATTCAGGATTTCGGGCAGTATGAAGTTACACGGAACGACAAAATCACTGGTGTCACCAGTATCGCCACCCTCCTCACCCAGTATAACAACGGCAAACTCCCTGAGACCAGTACAGAGGTCCAGCAAACCCTCCGCCGCATCCCGGCCGAAACAAAAAACCGGTACCTTAATGGGAACACGGAAACTGTGCTTGAGTTCTCAACGGTCGATATGGAGATCTCGCAGGTCCGGTCCCAGATACATCTCATTCAAAAGGATGTACTGTGGGTTACTCCACCGGTCGGGGACACCGCTCGTATTACCGGAAGACTGGAGATGTTCAGTTCTGTCATGGATGACATCAGTAATTCTAAGACGCTCATGACCGTGCTCGGGTTCGTGTTCATCCTTGGCTTCCTCCTTCTCGTATACAGGAAAATTCACGCCATCGCTCCCCTTATCCCCATCGTAGCCATCGTAGGGTGGAACGGTGGGATCATGTACCTTTTAGGTTTGGAATATACTCCTCTCACTGCTGTTCTCGGTTCCATGACCATCGGGGTGGCATCCGAATATACTATCCTGATTATGGAGCGGGTCGATGAAGAACTGGCACGGGGATTGGACCTTTTATCGGCAATACAGACCAGCGTGCAGAAGATTGGTACTGCGATCACCGTTTCCGCCCTGACAACGGTATTCGGGTTTGCTGCTCTCATTCTTTCGGAATTCAATATCATCTCAAATTTCGGTCTCACCACAGTTATCACCGTCGGGTTCTCGCTTGCAGGTGCGATCCTGATCATGCCGGCAGTTATTGCCCTGATGTACCGGTTCGAGGGGCACCCGGTGATAGCAACCAAAGAAAAAAACAAGGGGATCCTCAATGTCCCTGAATAATAGTAGGACTTTCGCAATTCAGATTTTTTGATAACGGAATATATTTTTACTCTACGTTGCGGTTACACATTTACATTTCCAAAATTTGCGGTTTGAAGCCACATTGCGAAACTCCCACCTGAGAAATCATTGAACATACTGTCCTTTCCCGAGATAAACGGTGTGCCAAACGCGGTGGCAACATCATAGCACCCCTGTGCCGCACGTTTCAGTTGCCCGAGGCGTTCCGGTTCATTGGACGAACACCAGCAGAAGTTATCGAGGATCGCGATCGTGTCAAGCGGGATACCGAGCGCGATGAGCCCCCGGATGGCGGTGTCAATCGCTGCACCCACCTTCCGGTACGGGTCGATCTCGGAATACGTGGGAAAGAGCCCCTGCGACAATCCCACACCTTTTTTTAATCCGTGCACGACCTTTGTCAGCGACGCGGGTGCCTGCACATGCCCGTCGTGCACCGTATGGTCGTACTGGGTGGAGACCCATTTAGCGGGAAAATTACACACTACACACAATATGTGTCCTTTCCGGTACCAGAATTAAAATCATATCCACGACGCGAAGTTGATCTCGCATATCTTTTGTCATGCTCACTCTGACAAATGATATGTAGTGTATTACAAAGCACTACACGAACAAAAAAAATTCCTATTAAATTTGGACTCTGAATCCGAAAATAAGCAAATTTTAAAAAGATGTAAAAATATTTTCGAGCCTGTAGTGTGTACGATCTCCGCTAAATGAGTGGAGATGAACTCAGTCGAACAGAGGTTCTTTCGGGAAAGCATCGCGAGCAGGGTCGCGTCAAGGCGTGCCGGGCAGTCGATCACCGGCTCCGGGAAGGTCGTTTTCGTGAATGTGGTCACGAGTTTCTTTTTCGGTAAACCGTCGTGCAGGACTGCAAGGTCGATGTCCATCACGACGACCCCGTGGCAGTCGACAACGTACCTGCCGGAATCCGTGAACCTGCCGATCACCGTTGCCTCGACCTCCCGCTGTGCGGCAAGTTCCATGAATGCACCGATCCTCTCCGGCGGGACGGCAAGGGTCATCCGTTCCTGCAATTCCGAGATCCAGATCTCCCACGGCGCCATGCCGGGATATTTCAGCGGGACTGCATCAAGCGTCACATGGCAACCGTTGCACTCCTTCGCCATCTCCGCGACGGAACAGGAGAGCCCGCCAGCCCTGTTATCCGTGATGCTGCGGTACAACCCCCGGTCCCGCGCCTCTTTCACGATCACATCGGAGAACTTCTTCTGGGTGATCGGGTCCCCTATCTGGACAGCAGTAACCGGGCTCGCGGGATCAAGCGCCTCAGAAGAGAACGTTTCACATCATGAGAGCAGGGGGACCATCCCCCGCCATTTGATTCCTGGTATCCGGCTATGCAGCCGGGCACCCGGTACGCTTGGAGAACAGGATTCTTTAAGAGCGCACAACTACCATTCCTTTTATTCCAAAAGCCCAGCGGAGCGCCAGATGTATTCTGTCCTGTATGTCGACAATGAGGCAGATTTTCTCGAGAGAGGCAGGATCCATCTTGAACAAAGCGGCGACTTCAGGGTCGATACCTGTGTCTCGGCAACCGGGGCACTGGAAAAAATCAGGAATACCACATACGATGCCATTGTCTCGGGTTACCAGATGCCCGGCATGGACGGCATTGAATTTCTCAAACAGGTCCGCTCTGAGTATGGGGGTATCCCCTTCATCCTGTTCACCGGTAAGGGAGGGGAGGAGGTTATCCTCGAAGCGATCGACAACGGCGCTGATTTTTCCATCCGGAAAGGCGGCAGTACGGATGCCTGGTTTGCCGAGCTCGGGCACAGGATCAGAAGCGCGGTCGGGCGCAGCAGATCGGAAGAACAGAGAAGGTCCTTAGAAGCGGCGGTGCGGGAGAGCGGGGAACGCTACCGGCTGATCATGGAGAATGCAAACGACGGAATCCTGGTCAACGAACTGACACCGGAAGGACCGGGAAAATTCATCGATGCGAATGATCGGGCATGCAGGATCCTTGGCATGACCCGCGACGAGATGCAGGGCGTCAGCCTTACCGACCTCGATACGCCGGAGATGAGACAACGGGCACCTGAGGTTTTCCGGGAGATTATACGGAAGAACCACCTTGTTTTCCAGACCAATTACCGGACAAAAGACAACCGCGAGAAGACCCTTGAGATAAGTGTCAGCCTTTTCGATCTCAACGGTCGCCGGACCATGCAGTCTGCCGTCCGCGATGTCACGGAACGCAGGCAGATGGAAGAAGCACTGCAACGGCAGAACCGGACGCTTGCAACCATCAATGCGCTGGCTGCCGAGCTTGCAGCCCTTCCATACAATGAAAGTATCCAGAAGCGGGTATTAGGATCGCTCAGGGAGATCTCCGGCGCAGGCGCGACCTGGTTCTGCGACTATGATCCGAATGACCAGACCCTTGTACTCGGGGATATCGAGACGACACCGGAAATTCTTAAAAAGGTTGCAGCAGCGGCAGGAATACGGCCGGGTTCTGTGCGCTCCCCGGTAAATAAAGAAATATTCCGGGAAATTACCGGCACCATCGTAGGGAAGAGACGTACGTTGACCGAGATCAGTTTCGGGGCGATCCCGCCGCCCGTCGGTGCGCTGGTCCAGAAGATCGCGGGGATCGACCGCTTCATCGGCATCGGCTACGTGATCGGGGGTGATCTCTACGGCACATCGGTCATGGGGATGCGTGCGGGGGACCCCGATCCCCCGACAGAACTCCTGGAGGCGTTTGCCCATATCGTTGCAATATCGCTGCGCCGGCGGAATGCAGAGACTGCACTGCGGGAGAGCGAGGAGAAGTTCCGCTCCATTATCGAAAATATGCAGGACATCTATTACCGGACGGATACAAAAGGCATGCTCGTCATGATAAGCCCCTCGGCTGCAAAAATCCTGGGGTTTGATTCGCCGGATGACCTGATCGGGAAAAAAATTGCCGACACGTTATATCCTTCCCCTGGGGACCGGGACCTGTTTATGAGCGAGATGGACAGGAACAGTTCCGTGCAGAACTGGATCGTCACGCTTAAAAAACGGGACGGGACGCCGTTCATCGTCTCGGCCAACAGCCAGTTCTATTACGATAAGTCCGGAAAAAACCTCGGCGTGGAAGGCATATTGCATGACATCAACGAGATAACAAAGACGAAAAATGCCCTTAGCCAGGCGAACAAAAAACTCGGCCTGCTCTCGGGGATCACGCGCCACGACGTACTCAACAAACTGACGGTCCTGATATCGCACTTAAACCTCATGAAGAGAAAAACAGAGGATCCGTACCTCCTCTCCCATATCGCCAAGGCAAAAAATGCAGGGGCGGGAATCCGGCAGCAGATCGAGTTCACCCGGCTCTACCAGGGCCTCGGTCTTCACGAGCCACAGTGGGAGGACGTAAAGAGGATCGTCAGCACGCTGCAGATCCCGCCAGGTATTACGCTTGCTGCACCCGTACACTGCGTTGAAATCCTTGCCGACCCGCTGCTCATAAAAGTGTTTGAAAATCTCCTTGACAACGCCGTCCGGCACGGGAAGAAGGTGACGACAGTTAGGGTGACGTCCCGCGAATCTGACAGCGGGCTGACCATCACCTTTGAAGACGACGGGATCGGGATCCCTGCTGAGGATAAGGAGCAGATATTCGAGCGGGGGTACGGGAAGAATACCGGGCTCGGACTGTTCCTCGTCCGCGAGATCCTCGCGATCACCGGTATGAAAATTTCAGAAACCGGCATACCCGGTACCGGCGCACGGTTCGAGATCACCGTACCAAAAGGGGCATACCGGATCACAGGGTATCCGGTGGACTGACAAGCCGGAAACAGCAGGGGTTACTGAAGGATTTTTTGGTTTTTTTCCGTGGAGAGGCAGCATAACCCGGGGATGGTTCCCCCCTGGCAGCAGCTCATGAGGGAGATACCGGATTCATCGATATGGACGAAGGTGTTGGTATACCGGTCGTCGGCATCTTCCCAGCTGCCGGTGTTGACCAGGAGTCTGGGCTTCGTGACTTCAATGGGGAACTGTTCCTTTTCGTTTTCCTTATAGGAAGCATTCCTGGATTTTGCCAGGTTTTAATACAAACAGGCAGTCAGCGAAATGGGTGTGCCCGGGTCCCGACTTTCGTGATGCAAAAGAGATGACGCATCACTGCATAAAAAATAGAAAATATAATTATGTCCTGTTTTAAAGATTATTGAGGGTGCATTGTGCCTGTCAATCAATACTTTCCCGGAGTTTATGTTCAGGAAGTTTCAAGCGGAGTCCGGACTATTTCCGGCGTTTCCACATCCATCACCGCATTTATTGGCTGGGCACGCAAGGGGTCAACGGATACAGCACAAAGGATCTTCTGCTGGCAGGACTTCGAATGTTCTTTTGGGGGACTTGACGGGAGAAGCCGCTGGAATCGCCCGTTGCATCTCCCTCACGGATACCATTGCAGAAAAGGCGATTGAGATCAGGATTGATGCATCCATCACGCTTCCTGATGCAGTTATTGCTGCATCAGCCCTTTCGCTTGATGCTGTCTTGTCACCCGGAACGTCCGGGACTTTGGACAGGTTGACGGGATCAGGCTCTATAACCCGTTCCCCAGGGTAGATTCACCGTAAGAGAAGTTCTATCCCGATAAGGTTATCTGGTTTTTCCCGGATCGATGGTGGAGACTTCACCATCTGCCATGATCCTCCGGGACACACGCTCCGTCGGAGAGCCCCCGGGATGATCCCTGAAAACGGGGGTCCGGACAGGGTGCAGGTTGCACAAAAGGGCGAATTCCGTTACATCGGCAGGAAGATCTGCCAGTATTGCAGTCTGATTGTGCAAATAGAGCGCGATACGGGCTCCAAAATGATCGCTAATGGACGCTTTCCAGCAGGCGATCAGATCTCAGGTCGACCTACCGTCCCTGAAATGAAGAAACGGGGGGGTTTGGGGGTCCGGTCCGGGACTTATGTATTGGTAGTCTCATGGTACCATGCATCCAGGTCACCCCGATCCGGTGCCGGTTGCGCCAATACATATAACGGGACGTGCATCGGATGCCTGGTACGCGTTTAACCGGAATCATTTTTCAAGATTCATCCAATCAATTCCACGATAAGGCGTTCAAGATGAATCTCCTGATGTTCTGCAACATCTTTCGAGGACTCCATGCAATGTTCCCACGCGAAGAGGTTTATGGCGGGGGATTGTGAGGTTATGTGTTTTCCCCCGGATGACTGCGGATAATCGCTGATGGCTGCCGGTCTGGTGATCAATACGATATCCATACCGGTGAAGATGGGCAAGGGAATCGCCATCGACATTTCCGGGCAGTTTCATACAGCTATCAATTCTTCTTTTACCTGGTGCAGTCTGATCAAACGGGGCCGATCTTCAGTTTTGAAATGTCAGGATACCGCATCATGAATCATTCCTTTTAATTCTTCAAAGGTATCCGCCTCTGTGAAGATAGAGTCATTTAATGATCGCGCCTCGTAACCACCTTCCGGTGATTCTTCGACAATAAAAAAAAAATTTCTGTATCCCTGGATTCAATCATGAATGATTCACATCTTTTCTGCATATACGAGGGTCATGTTCATCAACTTTTCAGTGGACCGGATGAGGGATGATGGACCCAAAAGAAACCTGACCGCTTTATCGAACTATGCGTAAAGAGAGATCAATACTCTGATCGGGATACAACGCGGTACCAATAATTATCCTGAGTACCAGCAATTTCGTGCGTGCCACAAATGCGGCACCTCTCCCATGTCCCTCGCAAAATGTTCCCGGTTGGAGCGCGTTCTTTCCGGAATAATGATTGCAGTTCAGTCAGTAACCGTAGATTATGCCGGTCCGACCCCGATACGAGTCCTGATCTCCGCGTAAAAGCCGGATAACCTCGAAACGATTCGAAGCTACCACAAGCCTTTATAGCCCGCCCAGATAACATTCGGATCATACAATGATCGCAGAACTCGTCGGGAAAATAAAATTGTGGCTGAAGGAGAAGATCGCGGCAGCAGCAGACGCGATCTCTCCCGAAACCTCACACCTTCCTGACAGGAACACGATGATTGCAGCAGCTGAAGGAAACGTATTGGACACGGGGAAGTTGTACAGGAAGACGAGCAGCCACTCCCCCATCTTTTCGCTCTTCACTTTTTTTGGTTTACGTCAGTAATCGCCGGTCCGGAGTTCCGGTATCCTGATCCCGAACGGTAAGCCTGCCGTCCGGTTGTGCCGGAAATAGACTTCGCGGAGTAGCGCGGGCTCTCCCGGATCTGGGTAGTAAGGCGTGCGAGACGGAGCGAATGCTCCCGCTCGCGGGAACGGTGGTTGAAAAAAAGACACATGGTGATTGAATATGGAAGTTGAATCGACGGGAATTCAGGATGTGACCGAACCGGACCTGGTTGTGTCCGGTGCGGCAGGGACCGGACAGGAATTCGGAATTGAAGCAGGAGTCATTGAAAAGATTTCCGGAAAAAGACCGGTCGGACCCGGCACGCAGGAGTACGTTGTCATCGGTGCCGGAGTGTTGTATAATGGGAAAACTGAACCACTGCCACTCCCGGTACAGGAACCGGATACCTGCCTGGAGAATACAGACGGCGATGAGAAATTTGGAGGTGCACAATGACCCGGGGACGGCCCCCGCTTGTCGCGCTGAAGGAGGCGTATGCTATTGCGATGAAGCGCGGGCAGGTCCTGCCGGTCTCTGAAGGGCGATGCGATCATTTCCATTTCGTCCTTTTCACGGAGAACCGGATCACGTTTGTCAAGGTAAAACGGATGCTCTCGGACACGAGCGATCCCAGGGAGATCCTGCAGAATTACGAGCGTGAGATCCGGCACCTCACCCGCGTCCCGGAAAATAGTGTTGACGCCCGCGAGTTCTGGGTCCGGTCTCCGCGAGGGACGTTTCATTTCTTTCTCGTCGGGAAATACAGGATCCTCGGGCTTCAGGCTGACGGTTCTGTCATGACCGGGACCGATTATCCGCTGGAGGTGCCAAAGCCGGAAAATGTGCCGGGAGTTCCGGTGGGAAAGGTGCAAGATTCAGATCCGGTGCCTGCACTCCCGGATGGAAAAGATCGCATTGTGATCCGGGCCGCTGCACTTCTGCCAGGACCCGATCCCGTTCCCGAACAGTAACCGGAGGAGGATGTGTAAGCCATGTGACCTCATTGGGGTGATGGGTGACCGGCTGGTTGAGTACCCGATCCACCCTGATGACGGCTACCTCCCGGGGGCAGACCGTCTCCGTCGGAGACTTCTGTTCACCCACCCTGAAAACAGGGATCCGGAAAGGCATCGGGTTGCACAAAAGGGCGAATTCCGGTACACCGGTAAGAAGATCTGCCTGTATTGCAGTCCGATTGTGCAAACCGGGAGCGATACGGGCTCCAAAATGATCGCTAATGGATGCTTTTGGATGGAGGAGCGACCGCGGGGTCGACCTATACAGCCTATAGGCTCCCGGGCAGGCAGAAACAGGCTTTTTAGGATCTCATTTCCGTCCAGGATGATCCGGGATCCTAATCACGGGATCTATGAGGCAATGGATGTACGACATGATCCTCCGGGACACACGCTCCGTCGGAGAGCCCCCGGGATGATCCCTGAAAACAGGGGTCCGGAAAGGCATCGGGTTGCACAAAAGGGCGAATTCCGGTACACCGGTAAGAAGATCTGCCTGTATTGCAGTCCGATTGTGCAAATAGAGCGCGATACGGGCTCCAAAATGATCGCTAATGGACGCTTTCCAGCAGGCGATCGGATCTGAGGTCGACCTACAGTATCTGAAATGAAGGAATGGGCTGTTTTGGGATCTCACTTCCGACCGGGGTGATCCAGGACCCTTCATGCCGGATGGTGGAGACTTCACCATCTGCCATGATCCTCCGGGACACACGCTCCGTCGGAGAGCCCCCGGGATGATCCCTGAAAACGGGAGTCCGGACAGGGTGCAGGTTGCACAAAAGGGCGAATTCCGGTACACCGGCAGGAAGATCTGCCTGTATTGCAGTCCGATTGTGCAAATAGAGCGCGATACGGGCTCCAAAATGATCGCTAATGGACGCTTTCCAGCAGGCGATCGGATCTGAGGTCGACCTACAGTATCTGAAATGAAGGAATGGGCTGTTTTGGGATCTCACTTCCGACCGGGGTGATCCAGGACCCTTCATGCCGGATGGTGGAGACTTCACCATCTGCCATGATCCTCCGGGACACACGCTCCGTCGGAGAGCCCCCGGGATGATCCCTGAAAACGGGAGTCCGGACAGGGTGCAGGTTGCACAAAAGGGCGAATTCCGGTACACCGGCAGGAAGATCTGCC
>Ga0247842_10008099_pt1 | contig 11135 bp, 14 predicted proteins | sample LaCruzMarch2015__3_FD_192411 | JGI IMG/M metagenome (GOLD analysis project Ga0247842, IMG submission 192411) | Freshwater microbial communities from meromictic Lake La Cruz, Castile-La Mancha, Spain - LaCruzMarch2015_19m | ecosystem: Environmental > Aquatic > Freshwater > Lake | place: Spain...
GTCCGGGTGGGTTTTTATTTTAACATTATACCAAAAACACCCCACACCTTGACAAAATGGTGATTTTGTAGTATAGTGTAATGTTGCTAGCTCGTTAAAAACCAATTAAATTAACGTTCTCTAAAAGAGAGGAAAAAATGAAAAACGACGCAAACAGAGGGTTCTGGTTAGTGGTGATTGCCATGATCGCAACGCTCGTTACGACCGGCTGTATCGGCTGTGCAGTCACACAGCGACCAATCGATCACAAGGAAAAAGATCCGGCGGTGGTGGAATTCATAGCGGGAAAGCCACCGGCGATTCGAATGGTCTACCAGGGTGACAAAAGCGTTTCGATGCCGAAACTCGACGATCTCAATGTGGTAGCCACATCGTTGCAGGCGAAGCTACCCGACAGCGAAGCTACTGGGTTGGCCAAAAAAATCCGGTGCAATGTCATCGGAAACATCATGACTTGCGAGAGAAAAAGAATGCCAGCTGACACTTGGGGTATAGAAGTCCAAATCAGCTCCACCCGAGCCGAAATCAAGTGCCAACAAGAAAACTTCTTTCTCTTCGTAAATGGTGCGCCTTTTGAGCACGAAACTTCTGGAAGCTCGCACGAATGCTTCATAAAAACTCACTGGACGGAAGCTTTCGCCCCTTTTCCATTGGGGAAAAAAGAGGAAGAAGACATGTGACGGGTCTGCCCCCAATTATGAAAAAGTCCTCGGATTTCATTTCATAACGGGGGCTTTTTTTATTAACAAAAATCTTGACTTTAAATCGATAAAGTATTAAAATGCTTTTTATCTACAAAAGGGAGTTAACCACTTGGAGGTGTGAATGGGAATTGGACAAAAAAGAAGTGCTCTGTCCGGAGAAATAATTTCGCGCGATCACCGACCAGTAGTACTCTATGGCGGTCCGCGCAACGGCGACAAGCATCTTGTACTAGAGAAGGAGCTGGACGAGTTTGCCGCTGATCATGGGCTAGAAAAATTGCCCGGCATGAAAACAGCGTCGCGACGCGAACAGCTGTGCCTCGGCGCTAAGCATGCTTTCTGCCTTACAACATTTGTCAGGGAGGCGCCAACAAACCTGATCTTGGCGATGGAGGAGCGCATGCGTCCGCATGCGCACAACGTTGCCAACAAGATTCTAGAGCTGGTCGCCTAAAAAGCCAGTAGCGCCAGTTACGCTTAATGCCCGGGTGGAGTTTTACTCCCTTACTCCCCTGGGTCTTTTTTTATAAAATACATTGACTTTTTTAAAAAAGTGGAGTAAAATAGATTTTTATCTATTATTTGCTCTTTTCACAACAATTACAGATCTTGAGGGAGATCTGTTATTATAACCCACTAACCTACAAACTACGAGGGGGTCCTGATGCCAAGGATCAAGAATACCGATCCCAACCAAGTAGCACTCCTTTTCCCGCGAGGAGTGATTATGAAAGTTGGCGAGGCAGATTTTAACGAATTTGCCCGGCACTTCCCAAATAGGGCTGTGCCTGGACTGATGCCGGCCGACAAGTTGTCATTGGTAAGAACAACTGCCACCAGACAAGTGCATGTCTCAAGCTGCTTTAATGCTTGTGATAGAAACCAGCTGGTGCAATTAATCATGCTGATGACCAAGGCCGGTAATAAGGCGGGATTTTACCAAGCAGTAAAGTTCGATGAGCTAGCCGCAGAAAGACTGCAACAACTGCAGCAACCTGAAATACAACATACAGTCTAACACGGCCGCGACAGTGGCTCCCTCACCACTGTCGCGTTTTTTTATCTTACAATATCTGCTACTATACTATTTGTATGAATGATCAACCACAATTTTTACTAATTAACAAACCGATTGGCTGGACCAGTTTTGACGCGGTAAATTTTTTGCGGAAAAAAATTATTAGGGAGATTGCTTCCCCGCCTCGGGCGGGTCGCAATGACAGAATACGCGTTGGCCATGCGGGAACTTTGGACCCGTTTGCCACTGGACTTTTGATCGTTGGCGTCGGACGCGAAGCCACTAAAAAATTAGATGAATTTAAAAAACTTCCAAAAACTTATGTTGCTAATGTACAGTTAGGCGCCACTTCCACTACCGACGATCCGACTGGTGTTATTACTTCGTATGTCATTCCGAGCGAGCCCCAAAGGGGCGACGAGGAATCTCTGTCTGTCATCCCGACCGAGCGTAGCGAGCGGAGGGATCCCTCGGCTTCGCTCGGGATGACAATTGACAACAAGCCAACCATTGGCCAAATTGAACAAATTTTAAAAACATTCCTCGGCCCACAATTACAGACCCCGCCGATCTACTCTGCTAAAAAAATAAATGGTAAACGCGCGTACAAATTTGCTCGCGCTGGCCAAACTGTTGAACTCCAACCAGTGCCAATTGAAATTTATGATATCAAACTTTTGGACTACAATTACCCGCTTTTAAAAATTGAGGTTACTTGTTCGGCCGGTACATATATTCGCACCATTGCCAAAGACATCGGCGAAAAACTAAACACCGGCGCCTACTGTGCCGAACTCACTCGCACCGCCATTGGTTCATATTTTTTGAAAGACGCGCAGGAATTGGCTAAAAACCTTGATAATTGACAAACACCTCGTTTTGTGCTATACTATTTATACAAATTAAATATTAAAAGATTTTGGAGAATTATAGCCAAAAAGCGAATCGCGCCCTGATTGTTTCGAAAGTTTCGTTTCTTCTTAAATATTTATGCGAATAATCCATCTTGGAAATAAAAACAATTCAAATTCGGCTAAACTAACAGCTTTTTTGTTGTTGTCCAAGGTTTAATTTTCGTCATAAAAATTTAAAAAACGAACCAGCGCGCCTATGCAATCGGCTTAATTTTCCTCAAATCACGAGGATTTTTTTATGAACGAAATTTACATTATCGGTGGAGTGGCTGTTTCCTTAGTGGTCGGCTTTTTTGTTGGCTATTTTTTACGCAAAAAAATCGCCCAAGCCCAAGCCAATTCAGCCGAAGCCAAAGCAGAAAAAATGCTTTTGGAAGCTAAAACAAAACAACAAGAACACATTTTGCTTGGTCAAGAAAAAGCCAGCAAAATTATTGAGGAAGCTAAAAAAGAAGATCAACAAATGCGCGTAGAATTACGTTCAATCAAAGCACGCTTGGAACAGCGCGAAAATATGTTTGATCAAAAACTTTTGGAGTTCCAAGATAAACAAACCAAACTCCAGGACAAAGTGGATAAGGTCAATCAAATCAAAACTGAAATTGAAAAATTGCGCGAACAAGAAGTGGTCACTTTACAAAAAATTGCTGGCTTAACGCGCGAAGAAGCCAAAGAACAATTGCTAAAAAAAGTTGAGGATGATAGTAAAGTTGATTTGGCTGGACGCATCATGAAAGTGCAGAAAGAAGACAGTGAAGTGTATTTAGAAAAAGCGCGCGAACTCGTGCTTGGTGCCATTCAACGTTGTGCTTCTTCACATGCGGCTGAAACCACTTCTTCGATTGTAAATATTCCGAGCGATGAAATGAAAGGACGCATTATTGGCAAAGAGGGCCGCAATATTAAAACCATTGAAAAATTAACTGGCTGTGAACTGGTGATTGATGATACCCCGGAGTCAATTATGGTTTCTGGGTTCTCCCCTATTCGCCGTCAGATTGCTAAATTAGCTTTAGAAAAATTAATGGCTGATGGCCGCATTCAACCAGCACGCATTGAGGAGTATGTAGAAAAAGCCAAACAAGATTTAGCCTTAGACATCAAAAAAGCAGGCGAAGAGGCCTTGTATAAACTCGGTATCACTGGCATTGACCCAAAATTAGTTTCCATTGTCGGTCGTTTGAAATACCGCACTTCTTACGGACAAAATATTGTGAACCATTCCACTGAAGTTGCCTACTTATCAGCGATGATTGCGGCCGAACTCGGAGTGGATGAAGCCAAAGCAAAAAAATGTGGTTTCTTCCATGACATCGGCAAGGCGGTTGATCAAGAAACTCAAGGGCCGCATCCGGAAATTGGTTATGCAATTTTGAAAAAATTTAATATTGATGAGGATATTGCGCAGGCGGCAAAAACCCATCACAGTGATCAGCCTTACAATATTTTCTCTTCCATTGTCAAAGCCGCGGATGCAATTTCAGGAGCCAGAATGGGCGCCCGCAAAGATACCTACGAACAATTTGTGGCACGCTTGGAGGAATTAGAAAAAGCCGCCAGTGGATTCCCGGGAATTGAAAAAGTATACGCTATTCAAGCTGGCCGCGAAGTGCGTGTGTTTGTAAAACCAAATGAAATCGATGATTATAGCGCGTTTCAATTAGCCAAAGATATTGCTCGTAAAATTGAACAAGAACTGCAATATCCAGGTGAAATTCGCGTAACTTTGATTCGTGAGACACGCGTAGTAGAATACGCCAAGTAAACCTCTAAAAAATAAAAACACTCCGGCGAAAGTCGGGGTGTTTTGTTTTTGCCTAGGCTATGTATAGCCAAAATTTTTGTGGTATGTTATAATTAACATATAAAAATCATATGACTACAACAAAACAAGGAAGGGGGTGGATTTATGAATAAAGCTGACTTAGCTCAATTACTCGCGGAAAAAATGAATTTATCCAAACGCGAAGCTGAAGATTTCATCAATAATATGCTCGACGCTATTATTGCTGAATTAAAAAAAGACGGTGAAGTGGTGTTGACTGGTTTTGGTGCGTTCTCTTCTAAAACTCGCGCTGCACGTACTGGTGTGAATCCGCAAAACCCAAGTGAAAAAATTCAAATCCCGGCCGTAAAAGTTCCAAAATTTAAAGCGGGAAAAGCATTAAAAGATGCTTTGAAAGCGTAAATATAAAAACTTAAAATCCTCTTGATACAAAATCAGGAGGATTTTTTATTGCCCAATAAAAAAGAGCAGATAAAGATCTGCTCTAATAATATTACACGCTAGGCCGACAGACGCGCAATCAAACGCGCAATGTTGGCACGAGCTTTGGCTTCGTAGAGTTCCTGAAAATCCGGAGTATGGTATATCATAGAGTTGGTCAGTAGTTTCATCAAAAACATTCTGCGGCCATTGTTGTAGTCAGCGTCACTGTACTGTCCGTACTCAGCGCGAATCCCCTGTTCGTAACGATCAAAAGTTTTCTCGTCCTGACCCAAGATAGAACAATCAATGTCCGCAACTTTCAAAGCCGAATCAGGACTGGATTCAGGTAAATTCTGGTAATCGGTGATCATGATGTAATCTTCAGTGAGGCCGATGAACCCATCACCCAGGCCCAATTCACGCGCGCACTGTTTGGCCATAGTGTTGCTACGCAGTTCATTGTCTATGGCCCCGATTTCGTACACTGCATCATGAAACCACAGAGCAAACTCCGCCACCTGTGGACAAGCGAAAGATTCTTGCACTCGATCCAGCTCAGCAAGACAGGCGGCCACATGTTCCAGAGTATGATAGTGACGATGGGGTTGACTATACGCTTCGACCAACTTCTGCCACCATTTTTCCATCACCTTCATATCTGGATGTGGATCAATGTAGTTTGCCAGTTTCATCCACCTAGCTTTAAGACCTTGTAACATTGAGCACCTCCTTATTAAAGCGTTTGGCTTCTTGTTTAGTCGCTTCCATGTCGCCACCAGTTCGAACGCGTGACAACTGCAAACGATACTGCTCGGCGATTTTGTACGTCTCTTCCCATCCTGGAATTCGATCGATAAACGAAACCAATTTGGGTGTGCCACGCGCCAACACGCGCCGTTGGTTTTCAGCTGTATCATCACAGCCCACGTAGATCACCTTCCCACCCACAAAACGAAACATCAATTTATCGGCCTGCATTCCGTAAGGAATTTCCACAAATACATTACTGTCGTATGGAATATGTTGCAAAGATTGCGCCAGTAGTTCAAACCATGGTTTGGCAATAGCGATCTTGAGTGCTTCTTCATCGTGTGTAGCCACGTCCACCAGATCCTGTCCTGGAAAAAGCTTCTCCAAATAAGGTCTGAGCTGGTGGTTGAAGTTATCGGTGTTAATGTGTGTGTTAAGAATAGTCAGATCAGATAGCATGCGCAGAAAAGTACTCTTACCGCTACCGGGCTGGCCCACTACCATAAACAGATTTTTAATCTTGAGGACTTTTTCCAACAAAGCCGAGACTACCAGTGGCGCCAGATTTTTGGCTAGTGCTTGGAAATCAAACTCCTGCGCCGCGGCACGAGCCCGCGAAGATGACACTTCGCACAATTCCGGGCTCGACATAATGTAAAAATACTTGTTGATGCCGAACTTTTTCCAGTTGAGCAGTAACACCTGTTTTTCATCTTCAAGATCAATCTCATTGCGCATGCCCCGAATCATGACCAGATCTTTGGTGTTAGGTTGTTCGTTTAGAAACTGGGCGAAAGTGTGCACCTTTACGTTGGTCGGAAGATTGTAGGCATCCCACATTTTCACGCATTCTTCTTCGGTAAACCAGCTGTCTTTTTTAGGATTGGTGGAGCACACAATGTGCACCTCTGGAAAAATTGCCGCGGCCTGCTCTATGATATAGAAATGTCCGTAGGTCGGCGGAGCAAAGCTTCCAGGATAAACGCAAATCTGTTTCATGACTTCCTCCGTTTTTGGTTAGTCTGTGTTTGATTGTTCTCTAACACACTCCGTTTACAAGCACGAAGCCTGACAAAGAAATCTGCCGGTGGAAGAACTGGATAAATAGGGCCACGTTTAAAAAAATACTTATCAAAATCCTCAGGAGCGGGTATGTCGGCCGGTTCGTCGCCTCCCAACATCATATGAGTTGCTTCCATGTTTACAGGAAATACCCATACATCCACCGTACTATACGCACCGCTCAAAACCGGCTGTACAAAAGTTGAATCTCCGGACACTCCGAAATCGTTATTGATAATGTGCATCGCTATCCTCCTCTGTTGTTTTGTAGTTGTTTGTTTTAAGCTATTGTCAAAGAACTATTTTTCTATTACTATAATAACTGGGATTGCTGAAATTTTCGTCCATTTTACACGAAATTCTATCCACAGCCATCAAATTACGCTACCATTAGCCAAAAATAATTTTAATCCTGTCGAAATTTTTCGACAACAATTTAATATGCTTACTGAAATAAAAAACAGCCTCAAAGAATTGTGGTTCAGCGGTAATGAAATAAAAGTATATATTGCCTTAACTGAACTGGGCGAGTCCCCGGCTGCGGCTGTAGCTAAAAAATCCAACTTACACCGCACTACGACGATTAGTATTTTAAATAAATTGGCGGAAGAAAATTATCTATCCACTCATCGCTATCGCGGTAAAATATATTATTGGGTAGAAACACCAAAAACCATTCAGGGAATTTTAGCCAACAAACTAGCAATTGCCGAACAATTGGGTGGCATGCTCACACAATTATATCGCTCGGACACAAAATTCCCCTTCGCGCAAATTTATGATACTAAAAAAGGCATTCGTAATTTTATTGAAAAATCTTTGTTGGCGATTAAACCACATTCCGTTATCTATACGATCGATACGCCCAACATGGGCAATTATGATAAGATTTTTGGTGATGATTTTAAAAATATCTTCTTAAATCTCAAACAAAAAAAATTAATTACCACCCGCACGCTGGTACCATACCAATCATTTAAAAATATCGACGTAAAAAAATTAAAAGCGCAAAATATTGTCATTCGCGAGATGCCGAAAGAAATCAACGATTTTCAGGGATCGTTGTGGCTTATGGATGGACAGTTGGTTTTGTTCTCCGGCAAACCGCCATTTTTAGTATCTATTTTTCATCCTATTATCAACCCGAGCGTAAAAGGTATTTACGATTTTCTCTGGGGTATTTCAACTCCAAAAACATAGAGCTATACCCTACTAAGTCTTGACAAAAATGCCAAAATATGGTATTATTTGATGTTCTATTTGCATCCCGCAAATAAACAAGAAGCCAATAAATTAGTATAGGGTTCGTTAACAACACAAACAAAAGGGGAAAGAAATGATCAACAGTATCCTAGACATTCTAACGAAGTACTGTCCGGTCGCGCCAGACATAATCGACAAAATAGAAATTACCGACATATTAATGGTCGGCGATTTCGGTAAGGATCTGGACGATGAACACGCGCTGGTTTTGGCCGCTGGGTTACACCGGAGTGGAATCATTAACCTGCGCGGAGTCATTGCCAATCTTGAGCCGGCCTTGGCGCGAGCCACACTGGCCAAGAGTACACTTGTGGAACTAGGTCTGCCGGAAATTCCGGTGGGTGTAGGTACGCCCTGTTTCAAAGGCGGCGTCAATCTCAAGCATGAGACCGATGCGCCGTACTGCTCTTCGAGATACGAATTAGAACTGGACGGAGAACTGCTGTTCGGCCGAATTTTACGCGAAACCTGGAGCAACAAAACATTGACCCTGGTTTTGAACAGCGGACTCACCGACACCGCCAAGGCCATCATGAACATGCCGGACTTGTTCAAAGAAAAAGTCGCCAGCGTGGTGATCATGGGTGGCGTAGTGGCCAACGGCAGTGAAGTGGCCAAAGACGACGCCGGATTCATATTGCCGCAGATCGGCAAATTCGGTGCCGCCAACAACAACTTCGACGAAGCATCGGCGTTGTTTGTCTACCGGTTCTGCCAGGAAAACAACATTCCTCTCACGATACTCATGCGCGAAGCGGCCTACGGCTGCCAGATGCCTTTTAGCATGTACGACCAGCTCAAAAGCACCAACAATCCAATCGGTGCCAACCTGTGGAACCGGCAGCAGCCCAGTATCAAAGCACTGTGGCAGGCAGCCAATGCTCCTGAAGGATCACCAATCAGAGGCAAAGTACCGAACAGATGCGACCGCAACTGGTTTGTAAAAACCTTTTGCGCGGGCAAAGATCCCGAAATCAGCGGCGATGATGATGTCTGGTCGTTCGTCGACAAGTTCCAGTTGTACGACCCGATGAACGTAATAGCGGCCATACCGTTACTACGAGACCGCTTCTACGACTCCATCCTCGTTGATGTGCGAGGCAAAACACATCAGGTCATCGGCCTTACCGCGGAATGCAACGGCATTCGCGATGAAAAAAACCTGCGCAGCTTCATCATCGAGATGGAAACTGCGGCACTGCTCGCGCCGATGTACAAGTAACAAACAACCAGGAGAGTGACCAATGTTATGCGTAGGACTGTTCGGAACATGTGGTGGAAGCACCTGGCGTGACGAGTTCATGAAACGTTACGCCGAGGAGAAGATTTCCTTCTTCAACCCGCAGGTTGACGACTGGAAACCGGAAGACGCAGTCAGGGAGGCCGAACACCTCACCGAAGACAATGTAATTTTGTTCCCGGTCACTGCCGAAACCTACGGCACTGGTTCGCTGGCGGAAACCGGATTCAGTATTCTCAATGCCATCCGGCTGGACGATCGGCGTGATTTCATCATCATGATCGAACAGCGGTTGGATGAAAAACTGGACAACGCGGTAGCCCGTAAAGACAGCCTGCGTGCCCGAGCGCTCGTCAAACAGCACCTCAAGAAACTGCGGCTGTCGAACCTATATGTGGTTGACACCCTTGAGGAAATGCTCGAGGTGAGCGTGAAACTCTTCCGCGCCGCGCAGATCCGCGAACCGCTAAAGGTGTACAACCCGCACGCCGCGAAGTAAAAAACGTTCTTTATAAAAAGAGGCCCCCAACCGGGGCCTCATTTTTTTATTTTTGTTGTTCTTTCTTTTTGTCTATTTCTGTTTTTAATGCGTCCCATTGTTCGCTAAGCCCTAAACGGGGATTGCCTTCTGCGTCTGATTTATAATCTAATTCATTTTCTAGATCGGCTACATCGCGATCAGCCAAACTTCTTTTCCAACCCTCAAAATCTTTTGAAGGGTCTATTCGTTGGTTTTCCGGCGTTTGACCACCTGGTTTCACTTCTCCCATATTTTTTATAATTAAATAATAAAATTAATGGCTATTTACAATATAACAAATATTTTACGGAAACGCAACCTTAAAAATATGCCCAAAAACCAACTCTGTAGCCTGTGGATAACTTCCCTTGACACTAAGTAGACACGGTGTTACTATGTGTAATAGATACACTAAGTAATATGAAATCAACCAACTCCAAAACAAACAAATATAAACACGCAGTGATCGCAGTAGATACAGTAGTGTTTGCTTTGGATAAAAATTCCCTACAAGTACTCCTTATTCAAATGAAAAAGAAGCCATACACTAAATTTTGGGCTGCTCCGGGTGGGCTGATTGGCGGCGCCGAATCACTAGAAAAAGCGGTGGTGCGTGTTTTAAAAAATAAAACAGGCATGGCACCGGAATACTTTGAACAATTATATACTTTTGGCGATGTTAATCGCGATCCATTTGGACGAGTAGTTTCAGTGGCTTATTTAGTCCCCCTTCAAAACCTAACTATCAAAATAAAAACGAGTGGCCAGTATCAAGACATCAAATGGTTTCCAATAAAAAAATTACCAGCACTCGCCTATGACCATCGCGCTATCATTAGCAAAGGTTTAGAGCGGCTGCGCGCTAAATTGGAATACAGTAACATTGCTTGTAAAATGATACCAAAAGATTTTACCTTAACTGATCTGCAAAAAGCCTATGAAATTATTTTGGATAAAAAATTAGACAAACGAAATTTTCGCAAAAAAATCATGGCTCTAAAGTTGGTCAAGGCCACTAAAAATTTTGATACTTCCAAACCCAATCGCCCGGCGCAACTATTTGTGGCCGCTTCCAGTCAAGTGAACATGACCCGCGTTTTATCTTAATTTTTTTTATTCTTAACTTAGTGTAATATGTACACTACTAAAACAATGCACATCTCACCACTCTTTTGCCCCACTCGCTGTTATTCAGAAATAAAAGCGGTACAGATCATGGTCGCAGCGTTAACTCACAAAGTCAGTCAGCCATCTGCCACCACAGTGGCCCAGACCAAAAAACAAAGCCCTGCCCCGCCCGCTAAATAAAATTTTTTTGCTCTTTACTTAGTGTAATAATAACACTATATATAAATCACTGCAGTCGCCTCTCCCCTACTTACATTAGGAGCCGGACGCCTGAAGTGATTCCAATCGTTATGAATTCAGGGAAAGCTCTTTACAATTTAAAACACA
>Ga0247842_10008100_pt1 | contig 11131 bp, 11 predicted proteins | sample LaCruzMarch2015__3_FD_192411 | JGI IMG/M metagenome (GOLD analysis project Ga0247842, IMG submission 192411) | Freshwater microbial communities from meromictic Lake La Cruz, Castile-La Mancha, Spain - LaCruzMarch2015_19m | ecosystem: Environmental > Aquatic > Freshwater > Lake | place: Spain...
CCGCATCCGCCGAGGCTATTCCTCAATGATTCGGCGGACCGCATCCGCCGAGGGTATTCCTCGATCATTCGGCGGACCGCATCTGCCGGCTACTCCTCGATCATCCGGCGGACCGCTTCCGCCATGGCCACCTGCGACTTCGCGTCGATCCAGGCGAGAACCCTGCGCCACGCAAATGGGATTCCCGCCGCCAGCATGAGGGCTACGAGCGCCCACGCTGACGCAGAGATGAGCTTCGCGATCCCTTCCATGTCCCCACCCTCCGAGCGTTTCTGTACGTTCGCTGTGCCAGAGCATACCCGACGGTCGTACGAGGCGGGAGGCCGCCCGCACGCCCGCAGCAAGAGGGGGCACCCCGCGGGGTGCCCCCTCCACATGGCTTCTTGTGCCTGGTCTACCCCTTCATCATGCCGACCTGCACGTTACGGAACCGCGTCGGCGCCGCGCCGTGTCCCGTGTGCGCGACTTGTCCGGGTTGGCCCTTGCCGCAGTTCGGCGTCCCCCAGACGTACCAGTGATCCTTGTTGCAGATCGCGTCGCAGCCGGCCCAGAACTGAGGCGTCATGCCGGTGTACGTTGCGTTCTTCAGCATCCGCCCCAGCTTGCCGTGCTGGATCTCGTAGGCAAGTTCCGTCCCAAACTGGAAGTTGAGCCGCTTGTCGTCGATCGACCAGCTCTTGTTGGTAATCATGTAGATCCCATCGTCGGTGTCGGCGATGAGATCGTCGAACGTCCATTCGCCGGGCAACAGACTCACATTATTCATCCGGATGATCGGCGTGCGGTTCCAGCCATCGGCGCGCATCGCGCCGTTCGACCGCTCCGGCGCGTTAGGGTGAGTCTTTCGCAGTTGCTGCGCCGTCTCGCGTGACGTCAAGTACCCGACGAACTGGCCCTTCTTCACGATGTCCGTCCGCTGCGCCGGCACGCCCTCATCGTCGTAGCCGTACGTCCCCAGCCCGGCCGGCGTCACGGCGTCCGACACGATGTTCACCAGGTCCGATCCGTAGCGGAAATTGCGGTACTTCTCCGTCGTGAGGAAGCTCGTCCCGGCGAACGCCGCTTCGGTACCGAACACCCGGTCGAGTTCGATCGGATGACCGCACGACTCGTGGATCTGCAGCCCCAACTGGGGGCCGTCGAGGATGATCGTCTTCACGCCGCTTGGACATTGCGGCGCCGAAAGAAGAGCCACTGCTTCTTCCGCCACGCGACGCGCGTGGCCCGGCAGATCCCACTTCTGGACGAACTCGTAGCCGCCTGTCCCTTGATGCCGCCCAAACGAGTTGGGGTAGGACCGCTGCTGCATCTCGCCTTCCGAGACCGCCATCACGACGATCCCGGCGCCGCTCTCGACGAGCGTCTGCTCGATGTAGCTGCCTTCCGTCGAGGCGAACGTCTTCGTATCGCGCTGGAACCCGAGTGTCCCGTCCGTGACGCGCACTCCGTTCACGGAGCGCGCCTCTTTGTCGGCCCGCACGAGGTAGTCGATCTTGTCTTCGAGCGACACCTCGAACGGATCGATCTCGAGCGGCGTTTTGTAGGTGCTGACGTGGACTTCGGCAGGCCCAAGGTCGACGTCCTCCTTCTTGCTGATCGCGCTTGCCTTGGCAATCGCTACCGCAAGCGTCGCGACGCGGTCGATCTCCGGTTTTTCGAGGCGGTTCGAGCTGGCGAACCCCCACGCTCCATTGGCGACGACGCGCACGCCGAATCCGTAGGACTCGGCGAGCGTCAGGTCCTGGACGATCCCGTCCTTGACCTCGATGTTCTGCGTCTCCCGCCGCACGATGCGAATGTCGGCGTAAGTGGCTCCCTTCGCCCGGGCGACGTCTAGTGCACGATCGGTGTAGTCTCGCATGGTTCTCCTTTCCCGGGAAGAGTCTCTACTCGGTGCCTCCGGTGAAGCGGAAGTTGCGGATCTTCGCGGCGGGAGCGCAGGTTCCGATTGCGTTCCAGTCGTCCTTCAACAGCGTCAAGGTCGAGCTAAGCATCTCCACGTTGGCGAACGCCTCAAGGATGCTCTGTGTGAAGCGCAGGTTCTTGAGCGGCCGCGAGATCTTCCCGTTCTCGATCAGGAAGGTTCCGTCGCGCGTCATCCCCGTCAGGATCGTCTTCACTGGGTGGACGATGTTCGTGTAGTGGAACCGCGTGACCCAGATGCCTCGCTCGGTCGACGCAAGCATCTCTTCCCGGGTCGCCTTTCCGGGAGCCATGAACAGGTTGATCGGGAGAGGTCCGGCGGTGTTCGGGGCGGGGAGGCTGTGCCCGGTCGACGTCTTCCCCGGCTCGCGGGCCGCGGTGAACGAGTCGTAGACGACGTTCTTCGCGATCCCCTTGTCGATAAGGATGACCTTCTGTTTCGGCACCCCCTCGAAGTCGAACGGGAGCGGCAAACCGCGCGGATCGAGTCCGTCGTCCCAGATCGTGATCTGGTCGCCGGTGACGCGTTCGCCCAACTTCCCGCACATGAAGCTGCGGCCCTCCTGGACGGAGAGCGCACCCAGTCCCATGTACCCGAGGAAGAACAGCATATCGGCGACGGCCGCCTCTTCGAGGATGACCGTGTACTCGCCGGGCTCGACGGTCGTCGGATGGCGGCTCGCGAGCGCCTTGTCGATCGCCGTCTTCCCCACGCGGGCGGGATCGATGTCGGCGACGTTCCTCGACGCTGCTGCGGCCCAACCGGAGCTGTCGGCGCTCATGATGACGGTCAGGAGCGCGGCCACGGTGCCGCGGTGGTATGCCGATACCCCGAGGGAATTGGCGATCTGGACCTCTTGCTCCTCCGTGGAGAACGCGCCGGCAGCATCGAGCTGATTCTTCCGTGACGCTGACAGGATCCTCTCGACACCCTCGGCACGCTCTAGGGGCGCGAACCGAGCGGTGGCGTCGACGTAGGCGTCGATCTTTCCCGCCGGCTTCGGACCGGGCAGCGAACGAAACTCCGGGTTCTTCTGCTGGAACCGCGCCACCGTCTCCGCTCGTTTGACGATCGTCTTGAGGCCCGCATCGCCGAGGTCGTTTCCCGAGGCGACGCCGGTCTTCTGATCGATGATCGAGCGGACGCGCACGGTGGCGTCCGTCTCGGAGACGTTCTGGTGGATCGTGTTGGTGGCGAAGCGCGTGAGGTGCGAGTCGTTGCCCGTGATCATCACCTCAGTCTGGTCGGCCTTCGCCTCGCGTAGCACGCGCTGCGCGATTTCCGCTAGACGACTCTGCCCTAGCACGTTCCCATCCTCCCTTCTCGCTCTGTCGCTCCCAAGGCGAGCGTTCCCACCGAACGCCGCTCCTGTTGAAAGGGTACCGGCCGACCCGAACTCTCTCAAACCCAAACCATCCCGAGCTGCCGTCTCCAGTCCGTCGCGCCGAGTCCCCTAAGAATTCACGTGGCCCGCGGGTGATCTTCTCCAGCCGGACGCCTATACTGGACTACCCATGATCACCAAGGTGCTTGTCGTCGACGACGAGGAGTGGGTTCTCGACACGGTCCGCCGCTACCTTGAACAGGCCGGCTTTGAGGTGATTCCAGCACGCGACGGCGTGTCCGCGCTTGAGGCCTTTGGGAGGGCCTCACCGGACCTGGTCATTCTCGATTGGATGCTCCCAAGGCTCGATGGGTTGTCGGTCGCCGAGCGCATTCGGACGACGTCGGCGGTGCCGATTATCATGCTGACAGCGCGCGTCACCGAGCGGGATCGTCTCGCCGGATTCGACGCCGGAGTCGACGACTACGTCATCAAGCCGTTCAGCGCGCGCGAACTCGAGGCCCGCGTGCGCGCCGTCCTGCGACGCTCGTCCGGGAAGGAGTCGCCCATCCAGGAGGTCGGTGACCTTCGCCTGGATCGAGAACAACGTCTCGTCTGGGTTCGCGGAGAGCCCGTCGAGCTCTCCGCCATGGGGTTCGATCTGCTTGCCTTCCTCATCACCCACCCCGGCCGGGTCTTCACGCGCCTCGAGCTGTTGGAGGCGGTCCGCGGCGAGACGTACAGCGGATTCGAGCGATCCATCGACTCGCACATCAAGCGCTTGCGGCAGAAGATGGAGCCGGATCCGACCCATCCTTCCTACATCCTCACCGTGTTCGGCGTCGGGTATCGATTCGCCAAGGGAGAGGACACATGAAGCACTCCCTGCGCCGCCTCTCGTTTCAGACCAAGCTGCTCGCGTCGTTCTTCATCGTGATCCTTCTCGCGACGGCCGCCGGATACCTGTTCATCAACCAATCGGTGAATCGGGCGTTCTCGGACTTCGCGGGCCGCAGCTTCACGCTGCAGGACCAGATCGTCGTCGGCCTGATCGTTCAGTACTACAACCGAACGGGGAGCCTCGACGGGCTGGTCGATTTCCTCGAGCGTGGGCCGGGCGAGATTCCCATCCTGCTCGTCGACCCGGATCGGAAGGTTGTGTTCGCCCCGGCGGAGCAGTTCATCGGTCGGAAACTCAGCGAGAACCAATTAGAGGGGGGGCAGTCCATTCTCCTTGCTTCCGGCGAGATCTGGACTGTCGTCCCGTACCGCGCTCTCGTCGGGCGGAACGCGCTCGAACAAGGATTCTTGAGGGCGACTCGCGCGGCGCTCTGGTTTGCGGCGTTCGCCGCCAGCGCCGCCGCACTGATTCTGGCCCTCTTCCTCGTGCGCCAAACCACGAATCCACTTCGCCAACTCGAGGCGGCCACACAACGTATTGCCCAGGGCAACTTCGATGAGAAGGTGGAGATCCGTTCGTCCGACGAGATCGGTCGCTTGGCGGAAGCGTTCAACGAGATGGCGAGAAGCCTCAAACTCTCTGAAGAAGCGAAGCGTCGGATGATCGCCGACATCTCGCATGAGCTGCGCACCCCACTCGCCGCGGTTCGCTCTGCCCTCGAGGGCCTACGGGACGGGCTCTTCGAGCCGAGTTCGGCGACCTTCGCCTCGTTGCACGACCGCGTGCTCCTACTGACGCGCCTCGTCGGTGACCTGCACCAGCTAGCGTTGGCGGACGCAGGGCAGCTGTCGATTGAACGACGCGCGACGCGCCTCGATGCGATCGTCGAAGGCATCGTCGAGACCGTGGGATTCCAGATCGAAGACAGCGGCATCACTCTCGAAACGGCCATCGAGCCAGCCATTCCCGCTCTGCTCGTCGACGCGAATCGGATTGAGCAGGTCCTCCTCAACCTGCTCGCGAACGCCATTCGCCACACCCCGGAAGGCGGCCGGATCGAGCTTCGCGCCGATCGCACGAGCAAGAGCGAGGTCACGTTGACCGTTTGCGATACGGGATCCGGGCTGGCGCCTAAGGACGTGGAACGCGTCTTCGAGCGGTTCTACTGCGCCGACCCGGCGCGGGAGGGCGCGGGCGCCGGACTCGGCTTGGCGATCGCTAAGGCCCTCGTGGAAGCACATGGTGGCAGGATCTGGGCCGAGAACCGGCCTCAGGGGGGCGCTTGTTTCAAGATTGTCCTTCCGATCGCGCCCGCCTAAAGAGAAGCCCGCCGCTCTTTCGAACGGCGGGTTCCTCGGGTACAACAGGATAGAAGGCAGGCCACTACATGGCTGCCAGCTTCAGCTCCAGGACTTGAGCGAATCGCAGAAGCCAATCCATAACGCGCCGCTCGCCGCCGCGGGCTCCGGCCGAGGCCGGCGAGCCACTGTCCGAAAGCGAAATCGTCACGCTTCCGAAGTCGTCAGAACCCTCAACCCTACCCGCGAGCACGCCTACCTGTCCAGAGACAGAGCTACCGCCTTGGAACCTCCTCATCGTTCCCACCATCGGGCACGCTGCGCCGGCGGAGGCTGCAGCATCGGGCGTCGCTGTCCCCATCAGGCAGCTCGCAACACGCTCACGAATTCGCTCGACCGTCGTCTGGACCTCGTCTGCAACGCCGGGACTCCCCCCAGTTGCTTCCGTCGCGCTCGGCGGCACCATGGGCGCCTTCCCGCCGCGCATCATCATCCGGCCGTTCTGTCCCACCGCCATGGCTCGCGGACCGACCGACTGCGCCTGAGGCGCCACGCTCGTGGAGTCGGGCAATGCAGCATCCAAGCGCCCCACGATGCGCGGGAAGGCGGCCGTCAAGATCTCCCCCTGCTTCATGGTCAGGGTGTCCTTCAGCGTGGCGATGGCCGCAGCCATCTCCTGACCCAGAACCGTTCGGGATGTCTTCATCTCCGTCCGGAATGCGGCGAGCCGCACATCGAGTTCCTCGGACGTCCCGCTGAAGGCAATCATCTCCTGCTCGAAGGCGTCGCGCTTCTGGTCCAGCACCGCGGTCTGATCAAGAAGCCCGTTGATCGTCGAGAGCAGGGTCTCCATTTGCTGGCGCGACAGTTCGAGGCGATTGACGAGAAGAACCATCGGCAGCTTCACTGCCGCCACATCGCTCGACGGTTGCGACTCCCCCAGGAGCCCTTGCGTGCTCGCAGGAAGTGCGGCCAGCGCGCCGAGCAGAGCGACAACCAGCACGATTCTCACGGCCTTGCCTTTCATCTCGGATCCCTCCATACGTTGATCGTCACCCTGGAAAACGTACGTGCATCGTGTGAGCACTTTCCTTCACGCCGATGTCACAATTGTGAAGAACGACCCGATCCCAGTCTGGACCGCGCGCCCGTGCAGTATCATGGATCCGCGATGAATGGGAGGTAGTGATGAGGGCCAGGCACATGGTTCTTCTGGGGAGCATGCTCCTTGCTGCGTCGTCTTCTTGCGTGGTCTCCCAGGTCACCGTGCTCTGCACGACGACCATCGTCGGAGACGTCGTGCGCGAGATTGCGGGAGACGATGCGTTCGTGACGGTGCTCATGCCCGTCGGCGCCGATCCGCATGCGTTCCAGGCATCGCCGCGCGACGCCATCGCGGTCGAGGCGGCCGATCTCGTCTTCCTGAGCGGCGCCGGCCTCGAAGGATCCTTCGCCCCCCTCCTTCAGGCTGCGCGCGGGCGGATCGTCGACCTATCTAGTGGGCTCGCCTTGCGGCAGCACGAAGCCGGGGACACCGATGAGGAGGGAGACTTCGACCCCCACGTGTGGTTCGACCCACGGAACGTCGCCGCGTGGTCCGAGACGATCGCGCAGGTGCTCGCCGAGGCCGATCCGGACCACGCCTCTATGTATCGCGCCCGCGCCGACGCCTACCAGAAAGAGATCGGTGAGCTCGACCGTTGGATTCGCGATCGTGTGGCGACGGTCCCCGAGGAGGCGAGACGCCTCGTCACCGACCACGAAGCGTTCGGCTACTTCGCGAACCTCTACGGCTTTGAGCAGACTGGGACGATCCTCCCCGGCTACAGCACACTGTCCGAGCCGTCGGCACGCGAACTCGCCGCCCTCGAGGATGCGATTCGCGCGGCCGGCGTTCCCTGCATCTTCGTCGGAACCACGATCCCATCCGATCTCTCCGAGCAAGTCGCGGCAGACACGGGGACCCGCATCGTCTTCCTCTACACGGGTTCGCTGAGCGAACCCGACGGCCCCGCGGCGACGTATCTCGACCTCATGCGGTTCGACGTCGAGCAAATCGTGAGCGGGCTGACGGCGTCACCATGACACGAAAGGACGAAGCGCCCGTGGCGACTCGCGAGATCGCGAAGAGAAGGACGCGAGCGTCCGTGGTCCACGACGCCAACGCGCCCGCGATCGCTGCGCGCGACCTCGCGGCGGCCTACGGCGATCGCATCGTCTTACGCGAGGTGACGTTTGACCTCAGCGCCGGCGCGCACCTCGCTGTGGTGGGGCCGAACGGCGCCGGCAAGAGCACGTTGCTCAAAGTGATCGGCGGCCTGCTCCCGTGGGTCGGTGGAACGATTCGCGTTCACGGCCACGCGCCAAGGGACCACCTCTGCATTGCCTACGTCCCCCAGCGGAGCGATGTGGACTGGCGTTTCCCCGTCACGGTTACCGATGTGGTGCTGATGGGCCTCACGGGGAGGCTCGGTCCGCTTCGCCGGGCCGGTGAGCGGGACCGAAGGCTCGTCGCGGACGCGATCGAACGCGTCGGACTCGAAGATCGAGCCCATCGGCAGATCGGCGAGCTCTCGGGGGGAGAGCAGCAGCGCATGTTCATCGCCCGCGCGATCGCTCAAGAGGCTGAGATCGTCCTGATGGACGAGCCCCTCGCCGGACTCGACGTACCCTCCGAGGCCGACGTGCTCGCGCTTCTCGACCGACTCGACCGCACGACGCTGCTCGTCGCGCTTCATGACTTGGGCGTCGCCGCGGCGCGCTTCCATCGCGTCCTCTTGCTGAGGGAGCGCATGATCGGGTTTGGGACACCCGACGGCGTCTTCCGCCCGGATGCTCTCGAGGCGGCCTACGGAGGCTGTGTCCGCATGGTCCGCACGGCGGACGGCGCACTCGTCGTTCACGATTCGGCGTGCCCGAGGGAGGTCGCGTGACCGCGTTCGAGTGGCTGATCGCCCCGCTTCGCTACCCGTTCATGATCCGGGCGCTCGTTGCGTCGGCCCTCGTCGGCGGACTGTGCTCGATCGTCGGAACGTTCGTCGTCTTGCGATCGATGGCCTTCCTGGGAGACGCGATTGCTCACTCCGTGCTCCCGGGCATTGCCACCGGCGTCCTCGTGGCGGGCCGCGGCGACCGTCGAAGCCTCTTCTGGTGGGCTCTTGGCACGTCCATCCTCGTCGCCTTAGGGATCGGCTGGGTGAGCGAGCGCGGACGCATCAAGGAAGACACGGCGATCGGCATTGTCTTCGCCGGGATGTTCGCGCTCGGGATCGCTCTCCTCTCGACCGTACGCGGATTCGCGGTCGATCTCGTGCACGTCCTGTTCGGCGACGTCCTTGGAGTTTCCGTCGGCGACTTGGCGCTGATCGCCGCGTTTGGAGGCGCGGTCCTGCTCTTCGTCGTTCTCTTCTACAAGGAGTTGGTGCTCGTGTCGTTCGACCCTACGCTCGGCGCCACGCTGCGCCTCCCGGTTGCTGCGTACCGGCGCTTGCTCCTCGTCCTCGTCGCGATCACGGTCGTCGTCTCTCTGCAGGTCGTCGGCCTTGCCTTGATGCTGGCCATGCTTGTCGCTCCGGCGACGACCGCCTTTCTCCTCACGCGCCGCGTCCGGTCGATGATGGCCGTCGGAGCGCTGATTGGCGTTGCGTCAGGTCTCATCGGCCTCTACTTGTCGTTCTACTTCGCGGTGGCATCGGGCGCCGCCATCGTCCTCGTCGCCATCGCGATGTTCCTCCTCGCGCTTCTCCTCACTCCGCGTCGCGCCCTGCTCCGGCGGCCCGCGAGGCGGTAGCCGAGTTGCGACGGTCCTGCGTGTCCTGTACCGTGAGTTCCATGTCCATGGAGGTTCGCCCCGCGAGGCCTGCGGATCGGCAGAGGATTCTCGGCATCTCGGCGCAGATTTGGGACGGCTACGACTACGTTCCCCGCATGCTCGACGAATGGCTCACAGGCACGGCAGGCGAGCTTCTTGTGGCGGCCCTGGACGGCAGCGTCGCCGCCTTTTCCTACCGGACGTGGGTCGCAGAGGGGCACGCGTGGCTGCAGGGAATCCGGACCGACACGGCACTCCGCGGAAAGGGCCTTGGCCGAGCGCTCACCGAGCGCTCGATCGAGCGCGCCTGGGCGGATGGGGCTCGCCGTATTGGGCTCTCCACCTACATCGACAATCAGGCCTCCATGCACATCGTCGAGTCGTTCGGATTCCGCCGGATGGCATCGTTCGTTTATCTTGAGGGAGACCTTTCCGGGCGCTCCGAGCCGGAAGACTCGCGCGTCGTGAGCCTCTCGGACGAGGAGGCCATCCGGTTGATCGGCCGGTCCGACTACCTCGCTGCGGCGAATGGGCGCTTCCCTTGGGAATGGAAGTTCCTGTCCTTCGATTGGTCGCCCCGGGCGGCCATCGCATGGGCTCCCTATCGCATCGGAATCCGCCGCGACGGGGAGGTCGTGTCGGCTCTCTGCGCCTCTCCGGGCTCCACTCCTTCCGACGCGGCGTTCCTGTCGTTTCTCGACGGCGAGCCGGACGATCTTCCCACCCTGCTTCGCCACGCCCAAGCCGATCTCGGGGCGGCAAAGTGGGAAGCGATGGTGCCGAAGGATGGAGACCGAAGCGCCCGCGCCCTCGCCGTGCTGCGGGACTCAGGGCTCCGATCGTGGACGGAATTCAGCGAGGACGTGTTCTCCTACGAACTCGATCGTGTTCCCGCCCTCTCGCGGGAACCACAGAACGTGGAGGGAAAGCGTGTCCCAGACGACGCGGGATGAGCTGTCGGATCAGGAGCGAGTACGGTACGCGCGGCATCTCTCCGTTCCCGACATCGGCGAGGACGGCCAACGCAGGCTGAAGGCGGCTCGGGTGCTCGTCGTGGGTCTTGGCGGACTGGGAAGTCCGTCGTCTCTGTACCTCGCAGCGGCCGGCGTCGGAACCCTCGGAATCGTCGACTCGGACGTCGTCGCCGTCTCGAACCTCCAACGACAGATCCTCTACGGAGAGCGGTGCGTTGGAGATCCGAAGACCGAAGCGGCACGGGATCGCCTGCGCGACCTCAACCCGTTCGTCCACGTCGAACCCTTCCGATTGCGGTTCGCGGGGCGCGACGCCAGGCGCATTGCCGCCGACTACGATGTGATCGTCGATGGAACGGACAATCTCGAGACGCGCTATCTCATCAACGACATCGCGCTCGAACTCGGCATCCCGTACGCGTACGGCGCCGTCTTTCAGCTGGAGGGGCAGGCCGCGCTCCTTTGCGTCTCGGGGGGGCCGTGCTATCGGTGCCTGTTCCCGTCTCCTCCTCCGCCGGAGTCCGTCCGACCCGCGGAGGAGACGGGCATTCTCGGCGTCGTGCCGGGAGTCATCGGACTCCTCCAGGCCACGGAGGTCATCCGCTGGGTGACAGGATACGCTCCGGCGACACCGAGTCGCCTCCTGGTCTACGACGCGCGTCGCATCGAGTTCCTCTCGATCGCCATCGACGCCAACCCCGCCTGCCCGTCGTGCGGCGACTAGACTAGGCGACCGTCGACAAGAACGCGATGGCCTCGCGCAGGAGATCCAACGGGGTTGCGGTCCCCATGGCATCGAGACCAGGTACGACCTCGATAACGGCGGGACCTCCGTAGGCTACCTTGCGAAGGACGCTCTGGACGCCCGGCCAGTCGACGCGCCCCCGGCCCGGGACCAT
>Ga0247842_10008107_pt1 | contig 11118 bp, 10 predicted proteins | sample LaCruzMarch2015__3_FD_192411 | JGI IMG/M metagenome (GOLD analysis project Ga0247842, IMG submission 192411) | Freshwater microbial communities from meromictic Lake La Cruz, Castile-La Mancha, Spain - LaCruzMarch2015_19m | ecosystem: Environmental > Aquatic > Freshwater > Lake | place: Spain...
AATTTTTCCGGAAGAAGTGATGGAAAATAACAGCCAACTGGATTATTATTCAGGAAGTCTGGATTCGAAAAGCAAAGATTTTGCGACATTCAGATGGAGCGCTCCCAATGTTTTGGAATTTGACTCGACCAAAACCCTGGCCAGAAGGCAGGGAATTTCGGCTTCAGTCGCATTTCCCAAGAATATTTTCATTCCTTACGAGCCCACGTTTTGGGAAAAATATGGCGCTTATTTCGCTTTGCCGATTCCAATCATCGTTTTTTTCATTTGTTTTTATCTTTGGTGGAAATATGGAAAAGATCCGCGGGTAGATAAGACAGTGATTGCTGAATATGAAGCGCCGGGAAATTTGTCACCGATTGAACTTGGGATGCTGATGACTAATGGAGATTTTAAAAACAGCTTTATTACTGCCGAAATAATAAATTTGGCTACAAAAAAAATTATTTTGATAAAAGAAACTCATTCGAAGGTTTTATTTTTTGATACGAAGGATTATACGCTAACTAAAAATGTTAACATGGATGCGGAAAATTCTCTTAATGCGGCGCAAAAAGCGATTTTGAACAAAATATTTAAAGACGGAAATGAAGTAGATCTCTCATCGCTTAAAAATGAATTTTACACAGTTATAAAGGATGTTGAAAATAAAACCAATGAAATTCTAGAAAACAAAAAATTGATTTTAGCGACAAGTCGTAGTTATCATAAAATTTTTACTATTGCCGGTCCAATCATGTTGATATTTTCAATTTTCCAAATATTTAGGTCTGTAGCTGATTCAGACTACTCCTTGATTTATTTGTGTGTCAGCTCCGCTATTTCTGGTTTTATAATATCAATATTTAGCTTTATCATGCCCAAAAGAACTCCTGAAGGAGCGGAACTTAATTGGCAGATCAAGGGTTTCAAGCTTTTTATGGAAACAGTGGACAAGGATCGAGCCAAATTTTATGAAAAAGAAAATATTTTTGAAAAATTCCTGCCCTATGCTATAATTTTTGGAATCACCGGACTTTGGATAAAGAAGATGAAAGAAATATACGGCGAAGAATATTTCACTCACTATGCTCCTGTCTGGTACGCTGGAAATCTATCTGCTTTTGATGCCAACAGTTTTGCTAGCACTATTGATAGTTTGTCTTCTAGTATCGCATCCAGCACTTCGGCTCCGTCCGGGTCAGGCGGTGGCGGAGGAGCTGGGGGTGGCGGAGGCGGAGGAGGCGGAGGCGGTTGGTAAGTTTTGCATAATTATAATTTTTATAACATGATCAAAAAAATAGTATTTGCAATTGTTGCTATAATTGCAATCGCAACGGTTTCCGGATGCGGGGGAAATAAAGAAAAGAGCGTGGAAAATAATAAAACTTCGAAGGATTTGAAAACTGCGGAGGTCGCTACCCAGACAAACACTTCAGGTGCTTGCAAGGAAGAAAAAGTAACGCTTCCTAATTACGGGGATCCTGGAAAAAGACTTTCCAATTGTTTTGTGCAATATCCGGGAGAACCGTCCAGGCAGGATAAGAGCTACTACATCGTGGAAGATATTTGCGGGCAGTTTACGCAGGAATTTATTGAAAATTTATTAGGACAAAAACTAAATCGGATTGAGTCTCCCCAAATAAGCACTCTCAGCAACTGCACCTATTATTTGGATGATAAGGAATATGTAATGCTCGTTCTTAATTATCTCAAGGCGGAAAATCAAAAAATAGGTCAGGAAGCTATGGGAAGAAAGGTCGAAAAAAATTCCGCCATCCCGATGGACAATTGGGTTGTTACCCAAGAAGATGGCGAGATTAATTCAACATACTTTATCTTGAGTCCGGAAAAATTCTTAAGCCTTCAGCGAAGTTCAAAAGCGGCGCTTGCTAATGATAAGCTTATTGATTTTTCTTCAAAGCTGGGTGAAGCTATTAAAAATTATAAATAGATTTTTCGAGACAAATAGAGGCAGTTGCATAAAATATAGTAAAAATGCTATAATCGTAACATAGGGGAATAATTAAGTAATTAACTAATCATCCCGCTTAGCGGGATAAAAAACAATATGGCGAAAATGACAAAGTCGCAGATCCTTTCCGCCCTGGCTGAAAAAACCGGCTTGGCGAAAAAGGATGTTGTAGTTTTGATGGATGAGCTGGCAGTCTTGGCTTATTCAGAAGTGAAGAAGGTTGGGGAATTCGTTGTCCCAGGTTTTGGAAAAATGGTGAAAGTGAACCGAAAGGCTCGAATGGGAGTTAATCCTGCAACTGGAGAAAAAATTAAGATTGCAGCTAAAACTGTTGCGAAATTCCGATTAGCGAAAGCTGCCAAGGAAGCAGTATTGTAATAGTTTCAAAGAAAGTTTTCAAAAACCGTCCTGATGTCAGGGCGGTTTTGTTTTGTTTGACAGTATTATTTAATTTGATATATTAAGAGCAGTATAAAAAATATGATTAAGTTGCCACTGCAAATTATATCAGGAGGCTGCGGATCCGGTTCATACGTTCATCGGTGGCTTTTTATTGTTTAATTCTCAATAAGTTCATTCAAAAAGGCCACCCGATGGGTGGTTTTAAGTTTGGCCTATTTCAAAAGGAGAGAACTATGGGCAGGATAGAAGTTTTTGGCAAAGCGAAAACGATGAAGGATCTTCCTGGGTGCATTTTTGCTAATGCATTTGCATCTCCAAAAATTTGTGAAATTTGTCCGGCACCAAGCCTTTGCCGAGAGACAGATGAAAGCAAGGATCTTTTTTTTAACCCAAATGGCAATGGAGCCAACAAGCCAGAAAAATCCGGCTGACAGAAAGCGGATTCCAAAATTTTGGAATCCGCTTTATCATTTATCCAAAAAAGTATATAATAAGGCCAAGAAAATTAAAATATATGGAAAAAAGAAAATGGAGCCTACTGAGCGTTTCTTTGATAATAATCGCCATGTCCGTCCTGTTTTATCGTGGAAAAGATCAGATTATGCTTCTGAAAGACAATCTATTTCTTTCAAAAGTCGAAAAAATTGAATATGAAAGAGAGGCCGATGAAAAAAGCGATTTGTCTATGTTTTCTTTTGCAATTTTAGGTGATTCCAGGCAATTTATGGAAAATAAGGGAAAATATCTTGAAAGCGCTGCGAATAAGATAGAGGAGACTGATGCTGATTTGGCATTCACTATCGGTGATATGGTTCCTGAGTGTAATGACGAAATAAAATGCGCCAATACATTTAATCTTTGGAAAAAGTATGTTGGATCCCTTTTGCCGATAACCTATGAAGTCCAAGGAAATCACGACAGGATCGGGGGAGACAGAGCTGACATTGTGTGGAGAAATCAATTTGACTTGCCCCTTAATGGCCCTGATGGATATGATGAGCTTGTTTATTCATTTGATTTTGGAAACTCTCATTTTGTGGTTCTCAATACTGAAAAGCCGAAAGAGCATGGCCTAAGCGAGGCTCAGCTTGACTGGCTGGATTATGACTTGGACGCAAGTGATAAAGAAAATATTTTCGTTTTTTTTCATGAACCGGCTTTTCCTGTCAGTTCAAAAATAGGCAACTCTATAGATATGAATCCTAAAGACAGAAATCGTCTTTGGAGCATCCTTGATTCTCATAATGTCACGGCAGTTTTTAGCGGGCATGAACATATTTTCAGCCGTCGACTGATCGATAGTAATGTTTTTCCAGAAGCCAAAAATTCGATTCAGCAATTTATCATAGGCAATACTGACGCTCCATCAGAAGACGTTAAAGGAAATAGTACGGCTGATTTTACATATAACGGCCGCCATTATGCCATAGTTGATGTCGAGGGAAAGAATATCACCTTGAATTTATACACAACGGAAGGAAAATTGGTGCATTCTTTCAGCTTTTCTAAAGAAGAGAATTAAACCCCCGCACCCGCGGGCGACCGCCGCGAGCATTGTGGGTATAGGGGTAAATATTTCAAAAAACCGCATGCCTGAAATTATTCTTAAGGGTGAATTATTTGAATATGAGTTAAAAGAAAGCAAAAAGGCCTTAAGAATGAGGCTTTCTGTTTTTCCTGGAGGAATTTTGAAAGTTGCTATCCCAAAGGGTTTCTCAAGAGAACTTATGGAAAAGTTCATGAGAAAAAAATCCACCTGGATCGCATCAAAAATAGGAATCATGAAAAAAAGGAACTATGACCCGGTATTTCACGGTTTTAGCAAAAAAGAATATCAAAAAAATAAAAACCAGGCTCTGGGACTGGCGAAAAAAAAACTAGAAGAATTCAATAGGATTTATGGATTTGAATATAATAAAATAACTATAAGAAATTCGCGGTCGCGTTGGGGAAGCTGTAGCGCAAAAAAAAATATAAATTTTAATTATAAAATTGTATTTTTGCCTGAAGAATTGCTCAATTATATAATTGTCCACGAACTTTGCCATCTCGGACAAATGAACCATTCGAAAAGTTTTTGGGATCTGGTAAAAAAAACCATTCCGGACTATAGAGAAATGAGGAAGAAGATGAGAAATATCTAGAAAAGCCTAATTTCCCTTCGGCTGGTCTCCTCCAAGTTGTTTGATATTAGCTAAATTATCCGGATTATAAATGGCATTTCTCCAGCGGAGAATCATCGGGTCGGTCGTGTTTTGCATTTCAACTACCAGAGGAATGCCGGTCATAGAGCTAAACCCACTCGGATAATCAATTTTCATTTCAACTTTTCCTGGATCAGCTTTTGAGGCTTTGTCGGGGGATATTTCCTTTCCGCTACTTTTTCTTACATATTTTATTTCGGGCATCCCTCCGCTTCTTTGCAAAGCATATGCCGCTGTCTTATCGTAGTCAACAAAACGCTCATCAGGATAATTCTTAAGCGCTTCGGTCATAAAATCATTCCAAAGAGGAGCGGCTGCATAGGATCCGTCGGCACCATTTTTCATTGCGTCATTGTTGTTGTTTCCAACCCAGACGCCTGTTGTAATCGAGGGAGTATAGCCGACTGTCCAGGCATCATGAAATTCCTGAGTAGTGCCTGTTTTGGCAGCAACCTGACGACCCGGAATATACAGCTTGCTTCCTGATCCAAAAATAAGCGATCTGGCTCCGTTGTCAGACAAAATTGAATTTATTTTTCTGGCAATCTCGGAGTGGATCGTTTGAGTATCTTGAGCTTTTGCCTCATAAAATATATTTCCATTACTTTCGACAATTTTCAATATTCCCGTAGCCGGATTTCTTTTTCCATCATTGGCAAAAACTGAATAACCGGCGGTTTCATCAAGTAGCGTTACTTCACCGCCTCCAAGAACTAAAGCTAAACCATATCTGTTGGTATCATTCAGCGTGGTTATTCCCAGTCGGTGAGCCAGATCGATCGTATCTTTTATTCCGGCCAAATATAAAGTTTTAACAGCAGGAATATTAAGCGATCCTGCCAAAGCCTGTCTCATTGAAACCAGTCCATGGAAGCTGCCGTCATAATTGTTAGGCTTATAGGTTTGGCCTGATCCGTCCGGTCCAAAATCAGTTGGGATATCATAAAGCATATTTTCCGGCTGATAGCCTTTTTCAAAAGCGGCTGCATAAGCAAAAGGCTTAAATGATGATCCAGGCTGCCGGGGGCTTATTGCGACATTGACTTGTCCGTCCATCGACTTGTCATAATAGTCCTTGCTTCCAACCATAGTCAGAATTTGTCCTGTTTTCGGGTCAACTGAAACTAACGCGGCGTTTGTAGCGCCATATTTCTCTCCAAGCTGGCTCATATTTTGCTGAATTACCTGCTCAGCTTTTTTCTGGAGGTCATAATCAAGCGTGGTATAAATTTGATAGCCGCCTTTTTCCAATGCATCCTGTCCGTATTTCTGTTCAAATTGTTCTTTTACATAAAAAACAAAATGAGGACAATCGATTGATTGTTTAAATGGAATTATTTTAAACATAGTTTCGGTCTGTTTGGCCACCAAAGCGTCACTTTTATTGGCCAGATTTAATTCTGTCATCTTATCAAGAATTTTGTTTTTCCTTCTAATCAAGTCACCCGCATGATTTCCATAAGGAGAGTAAAAAGTGGTGGCATTAGGAAGCGCTGAAAGAAGAGCCGCCTCATCCAGAGTCAATTCGGAAGCATTTTTGCCGAGAAAAGTTTCTGCGGCGGATTGAATTCCATAGGCATTTGAACCATAAGGAATTTCATTAAGGTACATATCCAGTATTTCATCCTTGGAATAGGCCATTTCAATCTTAAAAGCCAGAACCACTTCATAAATTTTTCTTTTAAATGTTTTTTCGCGGGTTAGAAAAACATTTCTAGCCAATTGTTGGGTTATTGTGGATCCGCCTTGTTGAATTTCATTTGAAGAAACGTCTGCTTTGAGGGATCGTAAAATGGCTCGAAAATCGATGCCTTTATGCGAATAAAATTCGTTATCCTCAGCAGCAATAGTTGCTAATCGCACAAAATCAGGTATTTCATCGTGAGAAATAACTTTTCTATTTTCTTCTCCATGTATTTCATATAAGATATGTTGTCCCGTGCGGTCATAAATAATTGAAGTTTCAGTTGCTTTCGAGGAGGTAAGCGTAGTCACCGGAGGAGTGTTATAAAAGACATAAACAGCCAAAGAAAACCCTGCCAGACAGAGCAAAAAAAACAAAAAAATAAAAACATAAAAAAACTTCCGAAGGAGGCTCTTTTTGGGCTTTTTTGGGTTCTTTTTTGCCTTAATTGGAGTAATTTTTTCCGTGTCTTTAGATTTCGGAGATATTTTTGATGACATGGGATTAGATTAGCATATTTTTCTTTGTTTGACAAAAGGCGCTTCATAAAGTATAATATCGTTAGAAGGTAGAGAAAATACGTCCCAGAGGCGTAAGGGGAAGCACGGTCGATATTCCGAAAAAACTCTGCCTTGAATTTTAATAATCTTTGCCTACGAGCAAGGATTCTCCGCTCTTAGCGGGGAAGTAATACTTAATTCTAGACGTACAAAAATGGCAGAAAGAGCAACTGATCAGGAATTTGTTGAATTTGTTGTCAAACAAATTGTAAACAATCCCGACAATGTAAAGGTTGAAAGAAAGATCGATGAAATGGGTGTTCTCATCACTTTGGATGTAAATCCGGAGGATATGGGAATGATAATTGGTCGAGAAGGAGCAACAGCTAAGGCTCTCCGAACTCTTCTTAGAGTTATCGGAGCCAAGAACAATGCTCGAGTAAATCTCAAGATCAATGAACCGGAAGGAAGCGAGAAAAGAGTAAGAACGGAAAAGAGAAGCATTGAAGACGTAGTTGGAGATATCAACGTTTAACTTTGATTTATATACCTGGAGTATTTCAGGAAAATCAGCAATGAAGACCTTTTGGGGTCTTTTTTGCTTCACAAGAATGTGCTATGATTAAAGCAAGCAGACCAATACATATGCGGGTTGATATTGTTACAATTTTTCCCAAAATATTCGATTCATATTTTTCCGAATCGATTGTTAAGCGTGCTCAAAAAGCTGGAAAAGTGGAAATAAAAATTCATAATCTACGAGACTGGACAAATGATAGGCATAGAACTATTGATGATACTCCATATGGAGGTGGTGCCGGAATGGTTTTGAAAATTGAACCTCTTTGGAAGTGCATAAAATCCATCAAAAAAAAGAAAAAAAGCAGGACAATATTGTTTTCAGCCAAGGGAAGAAAGTATAGCCAGGCAGACGCCAAAAGGCTTGGGAAATACGACAATCTAATACTGATCTGTGGCAGATATGAAGGAGTAGATGAACGGGTGGCTAAGTATTTGGCAGATGAGGAAATATCAATTGGTGATTATGTTTTGACTGGGGGAGAAATACCAGCCATGGCGCTTGTAGATTCTGTGGCCAGATTAATCCCGGGAGTTTTAGGAAATCCCGAGAGTCCAAAATACGAATCACACAGTAAAGAAGGCTATTTGGAGCACCCTCAATATACAAAGCCGGAAATATTCAATGGTTGGAAAGTGCCGAAGGTGCTGCTTTCCGGAAATCATAAGAATGTAGAAGAGTGGAGGACAAAGAATTCAAAAAAACAGTGAACAGGGAGCAGTAATTAAGAAAGAAATATAGTAAAAATTAAAAATTCTGTTTATCGTTTCTTGATTACTGTTCACTGACCATTATGCTCAAAACAAAATCACCTGATGCAGTCCTAATATTCATCTTGCTGGCTCTTGTGGTCTTCGGTTTGGTTATGATTGCTTCGGCTGGAGTAGCCTATTCAAGGACCCGTTTTGGAGATTCATATTTTTTCTTCAAACATCAGCTTATCTACGGAGTAATTCCCGGTTTTATCCTGCTTTTTTTTGTTCAGAAAATAAATTATAATTTTTGGAAAAAAATAGCTTTTCCATTTTTTGTCTTGAGCGTGATTTGTCTTATCCTCGTATTTATCCCGGGATTTGGATCTCGTATTTATGGCGCCAGCCGTTGGATGCAGCTGGGATCCTTTTCCTTTCAACCGTCAGAAATGCTTAAATTGTCAATTATTATATACTTAGCTGCCTGGCTAGAAAACCGCCTGGAAAGAGTCCAGGATTTTTATGAAGGATTAGTTCCCTTCTTGGCCATTGTTGGGTTTATCAGCTTCTTGCTAGTAAAACAGCCAGACATGGGGACGCTTGGCGTTATTATACTTATCTCTATGTCCATATTTTTTATATCCGGAGCAAGAATTTCACATATTTTTATGCTAGCTGTGACAGGAATTATGAGTCTCATCATGCTTATAAAATTTGAATCTTACAGAATGGATCGTTTGATGGTATATTTACATCCGGAGATTGATCCTAGAGGCATAGGCTATCAGATAAATCAGGCTCTTTTGGCCATAGGATCCGGTGGAATATTTGGACTAGGCTTGGGTAATAGCCTTCAAAAATTCAATTATCTTCCTGAGCCAGTCGGGGATTCCATTTTTGCTATAATAAGCGAAGAGCTTGGAATGGTTGGAGCGATTGTTCTGCTTTTTCTATTTATTTCTTTTGCAGTCAGAGCTCTAAAAATTGCCAAATATGCCCCAGATAGATTTGCAAAAATAACAGCTACGGGCATAGCCAGCTGGATAATCGTTCAATCGTTCATAAATATCTCAGCAATTTCCGGGCTTATTCCTCTAACGGGAATACCACTGCCCTTTATAAGCTACGGAGGCACGTCTATTGTCTTTTTGATGGCAGCTGTAGGAATACTGCTAAATATTTCAAAATATTCTACAATAAATAATCAATAAAATAAGTTAAAATTATGAAAATTGTTCTGACTGGTGGTGGTACTGGTGGCCACCTAATTCCTCTGGTAACCGTTGCCAGTAAAATTAAAGAAAAAGTTCCCGATTGCGATTTTCTTTTTATCGGTCCTGGCGGGAAAATGGAGAGAGAGATTATGGACAGAGCCGGGATACGTTTAAAAAAAGTCATGGCAGGGAAAATCAGAAGATATTTTTCGTTACAAAATTTCATTGATGTTTTTAAGATACCCATCGGCATAATCCAAGCACTTTTCCATCTTTTGGCATTTATGCCTGATGCTATTTTTTCTAAAGGCGGGTATGCTTCTTTGCCAGTAGTTCTTGCTGGCTGGGTTTATCGTATTCCGATTATGATACACGAGTCTGACGCCAATCCAGGACTGGCAAATTCAGTGCTGGCAAAGTTTTCAAAAAGAGTAGCTGTGTCCTATCCGCAAGCTGAAATTTATTTTCCGGCTGACCAAGTTGTGCTTACCGGAAATCCAGTGAGAGATAATATTGACAAAGGCAGTGCCGAAAAAGCCAGAGAAACATTCTCGCTTACTGAATTAAAAAAAACGATATTTGTCATAGGCGGATCGCAAGGAGCCAGATTTATCAATAGCCGTATCATAAATATTCTTCCGAAATTGCTTCGTAAATACCAAATTATCCATCAGACCGGTGAAAATAATTTTGAAGAAGTGCGCCATCTTGTAGCGACGGAAGCTGGAATAAAAGTCGGCCATGGAGAAGAAGGCTATCATCCGATTCCGTTTATAGGAGACGAGATCAAAGACATTTTTGCTGTTTCCGACCTGGTTATTTCAAGAGCCGGAGCCAATTCAATCTCTGAAATAGCAGCCAATGGAAAACCAGCCATTTTTATACCGCTTGAAAATTCAGCTAACAATCACCAGCGCATGAATGCTTATGCTATCGCAAAAACAGGCGGATGCGTAGTTTTAGAAGAAAATAATCTGGGTGAGCACATGCTGCTTGAAAAAATCGAAGAAATAATGGATAATGATGGACTGCGTACCAAGCTGTCTCAAAATATCAAAGCATTTTATCACGCAGATGCCACGGAAAGAATAGCTGACGGGATATTGGGGATGATAAAATAATTAAAAATTAAAAGTTAAAAGTGCAAAGCTCAAAGTTATGGAAATCAATCTTAATAAAATTAAAAAGGCCTATGTCATAGGAATCAAGGGTTCCGGTGTTATCGCCGTGGTTGAAATTTTGCATTCGATGGGAATTGAGGTTACTGGATCAGATACGAATGAAAAGTTTTTTACTGATGTAATCTTAAAAAGATTAAAAATTAAATTTAAAGAAAAGTTTGACTCAAAAAATATTCCTGATGATGCCGATCTTATCATCTATTCTACTGCCTATAATGAAGATAATAATTCTGAATTTAAAAGCGCCAAAGAGCGAAATATGCCAATGATCAGCTATCCAGAAATGCTGGCGTATCTTTTTAATCAAAAATATGGCATCGCAGTATGCGGAACGCATGGAAAAACGACCACTTCAGCCATGCTAGCGCATGTTTTAAAGGCGGCAGATGCCGATCCACGGGCGATTATCGGAAGTAAAGTGATAAATTGGAATGGAAACGCTCTCACCGGAAAAGGAGAATATTTTGTCGCGGAAACGGATGAATATCAAGGAAAATTAAGTCTCTATAATCCCAAGGCTGTCATTTTTACCAGCTGTGATTTTGATCATCCTGATTATTTTGAAAATTTTGAAGATTACAAAAAAACGTTTAGCGATTTTTTCGCAAAAATTCCCAAAATCGGATTCCTAGCTGTCTGGGGGGACAGTGTCGATACTTTGAATGTTTCAGGGAGCGCCAAGTGCGAAATAATAAAATACGGCTTCA
>Ga0247842_10008108_pt1 | contig 11117 bp, 12 predicted proteins | sample LaCruzMarch2015__3_FD_192411 | JGI IMG/M metagenome (GOLD analysis project Ga0247842, IMG submission 192411) | Freshwater microbial communities from meromictic Lake La Cruz, Castile-La Mancha, Spain - LaCruzMarch2015_19m | ecosystem: Environmental > Aquatic > Freshwater > Lake | place: Spain...
ATATATGACTTATTTAATCAAATTCCCCCTTCCCCCTTTTAGCTAAAAGGGGGTTATAAATCCTCTATCCACAATGGTTTATAGACTTGTGGGTAAAGATTAGTTTGCTAAGGGGGAATGTTGACACAACTCGATTTATTCCCCCTTAAAAAAGGGGGCTAGGGGGTTGTTTTTAGAACGTTTCTGTATTTTTTAACGATTACATTAATGTAAATCTTTAAAGCGAATCCTTGCAGTTCAACTTTGCCTTCATTGAGCCAGCGTTCTGCTTCGTAAAAAGCATCGGCTTCTAAAGATTCTAAGATTGAAACCTATTATCAAACATGATCTCGAATCTTAGAATCTTAGAATTAATCTGTGTGTATCCATGTTAATCAGTGGCTAACTCATCATTCCGCCTTCATCCTTAATCCTCTAATCGCCCTGCCCATTTGATACATCCTGCGATATGTTTCATAAACCATTCCTGTGACCACAATTCATCTGGATGTCCAAGCGCTGTGTATATTACACGTCCTTGACCGTAGCTGTTACACCAGCCAAGCGCATAATCGTTATCAGGACGGTTGCCCTTTGATATATCAACTGATTTGTTATCCAGACTCATTAATACGTGAGTCTTGCTTCGATCCCAGTTTTTGTAGGTATAAATCTCATCAAAGACCTTGAAGTTATTACCAAGCATACGTGTCGCTGGATGATTAATGTCCTCGACTACAACACCGACTTCCTGTGTCCAAGGATGACCATTGAAATATCCGCCAACCATATCACCGTATTCAAGCCAGTCATAGCCTGTATCAGCGGCATTATGGATACCGAAGAAACCCTTGCCATTCTTCACAAAATCAATCACAGCCTTTTTCTGATTATCATCAAATGGCAGAGTACCAGTTGTAGCAAAGATCAGCACGTCAACGCTTGCAAGTCTTTCAGCCGTGATATTTTGGCACATATGGGTAGTAGTAACACCCCAACCATTGGCTTTTGCTATTTGCTTAATGGCTACCTCAGCGTTTGGTAGATAAGTGTGTTCAAATCCAGCAGAATATCGCAACATTAAAATATTCATTTTATACTCCCTTACAATCTACATAGTATTTGCTTCCTCAAACATTCTTGAGTAAGCCGTTTATAAATCTGACGTCAATTCTGGCAAGGTCAATGACAGTTTCAACAGGCATTCCGCTATATTCACTGTGAAAGCTAACAGGACCGTCAAAGCCGATAGCCGTTAAAGCTTTAAGCGTCGTCTTCCAATCAACAAAGCCTTCACCCATGCGCACTACACGTCCACCATTTTCACCGGGATGGCGCATAAGGTCTTTGAACGCTATCACAGATATATATTTTTTTACAATATCTAAAGCCATGTCAATCGGTTCACCAACGATTGAAAGATGTCCCGTATCAGAGAAAACACCGACGTATTTCGGATCAAACCCTTCGACTAGATTCATTACTGAGCATGAATTTAATCCCATTGAATGACCAGAATGATTGTGTATGCACGTCTTGGGTCCGTATTTTTCTGATAGCTTGGAGAGTCCTTCAAGGTCTTTGTGGATTTTATCAACAGTCTGCCAGTAACCATCATTTGCTGACCAATGCCAGTATCCAAGTTTGATATTGGCAACACCAGCTTCACCACAACCTGCATACATCCTCTCAACGTAAGGCACATCTACGCTTAAAAAGTCTCCCGGTGTTGTGACTAAGGGTATGCACAGACCCTCGTCAGCAAATTGCTTTGCTACTTTTGGCAGGTCTTTATCAACATTATCTGGATTTACAGGATAACCGGGTCTGACACATAAATCAGCGCCATCAACACCTACTGATTTTAGTGCCTTCATTATAGATGGTATGTCCAGTCCTTCGAGATGCTTTGTAAACATTATGAACTTCATGGTTAATGTCCTTTCTTATTCGACTTTAATACGAGAATAGATTTTGCAGATTCTACGAAGATATTTTATCGTATATACCATATCTTTACAAGAGAAAATGTAAGTTAATAGGTCAATAGACATATATTTCACAGTAACCTTGACAAGTAAACGGATGTATAGTAGAATAACAGTGGAAAATAGAACGTGGATGACGCGGATCAGGCAGATTTGTGCGGATCGAAACAAATAAAGAAAAATCAGCGAAAATCCGTTTAATCCGCGTCATCCGCGTTCTATTCCTAAAAATTTAACATCATTTATTAAAGTTGCTTATGGTGAAATAATAAAATAGGAGAATATCATGAAAACGAATGTATTCCTGAATCCGAAAATTATCTTAGCCCTTATTATTCTTTATCCGCTATTATTAATTTGGCAAGGATTGGATTTCACAGACATAGGATATTCTCTGACAAACTATTCGCAGACTTTTAATGAACCTGAAAGCGTAAGCTATGGCTTTGTCAACTGGCTAACGAATATTATAGGCGGACTTTGGCTTTTATTATTCGGTAATTCTCTGGGTTTATTGGGAGTCAATATTGCTGGAGTCTTAGTTGTATACTTAACCATGTTTTTCTGTTATTTGATTCTCAAACCTTACATAGAGCAAAAATATTTGTTACTCGGATTATTTTTAGCATTAATATTAAAATGGCACTTCTTTTTATCTTATAACAGCTTGACTTCTCTTTTCTTTGTCGCATCAGCATTTTTTCTGATTAAGGGATTAAAAAGCACTAAACATTGGTGGATTATTATCTCTAGTTTTGTTTTGGGGCTTAACATTTTTATTAGATTACCCAATATATTAGGATTTTCGTTGATATCCTGCATTTTTTTCTATGGTTACATCACTAAAGCTACATTATCAACACAGATTAAACAATCAATCTATTTCATTGCAGGTTATATCTCTGCGATTCTTATTGCTATTTTAGCAATGAAGATACTGAATCATTATGATACTTTTATAAATAGTTTAAATGATCTTTTTAATCTTGGATTAGATTCTCAGTCTCATCATGGCTTTAAAAAATTATTAGTAACATATATTAAAAACTATTGCTATGTAATAATATTCATAATTGCGGGTATATTTTTCACGCTTATAATGACTAGATTTTTCTCATGGTTTAAAAATCGTTATTTACATTATGGTTTAATAATATTATTAAGTATAGCTATTTCAATATTTTCAATTTATGCCCGCGATTTAACTGGCAACGTATATCTTTTGGTTACAGGTATGCTGTATCTGATTTTGATAGGATATAGTTTACATACAAAAAGTATAGACATTCAGAAAAAGATTTTTAATCATGCAGCAACAGGAAATTGCAGATCGTCAAATGATTTGCGATTTAGGCTTATCTCTTTTGTTTCTCTATTAATACTTGTAATCACCCCGCTTGGATCAGGTAACGGATTATTAAATTCAGTTTATGGGATATGGCTTCCAATTCCTATTGCGTTCATGTATATCCTTAAATTAAAAGAGTTAAATATTGTGTTCTCATCAGTAATAGACAAATATCCTAGCCGATTTGGTATAGGTTTAGAGCCGAAAAGTACAAATATCGCCAAGACGTTCATTATTGTTTTTTTTGTTATATTTTCATTACTTTTGTCTTATAAATATACATACAGAGATGAACCAAATCGTATCGAAATGAGATATTCCGTAGAACATCCAAGATTGAAAGGAATTTTCACAACAAAAGAAAGGGCAGTAGTCGTACAGGAATTACTGGATGAGTTAGATAATGTCGTAAAGCCCGGCGATTATTTGTTGGCATGGGAAGCAACACCCATGTTGCACTTTCTGACTAAAACTAAACCATATTTATATAATTCATGGCCGGATCTAGCCACACATTATAGTTTTGAAAAGATGCTGGTAAAGGCAGAGAGGGAAAGAGCTAAATTACCTGTTATTGTAAGGGCTAAGGCAAAAACACAAGTTTTCCGATGGCCAAAAGAAAGAGTTGAACTTAAAGATTTAGAATCAGATAGTAAAACTGCCAATAGAGCTTCCATAAATAAATTTATAGAAGACAATAAATACTCATTATTATGGGAAAATGATTTTTTTGAGGTAATGGCTCCACCAAAAGAATAATTTGTATAATACTTTGGTTTATATAGGTGTAATCGTTAAAAAATGCCATTTTGATATAGTGTTTCAACGTTTTTCACAACCCCCTAGCCCCCTTTGCTAAGCTAATCTTTACCCACAAGTCCACAAAGCCTTGTGGAAAGATAGAGCCATTCCCCCTTTGAAAAAGGGGGTTAGGGGGATTTAAAAGCTTTATAACTGAATTACCTGATTAATTATTTAATGTTCATAAGCATGTTCTACTTCTGCATTTCTGCCCATAACTGAAAAACTCGTATTACCAATTACTTTCTGCCTGTAAAACTGAAGTCCTTTAGCTTGTTTAAATTTTAGCTTTGACCAGAGCAATTTTTCAGCATCAGTCATATTTCCTCTTAATTTTTGGGAGTAATTTTTAAGGTTTTTATTATATGATAGCATTATTACCTAATATACGTTTTTAAATCCCCCTAACCCCCTTTTTCAAAGGGGGAATTGCAAATCCTTTATCCACAATGGTTTACAGACTTGTGGGTAAAGATTAGTTTGCTAAGGGGGGGAATGTTGATGCCGACTCGATTTATTCTCCCTTAGCAAAGGGAATACTTCCCATAATTCCCCCTTAAAAAAGGGGGCTAGGGGGTTGTTTTTAGAACCTTTATGTATTTTTTAACGATACTTTTTTGTGTTCTTAGTGTTCTTTGTGCCTTCGTGTTTAAATTTTTTACAGTGCCGATTAGAAATAGGGTGATAAAGAATGAGACCATTGGAAGTAGATAACCAATTGAAATTTTTAATTGGTGCAGGTCTTTATCAGTCAGAAGAAGAGATTATTCAGGATGCGCTGAATTGTCTATTACAGACTCATCCTGATTATAAGCTTAAAATAGCTATGTATAGATACCAAACGGAAGAAATGACACTTGGTAAGGCGGCTGAGATTGCAGAAGTCAGTATGGAGACTATGAAACGTTTTCTAATGAAAAATGGGGTGAAACCTAGACTTGGTCAGACCATTGAAGAAGCACAAAAAGATTATTTAACTCTTAGGAGATATCTTGATGAGCGTGATTGTAAATAACACCTTGCTTTCAAATTTTGCTTTTGTTAATATGATAACTAACGGATGCTATTCACCTGTTTCTAAGTTAGATAGTATCTCTCAAAAGAGTCAATAACCCACGACCCTAAAGGGTCGGGGCTTGTGGTGAAACTTAGACACAAGTTGATTGATTAGCCTAAGTCTTAACTGACTACGTTATCTAAGAATCCTATAGGTACTTTAAGGTGCTTCACTAGCCTTAAACACTACGGTATATGTTTAAACATCTCTGAGGGTAGGAGAAGTGATGTATACAAGCAAACCTTAGCTAACATTGGCGAAGTGAACCTACTCCAGCATATAGGAGGTCTTATGGACATTATATATGCAGAACGGGCTATAACCCCTACCCTAAAGGGATAGGGGTTTTACGCCCAATTTATAAATTGTACAATTAATACGAGTTTTTCACTTATTTTCTTAGATTCTTTTTCACCACGGAGAACACGGAGAGGAATTTTTTTTCTTATTTTCTCTCCGTGTTCTCTGTGTTCTCCGTGGTTATTTCCTTTTTGTTTCTATAAGTGAAAAACTTGTAAGCAAGTTTAAGAAACCTTTTAAAACTTTAGGAAATAGAACGCAGATAAACGCGGATCAGGCGGATTTGCGCGGATCGAAAGAAATAAAGAAAAATCCGCGAAAATCCGTTTAATCCGCGTCATCCGCGTTCTATTCCTAAAAATTTAACATCATTTATTAAAGTTGCTTATAAGTAGGTAGAAAATGACTACTCAAATAGAAATCTCTATTGTCATCCCTGTATATAATAGCGAGGGTTGCCTGAGTGAACTCGTCAAAAAATTGACAGAATCATTGGATAATCTAGGCAAGACTTACGAGATCGTTCTGGTGAATGATTGTAGCCCTGACAATAGCTGGAATAAGATTGTTGAGTTATGCAAGGTTTATGATAATCTGAATGGGATTAATCTGAGAAGAAATTTTGGTCAGGATTGTGCAATAATGGCTGGATTGAATAACTCATCTGGTGAATACGTGATCATAATGGATGACGACCTTCAGCATGACCCAAAAGATATTCCGATCTTGATTAATGGGCTTGAAAAAGGTTATGATGTATGTTATGCTCTCTTTGAATCCAAGAAACAGACTTTGTTCAAGAACTTTGGTAGCTGGTTCAATGGCAAAGTTGCAGAGATAGTTATTAAGAAACCCAAAGCGGTATATCTTTCTCCATATAAAGCCATAAAGCATGGAGTTATTGACGAAATAATAAAGTATGATGGTCCCTATCCTTACGTTGATGGTTTATTATTTCGCATAACCCGAAACATTACTCAAGTTAAGGTAGAACATCATGAACGTTATGCTGGACAAGGGAACTATAATCTGATAAAATCCATAGGGGTATGGCTGAGGTTAGCGACGAATTTCTCTGTGTTTCCATTGAGAATTGCTACCGTGTTGGGCTTTACTACTTCTATAATTGGATTCCTTGGTGGGTTATATTTCATCATTCGGCATGTCATAGATGGACAGTCACCAGTAGGGTGGGCTTCGATGATCGTCACTGTTTTATTTCTTGGTGGAATTCAGCTAGTGGCGTTAGGTACTATCGGTGAGTATGTTGGTCGTCTGTTTATATATTACAGCAAGGAACCTCAGTTTGTGGTCAGAGAGATAGTTGGTAAAGCAAAAAAATAAAACTAATAGAAAGAAATAACATGCCATCACCTTTGAAAGAAATTGGATTAAAGAAAGCATTTAAATATTTTTATACGACATTTTTGGCGATACTCTATAAATTTATGATTTTTCCACAAATGCGAGTCGCATTTCTTAGGCTATGCGGTGCAAGGATTGGAAATAACACGATTATTTGTGATGGGGTTAGATTCAATAATCTGCATTGGAATGGATTCAAGAATCTTATTATTGGAAATTATTGTTGGATTGCAGAAGAAGCAATGTTTGATCTTGCCGACAAGATCACTTTAGGAAATTACGTTGGTGTTGGCTGGCGTTCGCTAATTATTACACACTTAAATGTTGGATATAGTGATCATCCATTACAGAAACATTTCCCAAGCCATCATAAACCTGTTGTGATACTAGATGGGGTATTTGTTGGACCCTATTGTGTTGTTTCCGATGGTGTAACAATCGGCGAGAGAAGTTATATCATGCCACAATCATTAGTAGCAAGAAATGTTCCTTCTGATGTGATGTATGGGGGAATTCCCGGTAAGATTGTGCGTAAGATAGACGAAGTAAAAGACATTGAAAGCAAATAATCGCTATCTTATTATAGAGGTATTAATTATGACAGAAAAAGAGTTCATTGAAAAATGCTGTTTAGCTTTAGAAGTTGAATCTGGAAAACTAAACCGTGATTCTGCTCCAGATAATGTTGAAACTTGGGATTCACTAGGATATTTGAGCCTTATTGCTATGATTGATAGTGAACTTGGCATTTCAATTGAAGGTGACGAATTACAAGAACTTGAAACACTCGGTAATATAATAGATGAGCTAAAGTCAAGGGGTGTTATTGAATAATCATGAATACAATATCAGCAAAAATAGCATCTATCGAATACTTTTTGCCATCGCAAACCCTGACTAATGAGGACATAGAAAAAGTCTTTATAGATTGGACAGCAGAAAAAATTTATCTTAAAACAGGGGTTTCTATTAGGCATATTGCATCAAAAGATGAGTGTTCTTCTGATCTTGGAATTGAAGCGGCTAAGAAGATATTAGAGCAAAATATTATCAAACCAGAGGATATAGATATTCTCATTTTTTGTACAGAAACCCCTGATTATCTTATACCCACAACAGCATGTATAGTTCAGAATCGCTTGGGGTTACCTACTTCTTGTGCCGCTTTCGACATTAATTTGGGGTGTTCAGGTTTTGTTTATGGGCTTTCAATTGCCAATGCTTACATTATTAGTGGTATGGCACGTAATATTTTATTGATTAATGCTGAGACGTATTCTAAAACCATCAATCCTAGAGATAAATCTGTGAGAACTATATTTGGAGATGCCGGTACTGCTGTATTGATATGCGCAGATAATGGATTTGCCAAGATAAACGATTTCGTATTTGGTACTGACGGCTCCGGACATAAAAATCTTATAGTTCCCACAAGTGGCTTTAGAACTCCTAAAAACACTGAAAGCGCTGAAGAAAAAGAAGATGGAAGTGGAAATATTCGTTCGATGGATAACCTCTACATGAATGGACCCAGCATATTTACGTTCACACTTGACGTCGTTCCAAAAACTATCGCTGAACTCCTCGATAAGACTAACCTAAATATAGATGATATTGACTTTTTTATATTCCATCAGGCTAACAAATTTATGCTTCAGCATCTTATACAAAAACTTCATATCCCTGAGAAAAAAGCACCGATTAATCTTGAAGAATATGGGAACACCGTATCTTGCTCTATTCCTATTGCATTAAGGGATTGCCAGCAAAAGAATCTGTTCAAAAAAGGTGATCGAATTATGCTTATTGGATTTGGAGTTGGGTACTCTTGGGCCTCAGCATTGCTCGAATGGGAAGGTGAGAATGAAAGTATTTCCTGACAGATTCAAAGACAAAGTCGCTATAATAACAGGGGCTTCCTCTGGTATCGGTGCTGAAACAGCAAAAAGACTTGCTTGTGAAGGTGCTAACGTAGTATTGTTTGCCCGTCGAGAAGAGCTACTAAAAGACTGTATTAAAGAGATTCTGGAAAAAGGTGGAAGTGCCTTTCACTTTGTGGGTGATGTTACTAATGATGATAATGTAAAGGACTGCGTGAAGGAAATTCTAGAACGTTATGGTAAAATTGACATTTTGATCAATAATGCAGGAATAGAGCTTGTCCGTCCATTTGCAATGACTTCTTATGAAGAATTTGACCATCTCGTGAACGTGAACTTAGGAGGGGTCATAAGATTTATACAAAACGTGAGAAGCACTATGTCACGTTCTGAAAATGGTGGAGTTATTATTAATGTCAGTTCTGTAGTTGGACTCACTGGTGCAGCAGGATATTCTATCTACTCCATGACCAAAGGAGGATTGATTTCATTAACCCGCTCACTTGCTCTTGAATTTGCTACCAGAAAAATCAGAGTCAATGCCGTTGCCGCAGGGTTTGTTGAGACAGACCTAGCACAAAGAGTTTTCTCTATCTTGGGTAGTCAACAAGTAGAGCGTATTCGTCAAATGCACCCGCTAGGTTTTGGAACTCCAGAGGATGTTACCGCAGGTATTGCTTATCTTGCATCAGATGAAGCCCGATGGATTACTGGTACTGTGCTTGTTATAGATGGTGGATATACAGCTTCTTAGTTTGGAAATAAAAAATGAGTCAGCTAATAAATTCTTGAAAATATGAAAACTGCAAATACTACTATAAAAGAAGATAGTTTTGATAAAAACAACTTCGAGTTCCTCTTTGAGATGGAACAACGTCATTTTTGGCACGTTGGCAGACGAGAGATCATATATTCCTTGTTACAGCAAGCCTATAACAATAGATTATCTGAAATCTCTATGATAGAGATCGGGTGTGGAAATGGCAGTGTTCTGCAATACCTGAAGAATAAAGGGATTAACATAGAAGGCGGAGACCTTTTCTTTGAAGCACTTCAATTCTGTCAAAGGCGTGTCAATGTTCCGTTGTACCAATTTGACGTTCTTAATACGCCATTTGCTGACGAAAAATATGATGTTGTGGGACTATTTGATGTAATTGAGCATATTGTAGATGATGATCTTGTGCTAAAAGAAATGCACAGAATCTGCAAGCCCGGTGGTAGGATTATTCTGACTGTGCCAGCCAATAAGCGATTATGGAGTTACTTTGATGTAGCATCTTATCATAAAAGGCGATACAGTAAAAAAGAGCTTTATCAAAAAATCGTATCCGCAGGATTTGTTGTTGAAAAAATATCGTTTTTCGTTTTCTTTTTGTTTCCGGTACTTTTTGCATATCGAATACTTAAAAACCGTATTTTTGGGTCATCCAATGACAAAGAGTTGTCTTCTAGTGCTGAAGTCAGTACTATTCCTTTGATAAACGAGATTTTTCTTGGCTTGTTAAGATTTGAGAAATTTCTCATTAAATGTGTAAGTTTGCCATTTGGCACATCACTTGTAGCTATAGCAAGGAAGGTGTAAATTAGGGATTAACTTATGACGCATAAAAATCAAAACGATTGGATGAGTTCCATTAAAGAAAGGTTCAAAGCGTTTCCCAATCTTTATTATTGGTTGGTAGATTTAATTAGTCCTGTTTATCCAGATAGAAAATATAAAAAACTTCTAAACTCATTATCTGAAGACAATATTGTGATTAATTTAGGTTCTGGTGCACGTAAATTGTCGCAGTCGGTCATAAACATAGATATAAGTCCATATAAGAACGTTGATGTTGTTGCAAGTATATTCGCACTTCCATTTCCAGATAATTCTATAGATGGGATTATCAACATCACAGTGTTAGAGCATATCTCTAATCCAAATACCGCAGTAAATGAAATGTGCAGAGTCTTAAAGCCCGACGGTTTGATGTTTTCCGTTGGATTTTTCAAGAATGGATCGCTACTCTTTTGTCCTTTAATATTCCACTTCTATATAGATTTTTTCTTTTGTTATTTATGCTTCTGACTTTTCCCCTGAAGTTTCTTGATTTCATTTTAAGCAGATACAAAAGTTCGACAAATATCGCATCTAATTTCTATTTTTTCGGGAAGAAGCGAATATAAGATTGGAATACGAGTTTTTCAGTTAGCGTAGTAGAACATGCTTATGAACATTTAATAGAGCTTTTAAATCCCCCTAACCCCCTTTTTCAAAGCTAATCTTTACCCACAAATCATAGATATTGTGGAAACCAAGTCTTTTCCCTCTTTAGCTAAAGAGGGATTAAGGGAGATTTGATTAAGGTTTTGGATCAAGAAATACTCAAAAATATCAATGGCGTTATTGATGA
>Ga0247842_10008115_pt1 | contig 11112 bp, 8 predicted proteins | sample LaCruzMarch2015__3_FD_192411 | JGI IMG/M metagenome (GOLD analysis project Ga0247842, IMG submission 192411) | Freshwater microbial communities from meromictic Lake La Cruz, Castile-La Mancha, Spain - LaCruzMarch2015_19m | ecosystem: Environmental > Aquatic > Freshwater > Lake | place: Spain...
AGACTCAATAACCAATTCCCCAAAAGGCAAGTCAGATTTTTCAGCCATGAGAAAAACGTGGGATAAATTTTACTCTCTAGACAAACCGCGAAAATTTCGGACAGAAATTCTGTTCAAAAAAATAGATCAACAAATAGGATCCTGTGGATTTTTTTTAAAGAATAAATTTCCTAATTTATATTCAAGAATGAAAGAAATGAAAGAAAAGGCGGTAAAGAATAACGCAGAAAAAAGCGAGTCTTTTACATCCCCAGTTGATAGATTATATAATCCTAACATTGACCGTTTTCTCCTAAAACTACTGAAAAAAGAGAAATACAATGCAGTATTCGTCGAATTTGCACTTTTCTCAAAAGCGCTGGAACTATTCCACGATGACACACTTAAAATACTTGACCCTCATGATTCATTGGTCGAAAGACACAAAACTCATATAAAGTACCTAGGAAAATATGAGGGACTGTCTTATTCGCTCGAGGAAGAGGCGAAAGCCCTCAAAAGAGCAGATATAATTATCGCTACCCAAAACGCCGACAGAAAGTTTTTTTCAGATTTGACAGGTAAAAAAACATTAGTAATCGGCCATTTTCTGCATTTATATAAGCCCGAACTTAGAAAAAAACCTACAAGAAATATACTTTTTGTTGGTTCCCCCAACCTGCCGAATATACATGGTATTAGTTTTTTTATTAAAAAAGTATTTCCGAAAATAAGAAAAAAATTACCAAAAACGAAACTCTTAGTTGCTGGCGGGGTATGCGGAGTCATAGAGGATTATGACGGATGCATAAAACTCGGAGAATTGAAGGATATTGGAAGGGCCTATAATATCGCAGATATTGTTATAAGCCCCATCTTCTTCGGCACGGGTGTACCCATTAAAAGCGCAGAAGCATTAGGCTATTCCAAGCCCCTCGTCGCGACACCTGTGGGGGTTAGAGGTTTTAAAAAAAGTAAAGAAAAAACCTTTTTATTATCAAAAAATCCAGGTAAATTCTCTGAGCATGTTTGCAAAATACTTTCAAACAAAAAATTAAGAGATATGCTTTCTAGAAACGCATATAAGTTTGCCAGAAAATATAATCGAGAAAATATAGAAAACCTAAAAATAATACTGAAAAAATGATGATACAAAACGGAACAGTCAATTTGCAGGACGGAGTCAGATTTGAGGTAAGCGACGACAGTTGCGAGTATATCATTGACGAGACTTGGTCTAAAAAAGTTTATGATGTGTCTGACCGGATAAAGGAAAACTTTATTATTATAGATATTGGCGCGCATATAGGAGTATTTGCGGTTTATGCAGCTAAAAAAGCAGGAAGGGGCAAGGTTTATGCTTACGAACCTAACCCGGCCAGTTTTGCATTGTTAGAGAAAAACGTAAAAATAAATAATTTGAACAATGTAATAATGTCTAATCTGGGAGTTACAAAAACTAGAGGCGACGCGGTTTTGTTCTCAAATGACACAAGTATTCTCTGTAGTATGTATGTAAAATGCGGAAAACCAATTCCCATGAAAACCACCACACTGCAAGATATTTTCGACGTTAATAATATCACCGAGTGTCATTTTATTAAAATAGACGCAGAGGGCGCAGAATACGACATCCTTTACCCATTACCAGAAAAATACTTCAAAAAAATAAACTTTATCTCCCTAGAATACCATAATTTTTTTCCGAAGAACCAATTAAAAAAATTAGTTAAACTTTTAAATAACCGCGGATTTAGGATAGCCAAGCTAATTCCTGATATTTATTCTCGAAACGTGGGTATACTATGTGCAGAAAGGGAAACTCGTAATAAGAACCAGAAATTCAATAATTTTCTTAAATATCATAGCTTAGGAGTTGTTCTTCTTATGCTCATCATTTCCTCAAAAACAAAAAAAATCGTGCTAGAAATAAACAAATATATTGGCAAAATTGGCATTTTTCTTAAAAAATATTACCCTCGAATATATTTTGCAATCAAAAAAATAAAAAAATGAAATTTGAAGAACCATTTGTATCAATTGTAATATGCACTCGTAATAGGGCAGACTCATTAGACAAACTAGCGTTAAGATCAATGGCTAGCTTGGATTACTCTGCCTATGAGGTTATTGTTATAGACGACGCATCTAATGACAACACCGCCCAAATTTTAGAAAAATATAAATCTAAAATCAAAAATTTTAAAGTAATAAAAAACGATTCTAACAAAGGATTATGCTATGTTAGAAATTTAGGCGTCGAGTATTCACAAGGAGATATAATAGCGTTCACAGACGATGATTGTGCCGTTGATAAAAATTGGCTGAAGGAATTGGTCAAACCATACCTGAAAGACGAAAAAATCGTGGCTGTTGGTGGAAAAAGCTATATAAAAAATACGACAGAGCCCTTCAATTCTTCAAATTCCATTCTAGGCTGCAATATGTCTTTTAGGAAAAAAATCTTTAATAAATTTTTATTTGATACAAATATTTACTTTAACAAAAGTAGCTATTACGACGAAACAGAGTTTATCAACAGACTAAAGGAACTCAGTTACAAAGTTGCCTATAGCCAAGGGGCTGTCGTAAGACATTTTATCGAATACGCAGAATATAGGAGCAATGTCATTATTGGTCGCGAACTAAACCAGGCGTATATTGAAGCCAAGCGCTTATCCCTGGCAACTTACTACCGCATCCTTTTTAAAACCATTCTATTGGGTAAACAGGCACACGAAAAAAACCATAAAGACATTATCGAGGGTATTGATGGGATTAGAGGAAAATGTTCTCCAAAGTACTTTAAACTGTGGCACAGACTGCCCTACGCTCTTTATGTTTTATTCGTAAAAATTCCAATTAAATCTAGAATCCAAAAGTTCAAAGAAAAACGAAGGTTGAAAAATAAGCTTTAATACTTTTTTAATTCCGACAATAATTAAACAGCAAAAAAGATGGAAAAACCAAAAATTTCAGTTATAATTCCCGTTCACAACGGCGAGAGGACATTGCGCTTATGTCTTGAATCGGTTATGAATCAAGGTTATAAAAATTACGAGATTATTATAGTAGATAACAATTCTGATGATAGAACAAAAAACATTATAGATGAATTCAGAAAAAAGGACGTTCTGGTTAAGTATGTCTTTGAAAAAAAAATAGGAAGAGGCAATGCCAGAAACTCCGGAATAAGGCTGGCAAAGGGAGAAATTATAGTCATGACTGATTCAGACTGCGTTGTGCCAAAGGACTGGATAGAAGAATTGATTAAACCAATTATTTACGACAACGAATCCTGTACAGTGGGGTCTGAGGACGATTTATTTAAAAATTATTGGACAAAAAGAATACAAAAAGAAAACCTGGCGTTCATCGAGCTAAACCTTGCTCACGGATATCTTAAGCATATTGATACAAAAAATTTCGCGATTAAAACCTCCTTGATGAAAAAATTTATGTTCGATCCAGGATTAATCTCATGTGAAGATTTTGAATTTTATTTAAGAATTAAAAATTACGTCAAAGTAAAATTTATCTCATCTCTCAGGGTGGGCCATTACGGCGCAAATTCTTTTAAAAAATTTGTTAAAAATAATTTTGAAAGGGCCTATTGGGTAAAAAAAATTTATGACAAGCACAAAAACTACATTAATTTAAAGGATGAAACTATGACACGGGGTATCTCGGTCAAAAATTTTATTTTATTCCCGCTTTGGACAGGATTTCAGTTTTTTAAAAAACCTCTTGGAGAGGCGTACTTTGTTCTAATATCGGAGTTGTCATGGAGGGCTGGCATAATTTATTCGATTATAGCTTAATCCTTCCAGGACGCGAATTCATTGTAATTATTCCCCTATCAATTTGCAAAACTCTGTTACAATATTTTTTAATAATTTCTGTTTCATGGCTTACTATAACGACGCACCCTCCTCTATCGGCTATATCAACTATGCTTTTCCCGCTTTTCTTTTTGAAATCTTCGTCCCCAACCTCAAAAACCTCATCTAGCAATAAAATATCGGGGTTGCAATGGATTGCGATTGAAAAGGCCAATCTTTGTTTCATACCTTCAGAAAACTGATAAATTTTTGTGTTAAAAAAATTCTGTAAGCCGGAAAAATCTACGATATTATGCAATTTTTCCTTTATTTCGTTCTGAGACAAGCCAAAAAGAGAGCAACACAAAAAAATATTTTCTTTCATGCTTAGTCTATCCTTTAGTCCAATGACTAAATTTATAAGAGCAATTACTTTCCCTTCCACAACAACCCTGCCTTCATCGGGCGAGTATACGCCAGCAATAGTTCTTAATAATGTGCTTTTCCCGGAACCATTATCGCCGACAACACCCAAAATCTCTCCGGAAAAAACGTCAAACGACACGTCTTTAAGAACATAAACCAGACTCTTTGGTTCTCGATTGGATAACAATAATAACCTTGCCAGAACCCCAAGGTTATTTTTATGCCCTGTTATAAATTTTTTTGAAACACCAGCAACAACTATCCTTTTTATTTTATCCATATAACAATTTGAAGTATATTACATCCTCTCTGCAAACCTAGTCTTTAAAATATTAAATATGAACACCCCGAAGACAAAAGACAACGCGGTGAAAAAAATCATTCCGGAAACTATAAAAAAATCGGGCTCTTTTGCATATATGACAATATCTCTTGCGGCCGTTAAAAAATAATACATCGGATTAAAGAGGTTCAAATACAGAAGCTTTGTTTGGCCGGCGATAGCATAAAAAATGGGTGTACCAAGCCATAGCAATCTAACTGCAAAGGACCAGATGTTTTCTATATCCACCAAATAAACCGTTGAAGAAGATAGTGTCAACGAAACCCCAAAAATGAATAAACAAAAAAAGAATAAAATAAAAAAATAATATAAAATACCTACCAGTGATATGTGAAAATACGCCAGCAAGATTGCAAATAAGACCATCTCAAAAAAATGAGAGAAAAAGTTTTTTATTACAATAGATAATATTAACGATTCTCTAGGAAAATTTATAGATTTTATTACCCCGACATTATCTTTTATTATAGTCCTCGTCGATTCAATAGTAGAACTTTGAAAAAAATTAAACATTATAACACCCATAAGCAAATAAAGAGGATATTCCCGTATGTTATTCCCTAATCTATCGCCAAAAACCAGCAACAACAAACCAAAGGTTAAAATCGGATTTAATAAATACCAAAAAATACCCAGATAGCTACCTTCGTTTCTAAGCTTAAATTCGGTTTTTGCCAAGACAAAACCTAATCCTAAAATATTTTTTATTTTTTTTAGAGGTTTCTTTAAATTAATCATTTTTAACTCTGTATAATACTAGGTTTTCTCTACTTTCGTCTATTTTATATAATCCAGGACAATTAAAGCTATATATATAAATATAATCGAGGTTGAGTTCTCTTGCTATGGTTTCTTTACCTTGGCAATCTGCCTGTAAAAAATTGGCCAACACGTCTTCAGATCCTATTGATATTGTCCCCTGCTTAGTCAAAATTGGGTAGTTATTGGTAGCAATTCCCACAACCGTCCCCTTCCAGGGAAGGCTCAAAAACCTTTTATTTTTAATATTTTTGAATATTCTAATATCATCTTGGGCTAAATAATTATTAGCCGGTGATTTAGGATGAGTTATTTCTTTGCTTACCGGATTAATTGATACAAGTTTCTTCCAGTTTTCTGCCTTTGTATAAATTGGTATCAAAAGTAAAAAAGCAAGCAAAACGACCGCTTCTGTTAGTTTTACCGCCCTCGGCCCATTTTTTTCAAATTTCAGTGCGATATAATCTTCTACTTGTTTTAATCCAAAGCCAGATATAATTATTACAATTATTGAGGTAATAATGACAACTCGTTCGTACTCGACAAAAAATCTTGTAACCGTAAACGAATAAAAAAACCAAAAAATAACACCCAATATGAGTTCTGACAACAGAATCCGTTTCTTTTTCTTATATACATAATACAGACCGAAAACCGATAATAAAAATGCCGGCACTGGTATTATGTTGTAAAAATTAAGCTGCGGCATCAATGGAGCCATAAAAGAAGTAAAAAATATTCTCGAAAAAATACGATTTGTCATCTCGGCTAGTGGAGAAAGCATCAACGCTATATAAAGAACCGGAATGATAAAAAATAAAGACAAAACAACCCTAGAAACTATTTCAAACAGGTGTTCTTTCGATATCCTTATTCGGTAGAATAGAAACGTTAGTAGCCCAATAAAATAAAATGGAATAAGCGGAGGATAGAACAAAGACGCCAGAATGATAGACAAAAAAACCATTTTAATGTCTCTAAACTCCATAAAACACAAACTCAACAGAAAAATTATTATACCTAAATTAAGTGGTATTAACTGCCATAAGCCCGGTAAATTTGCCCCGCAGGATATATAAAGCGCCAATAAAGAGCAAATACCCGCTGTCAATTTTGAAATGTTGCTTATTCTCAAAAATAAATAAACTAGTACGACTATCAAAGTGTTCAAAAATATTGATAGTACTGTATAGTGCAAAAGAGGATTCAAACCTAAAAGCAGAATCATTTGAGCTAAAAAAGAGTGGAAAAACAATTCGAGGTTTGGGAAAAAACTGTTGTTGAGCAAATTTTTTAATGGCAGTGAATGATTGTCTATCGATCCCTCGACCAAAGAAACCGCATACCACTCGTCTGAGAAATATGGGTATGGATAAACCATGTTTTTTACCTCGTGATAGGAAACACCCTGATCTGTGGCTAGACTTATCTTTCCAGTGTAATTGTAATGAACTTGATAAAGACTCAAAAAAGAAATCAAAGCAACAATTATTATCACCCAGTCTATAGCGTTCAAATTGAATAAAAAACCTTTCTTATTCTTAAGCCTTATCTTAAGGTATATTGAAAACAAAATTATATCAGCTATCAAAGTGCAACCCACCGCCACCCCATAATAAAAAATCCCAAAAATTTGGGTTAAAATGCCTAAAACGGCTTGAAATAAAAACGAGAAGAATAAAACGTAAATGAATCCCCTCTTCTTATCAGAAAAAAGGCCCATCAATATAAATGGAACAGCTAATAGGACTAGGCCTGCAATCATAATTGATACCTATTTTACTGGCGGATTTTTAACAGTGCCGCTTGTTCCGCTTGGAGGAGTTTCTACGGGAGGGGTAGCGCTTTGCAATGCGGGCTTACCAGCATTCAAATTAGCTAGTATTTTCGGAATGTCTGTATTTGTAGGATTCAATTGCTGCAGTTTTGTGAATGCATCTATGGCCTTAGCCTTTTGACCAAGGAAATCATACACTATACCCAGGGAATACAAGGCATTTGAATAGCTCGGATTTAGAGCAACTGCTTTTTCGAGCTGGGTTTGAGCTTTTGCCAGCAGTTGATCTTTTTGGTCAGTTGCTGATGAGCCTGTAGCCTCTGCTAAATACACATTTCCTTCCTGGCTGAACAAATAAGGGTTATTCGGATCTAACTTTAATGCCGAATCATAAGAATTTATTGCCCATGTCCCAGCATCGCCAAAAACTCCGAGCAAACTTTGATAGACATATCCTCGTGAGGACCAATTATTAACATCCTTCGGGTTGAGATCTGTCGCTATTTTCCCAGCGTTTATAGAATTCGATATCAAAGTTTGAATCTTTGTTTTTTCTTGATCAGTAGGAGTAGTCTTTGTATTTTGTAATTCATCTTGCAACTCCAAAAGATATGCTTGGGAAAGCTGTCTGAAGTATAAGTCTGAACCGGAATTCAAACTGGCCGCTGCCTCTAATTTTTTCAGACCATCTGTCTTCTGGCCAGACTGATAAGCAACCAACCCGTTGTAATAATTCACTTCTGCCATATATCTCTGCCCGTTTAGTATCAATAGACCCATGCCGAAAATGAAAACTAAGGTGAAAACAAGGGTCACTATCAAGGTAAGTGTAGAAGACGACTTCAGCGAATATTCTTTTTTGCTTCCAGGGATAAGCCCTATCAATGCAGCTATTGCAAAAAAGTAAACAAAATCTAGCACGATATTTGAATTATAAACAAAGTAGGCGACGCTTTGCTCGATTAGTAAGACAGACAGCCCCAATAACAAAATTGAATAGGCTTGATTACCCGACTTTTCTTGGCCGGAATAATCACCAACTGCCTTTTTCATAACAAGAGACTTTATCCCATAAAAAATCGGGAATGCTATAAGCGCCAAAATAGCCAAAAATCCAAGCAATCCTGTTGTTGCCAAACCATTCAAAACTTTTGAGGATGATTTATTAAAGGTTATATTCCATAAGGAGCTTTTGCTAAAATCCGGATTTTTGAATTTTGAAAAATCAAAAGCAAAAGTTCCCAACCCCGAACCAAAAAGCGGCTTTTCTTTTATTGTCTGTATAGCTATACCTAATCCGGCTTTTTGCGAAAGAAGAATCTCATTTGGCTTTTGTGGCATCCAATTAGCTCGCGCTCCCCATTGAGGACCTAAAAGCACAAAAAATAAAGCTACTGCCAGAAAAAACATCGGTAAAGCCATCCATCTTCCGTCGAAGAGATCTCTTTTCATTATCCCTAATGTCAAGGTTAAAGCAGAACCAATAATAACGACCCACCAGACTAAAGGATAGCCAACCAAAAATAATACCAGGGCGGAAAGAATTATTTCTAAAGCGAAAAAAACCCTCCACCATTTTTTGATACTCATCAGCAATACTATTGCCAAAGGAAAAAGTATTGCCGTAAAAATGCCCAAGCTTCCGACCGACCCGATCGTGTTAAAAGCCGCAGATTTAGTAAAATCGAAAGGCATAATAAACAAACCGAAAAGCTGCAAAATGCCTATTAATTCCACCAGCGTTGCTGAGAAAGAAAGCACAATTGCGGAGATTAAAATATCTTTTCTTGAAAAAATATTGCTTACCAAAAAATAAAATAGCAAAAGACATATGACCGTCAGCATGCTCTCTGACATCTGCTGGGGCATGCCCCAAAAACTGCCGTATTTGTATGCAGAAAAAACAGTCGCCAAAAGATATACAAAAAACAGAACGCCGGCAACTATATGCATGGGGCTTCTGTTTATTTCAAATTTGCCCGAGATTAAAATCTTTAGCATCAGGGCAAAAAGAGAGACAAAAACCAGAAAAACCAGCAGGGTTTGTTTATTGAAATCTAGAACCTCGGTGGTCCAGGGCAAGAAGAAAATAGGCACCAAAAAAACTAACGCGTAAATACTATATTTTGTGATAAGATCACAAACTTTGAGCGCCAACGATGATTCTTTTGCCATATTTTTATAATTTAATCTGTTTATTTATTAATTAATTAACCAATTATAACATAAATTTTAATTGCAACACACTGTCAACGCCTGTGGATAACTCCAAACAAACATGTAACGCCGGGCGTTACATAAAAGCCGAACAACTAGTCAAAGGTTAAACCATCAATTGTTACCCCAAATTTTCGCTCTTTATTCGCTAAAACATCTTTAACAAATTGCTCGTAGGTTTCCGGGGTTGGATATAATTCTCCTAACAACCCCTTGTCAATAAGAATTGAATTTCTTTTTTCCATAAACTCCTGATGAGTAGACCAATTATAACTTTCCGCAAAATCCCAAGCCCTTTCACTGTCTTCTATCCCCCTTTCTTTCAAATCGGCCGTTACAAGTTGAACAGGATTTAAAACATTGATATAAACCAAAAGATATTTAAGCTGATCATCATTTTCTATATGCACCGCTTTAAATCGCCCTTGAAATAAACTGCCCGGGCGGTCATATTTTGTTGTAAAATATTTTCCATAACCCGTGCCTAATCTTTGCATAAACTTAACAATTCCACCTTCCTTAATTTCCTGCAATAAAAAATGGTAATGGTTCGGCATCAAAACATCGGCGCAAATTCTGACCAACGGATCATAAATAATTTTTCTGTCCCCAAAAATTTTTTGAATTTCAGCTAATGTATAACCGCTTTTATTAATTTCGAGTTCCGTAACCCTAACAAAATAATTAGCATTATTAGAGATATAAATCGCTTGCAAAAATCGATATCTATCTCTGTCATTACGGAAAAGAACTTGCTTCCCGTTGCCACGATTAAAAATGTGATAAAATTCTCCCGGATAAAATTGTACTTTTCTTACCGGCATATTTTTAATAACCTGTAACGCCCGGCGTTACATCTACCTTAGCCATTTTAACATAAATTTTAATTGCAACACACTGTCAACGCCTGTGGATAACTTTAAACAAAAAACGACAACCTTTAGTTATCGCTTTTTGTTGCCCTAGAGATTTTCCAGAGAAAAATATAAGTGGGTGCCCTCACATCCCAGCCACGGCCGAGATAAATATTGGGCTCCCTAAAATTGAGTTTGTACTAGAAATTTACTAGGGCTACTTTTATTATAACTCCTCCAAAGCGCGAGTCAAGGGAGCTAGATGCCCAAAACTTTTACCAATTGCTTTATTAGAGAAACAACAACTGGAGGTGGCATTAAGCTATTTGATTTTGTCCCTTCGTCGTCTGAAACTTCCCATGGTTTTTCAGATGTTATAACCTTCTGCCCATTTTCGTCCCAATTATAAACATACTCTGGCGTAATCTCATAGTCATCTGCAAAATCTTTTGCTTTGTCCACCGGTATAGAATTTCTTAAAAGTACTTTTGGAATTCCTTGCAAATTGAAGGCACCCTTTATTAGCATTTCATCTTTTTCTAACCTGGCTCTAATTGGCTCAATCCCCAACTCATCTCCCTCTTTCGTTACCATTCTAACGCCCTTACAACTTGAATTGTCGCAAATTAAATTAAACCTATGTCCTTCTGGACCTGCTTTATCATACTCAACATTTTTTGTTGTCAACAATTTCAAATTTCTGGAAGTTTGGCACAAGGGGCAAATAACTCTAAACTTTACTCTTTCATCAATAACGGCGGTTGGAACATCTATTAAAACAAAAACATCTGGGTCATCTCTATAATTTATAAGGTCGCGAAAGTATAAAGAATACGAAACCTGGTCAACGTCTCGCGGAAATCCGTCAATAAAAATTGCTTTTCTGCCCAATTTTGAAATTTCTCTTTTAGCTAAAGCTAAAACCAACTCCGAGGG
>Ga0247842_10008118_pt1 | contig 11108 bp, 9 predicted proteins | sample LaCruzMarch2015__3_FD_192411 | JGI IMG/M metagenome (GOLD analysis project Ga0247842, IMG submission 192411) | Freshwater microbial communities from meromictic Lake La Cruz, Castile-La Mancha, Spain - LaCruzMarch2015_19m | ecosystem: Environmental > Aquatic > Freshwater > Lake | place: Spain...
AGTAAACAGCGATGAGGGTTTTTTGGTTTTTTCAATCGTTCCGATGGTTTTATACATTTGTGATGAGTTACAATTAATCTGTTAGAATCAGGGTTGCCGAATTTACAGTTTGATTGTTACACTACCATATCGTATCACAAACCAATTTTCGGAACAAAGGAATATCATGAGATCTTACCAGGTCCCATAAAATCAATCAAAGTAAATCAATCATTAAAAATTCAGTGAAGATTGTTCTGTGCATTTTCCTGCTGATGGTGCTTGTGCATGGAATTCAGGCAGCAGGGACGTATAATTTTGTTACCAAATGGAGAACTATGGGAACCGCAAACGGGCAGTTTTCATCGCCATCAAAATCTGGGGGGTATTGACATGAAAAGAATGAACGTCATCGTAGCAATGGGTTTCGTAATCCTTCTTTGCCTTGCGTGTTCGCCGGTAATTGCAAACGAGTCGGGTGTAGTGAATGGATCGGCGGGATCAGATAATATAACGAGAGTAATCAGTGCCAAAGTGATATCGTGTCCTCCCGGTACCCCTGCGTGCACAACTCCTGCCGAAATTGGATCTACCGTAGGCAGTGAATCATATGTGTTCGTTACCAAATGGGGGACAAAAGGGGGGGGTAACGGTCAGTTTAGATACCCACGCGGAATTGCGGTAGATTCCAGCGGCAATGTCTATGTCGCGGACACCGGTAACCACCGGATCCAGAAGTTCACCTCGACCGGCACGTACATAAAGGATTGGCAGGCATCTGAGTCTCCAGAGGGTATTGCAACAGATAGCAGCGGTAATGTCTATGTTACGGATCCCATTGAACACACTATCGTTAGGTACAAATCGGACGGCACTTTATCGTATAAGTGGAATAAAAATGGCAGGCTATCCGGAATTGCAGCAGATTCTGAAGGGAATGTCTATTTCTCGAACGGGGACAAAGTCGGAAATCTCAAATCCTATACATTATTTCTGATACCGAGGGATTTGAGGGGATATCATTACATAACACCGTCTGGAGTTGCAGCAGATTCCAACGGGAATGTCTATGTAATGGTCGATTCCGGGCATGGGTACTGCTGGATTGTGAAGTTCTCATCGGATGGCATCTCCCATGGGCAGTGGGGAACTCAGGATGAACTGGACTGGCAGTTCTGGCGTTCAAGTCAAATTGCAGTAGATTCCGACGGGAATGTCTACGTCGTTGACTCCTATAACACCCGGATCCTGAAGTTCACCTCAACCGGCACGTACATAACGCAGTGGGGGTCTTATGGTAGTGAGGACGGTCAGTTTATACCGGAGGGAATTGCGGTAGATTCCAGCGGGAACGTCTACGTCTCGGACACCGGTAACGACCGTATCCAGAAGTTTAAGAAAGTATAAAAAAATTTATACGGCTAGCAATTATTGATTGTTTTTTGGCGAGGATCACGTTCAACATTGCATATGGAGTTGTGTTCAATGAAAAAATCCGGTAAACTGTTCGGTATTGTATTGGTATTGATGGTTATTTTATGTCTGATTCCGGCAGTAAGTGCAGGAGCAAACGATTCCTATCTGTTCCAGTGGGCCGTGCCATCTCATGTGGGTGTAAAATATCCGACAGGTGTAGCGGTGGATAGTGCAGGAGATGTTTATGTCATTGACGGAGACAATCACTCAGTATGGAAATTTACGTCTACAGGCACGTACATAACGCAGTGGGGGTCTTATGGTAGTGAGGACGGTCAGTTTGAATACCCAAGCGGAATTGCGGTAGATTCCAGCGGGAACGTCTACGTTTCGGACACCTATAACGACCGGATCCAGAAGTTCACCTCAACCGGCACGTACATAACGCAGTGGGGATCTCCGGGTACCGGGAACGGTCAGTTTGAATATCCAGTGGGAGTTACAACAGATCCCAGTGGGAACGTCTATGTCGCGGACACCGAAAACAACCGAATCCAAAAGTTCACTTCGACCGGCACGTACATAACGCAGTGGGGGTCTGTTGGTAGGGGGGACGGTCAGTTTGGTTATCCCGGCGGAGTTGCAGTAGATTCCTGGGAGAACGTCTACGTCGCGGACACCGAAAACAACCGGATCCAGAAGTTCAACTCAACCGGCACGTACATAACGCAGTGGGGGTCTTATGGAACCAGAAATGGGAACTTTTCATCCCCCTGCGGAGTTGCAACAGATTTCAGCGGGAACGTCTACGTCGCGGACACCTATAACAACCGGATCCAGAAGTTCAACTCAACCGGCACGTATCTGATTCAATGGGGATCTGAAGGGAACGGGAACGGTCAGTTTGAATATCCAGTGGGAGTTACAACAGATACCAGCGGGAACGTCTACGTCGCGGACACCTATAACGACCGGATCCAGAAGTTCACCTCGACCGGCTCGTACCTGACGAAGTGGGGGGCTTCTGGTAACGGGAACGGTCAGTTTTATTATCCATATGGGATAACCACAGATTCCGGAGGGAACGTCTATGTTGCGGACACCGGTAACAACCGGATCCAGAAGTTTTCATCCACCGGCACGTACCTGACTCAATGGGGATCTGAAGGGAGCGGGAACGGTCAGTTTTATTATCCCTATGGGATGACAACAGATTCCGGAGGGAACGTCTATGTCGCGGACACCGGTAACAGCCGGATCCAGAAGTTCACCTCGACCGGCGCGTTCATAATGCAGTGGGGAACAAATGGTACTGGGGACAGTCAGTTTTATTATCCATTCGGGATTGGAGCAGATTCCGGCGGGAACGTTTACGTCGCGGACACCGAAAACAACAGAATCCAGAAGTTCTCATCCACCGGCACGTATCTTACTCAATGGGGATCTGAAGGGAGCGGGAACGGCCAGTTTTATTATCCATATGGAGTTGCAGCAGATTCCGGAGGAAACGTCTACGTAGCGGACACCGGTAACAACCGGATCCAGAAGTTTTCATCCACCGGCACGTACATAACACAGTGGGGATCTCCGGGTACTGGGGACAGTCAGTTTTATTATCCCTATGGGATGGTAACAGATTCCGGCGGAAATATCTTTGTCGCGGACTCCGAAAATAGTCGTATCCAGAAGTTCAACTCGAACGGCACGTATCTGACTCAATGGGGGTCTGAAGGGAGCGTTAATGGCCTGTTTAATCATCCATGCGGAGTTGCGGCAGATTCCAGCGGGAACGTCTACGTAGCGGACACCGGTAACAGCCGGATCCAGAAGTTTGCACCCTTTTCGGCAAACCCCCCCGTTACCAACTTTACCGGTATTCCTTCATCCGGTACCGCACCATTAACCGTCACATTCACTGACAGTTCAACGAACACGCCAACCTCGTGGAACTGGGACTTCGGTGACGGATCACTCGTCAACGCAACTGTGCAGAATCCGTTTCACACCTATGCCAGTACCGGTACCTACTCAGTTTCACTGACCGCAACCAACACGGCTGGCAGTAATACATTCACACGGACGAATTACATCACGGTCACTTCACCGACTACCACTTCAACGGTCGGTGTATTCCGCAATGGAACGGTCTACCTCGCAGGCAGCAACACCAATGGGGGATTACCCGTCAATGCCTTTAACTATGGTATGACTGGAGATTTACCGGTAGCCGGCGACTGGAACGCGGATGGCAAGGGAGAAATAGGCATCTTCCGCAATGGAAAATTCTTCCTCGCGTCCAGCAACACCCCGGGTGGCGGAACGGTCAATGTCTTTAACTTTGGCCAAAATGGTGATAAACCTGTATCCGGCAAATGGTCTGGAAGCGGTGTAGCAACTGTAGGTATCTTCCGCAGTGGAAAATTCTTCCTCGCGTCCAGCAACACCCCGGGTGGCGGAACGGTCAATGCCTTTAACTTTGGTCAGGCTGGCGATATACCGATAGCCGGTGACTGGAACGGAGATGGCACGACTACCGTAGGCATCTTCCGCAATGGTCTGTTTGCCCTTGCGTCCCACAACTTTATCGGGGGAGGACTGCCCACCTACTTCACTTTCGGTCAGGCTGGAGATGTACCAGTAACCGGAGACTGGAATGCCGATGGCAAGACAGAAGTAGGTGTCTTCCGAAATGGTGTAGTTTATCTTGCGTCCAGCAACACTAATGGCGGGGGAACAGTTACTGCCTTTACATATGGTATGGCAGGGGATGTGCCGGTAGCTGGAAAGTGGACGTGAAAATACAACAATAGGGAAAAAAACCCACACTTTTTTCTGGCTCTTCTCCAATTTTAGGATTTTTGATCATATAAAAAACTTCGGCTATTCTCTCCGATTTTTGGGTCGGGTCACAAGATCGGCTAAAATATGAGTTGTATCATGATTCCGGGACGTTTTGGAGATGAATAAATTTACCTGTTTTTTTTAAATTTTGCATTTACCGTTTGATCGTGTCTCTTCGTGGAAGGGCTAACAGTGTGCTCCTCCACGAATGAGTCCTTATCGCAATATCGTAAGCGTCTGTCAGTCTGGATCAACGTTTTTACACAACAAAAAATTTCCAAAATTATTTTTTTCGGAAACGTTTTCCGGTGAATCTCCCGGAAAATATTCCCATCTCAAAAAGATTATGGTGCCGCGTATGGCTCGGACTCATTCATGCCGAGGAAGTCGAGCCCGTTCAACCCGTACTCGACCGGTGCCTCCTTGGATCCGATATGTGGTAGTCCCTTGAACCGCACGAGCCACGAGCCGTTGATCTGCCTGGTCATATTGGCGGCAACTGCATCGGGCGTAATGACATCTGCCGTACCTTCAACCATCATGACATCCTTCTGGATGCCGGGCAGCTTGTCCCATGACCCGCTCCAGGCAAGGTCCGCTTGTGCTTCATGCTGAATCCCCTCAGAATAGGTCGAATTGGGAGCGACAACCGATTCGAGAATGCCGAGCAGTGTTTTTGTTTCGGGGATACGGACGCTGTAGGAAACGGAATCGAGAACCAGTTTCCTGACGCGTTCGGGGTGATCGATGACAAGTTGCTGGGCGATCGAAGATCCCATGGAGACGCCATACACATGCATGCTGTCATACCCGAGAGCGGGCATGATCGCGGCAGCGTCATCAGCGTACAGGGCAATGGTGTGCGTCCCATTACTGTCGCTGCTGTATCCCATTCCCCGGTGGTCGTACGTATAGACATGGTATTTCGTTGCAAGGATGCCGATGAACGTCTGGTTCCAGGAATCGATGGTCTCGCCGAATCCCGCGAGCATCAGGAGCGGTTCACCGGATCCGAATTCCCGGTATCCCAGTGAAACACCGTTAACCTGAACGTGCTTGACGGGAGTTGCGTTGAACGATACGGTCGGATAGTTGTGCGCCGGCGTGACCTGTGGCTGGGAAGGGGTGTTCGAAGTACTTGTGCAGCCCGCCATGGCGATGAAACAGATGGTGAGTGCAATTGTCAGGATGAAAATGTGGTTTTTGTTCATAACGGGTTCCTCTAAAAACGGTTTTTTTCTCCTGTCATGGTATATTGGGCTTGACCTTGAAAAATGATTCTTCTTGTTTGTTCACCGGTTAAAGATCCGCTCGTTTTTAAAATCCCTTCGGGGAAAACCTACGTCAACAAATGACACTTATTCAAAGTGACTTCCAGGTGAAAAATGATGAACAAACCAACCTGACCCCTCACATACTCCTGAAAAACCCGGTAAAAATCAGGCATTTTTACAACCGAGAACAAAACATTTTCTGAAAAGGATGCACGTGAAGGGTCGCATTGGAATTTGGCGATCCCCACCGTGTGGTAGGCGCTCATACGATTGCCCGGTACCATATCCATATAGCGTACAACGCACACCTCGCCACGCGATCCTAACACGGGCGGTGGCGAAAGACGTAACCGACGGGATATACAATGAGATCAGGATTACGGTGTTTCATATGATGAGCGTTGGGCTTTTCCACCCGGTGGTTCGCATGCCGGACAGACAGCAGGAACATGAACTGCCGTATGAAACCGGTTCTTTGTTATGGTTTCAACAGGTCGATCCGGGAAGAGTCTTCAAAATCAGATCCCAGAGCACCGCCGCAATCTCATCTTTTGTGCCCGATACCGGCACCCGCGTCCCGTGTGTCAGGCAGACATACTCCCCGCGTTCGCTACCCATCGTTACCGGGGTGTTGGTCACAACCATCGCGATGCCGCTTTTCAGCAACTCCTGTGCCGGCTGCTCCGGGTCATCGCCAATTTTAAACGCGATGCAGGTCACCGGATAGGTATCCCGCACCTCCGACAGGATCTTCGGGAGGGGGTCGAGTGCGAGGGTCTCTCGTCTGCCGCTTGGGATCTTTCCCTCCCATCTCTCCGGGGCAAAATCCGAAATCGCCGCCGCACTGATATAATAGTCAGCACCCTCCCCGGAAAGGCACCGGTGGACTGCGTCCCGCATCTCCCCCGCCGTGTCGATCAGGATATTTTTCACGCAGGGAACCGTATCCCGGTGGATGATCGTCACATCCGCGCCCAGCCGAAAGGCATGGAGTGCCAGCTCACGCCCCATCCGCCCGGTGGAACGGGTCGTAAGCACCCTGACATCATCAACCGGTTCCCGGCACTGCCCGCTGGAGATAAGGACGCGCCTGCCCTGCAAAGGTCTGCCCAGCACAGCCCGTTCGCAGTGAAGGAGGATCTCATCAGTGCCGGCAATCTTCGCCTTCCCCTCATCAATCACCGGTTCTGGAACCCCGACACCCCATACCTTGAGGATCCGGATATTTTCGAGAACCCGCGGGTGCCGGTACATACTGTGGTGCATCGCGGGCACGACCACGACCGGGATTCCGCTGCCAAGCGCTGTCGTGGCAAAGGTCGTGACCGGGGTATCGTCAATCCCACACGCGATCTTGCCGATCGTGTTTGCCGTGCAGGGTGCGATGAGCAGAAGGGCAGCACTCCCGTCATCGCCGCAGAAGGTGACATGCTCCACCGCGCCTGACAACCGGGTGATGGTCGGATGCCCGCTCGCGTAGGTCAGGGCATCCGGGTGGAGGATTCCCTGCGCCGCAGCGCTCATAACCGGAATCACATCCGCACCTTTGCGCCGGAGGGCGTGGATCATCTTCACCGCCTCAACCGCTGCGATGCTCCCCGTTACACCGATCACGATCTGTTTTCCGGCAAGGGTCTGAGCGGTCATGACAGGGTCACGTCCTGCACAAGGTGCCATTCGTGCGGACGGTATTTCTTCACTGTATGTACAACGATTGTGGCAGAAAAACCTGCCCCATTCACAATATCCATAATTGAGTGCTCCACGTTCCCGACGCTATGCACATGGATGATACTGCCCGAATGTACGTGCTTCATTACGTGAGGAAGCATCCAGAGCGCTTCAAAATGCCCCATCACGACCCGGTCGTATTCCCCAATAAGGAGCTTCCGGCAATCTCCAAGTGCCGGTTGCACATATGCAGTCAGCTGGTTCGCCACGAGATTCCGCACGAGATACCTGAACGCGAGCGGGTTTACTTCCATCGCGTGAACCCGGGCTCCGCTTCCCGCCATCGGGATGGTGAAGTACCCGATACCGGCGAACATATCCGCTACCCTCGCGCCCGGTGTCCCGTCCCGGATGAGTCGCGCCATCCGTTGCTTCTCGTTCCGGTTTCCCTGGGCGAACATGACCTCGCGGGGATTCAGGTAATACCCATACCCGTTTTCGTGGTGACAGACTTCCCCTACATCCCCCCAGAGCACCTCGGTTTTAGGGGTCCGTGTCACATCCTCCAGCGCTTCGATCCAGAGAATACCCTCCGGGTGACGGAAGCTGATCATCTCGTCCACTTCCGCCTGGCAAGGTCGCTTCCCGTGGCAGACTGCCACGTTGCCCAGCATGAAAAAACCCCTGCCCGCGTACCGGCATCGCTCCGGGATCTCACGGGTGTATTCATGTCCTTCCCGTACCGGCACCCATACGGTCTCCCCCTCCGCGTACGGGCTCCGGCTCCGGTCGATCCAGTCTTCACTGGAAATTTCCGAAAGCCGCGCCCTCGGCACCGCCCGCGCTTTCATCGTCACCTGACAAGCATGATACGGTCGCCGTCCCGGAGGATGTGGACATACTCCCCGGCAGTCGTTTCAAGCCAGGGCAGCTTGCGGCATTCGGTGGTGGCACAGGTGACGGGGTCGAGTATGCCCACCATGTCCCCGGTCACGTACGCGACAAGCGCCTGCTCTGCCAGCCGGGCGTTGCCGATCCGGCGCGTGACCTGATCGGTATTGACCGTCCGGCTTCTGCCTTCCGAGAGATCGAAGAGCCTCACCCGGCGCGGTTCCACCTGTTCGACTTCGGCATAGGTCTTCCCGAGAAGGACGACATCGTGCCGCTGGTAGTACGGCAGCCGGACGAGATAGGTGATCCGGAAGAGTTGCCTGCCGTTCTTCTCCCCGACCAGTTTCGGGTGGGTCGTGTACCTGCCCCCCAGCTGGTTGGTGATGCCCTGCACGATCAACAGACCGATGTGCTGGGAACCGACCGTGATGTCGAGCCCGTCCTTTGTCTCGGTGATGTCCGAGATATAGGACAACCGCTCGCCGCCAGCCTGGAGCGAGTCCTCGAGTTGCGACGCGATGGTTCCCGCGGTCTGGATCTCATACGGGCTCGGCAACCGGTCTTCTGCCCGGACCTGCACCAGTCCTTCATAATAACTGCCGGTGATCCGGTTGCACCGGTCGCACTGCTCTTTGTGCCAGGCGAGTTCAACCGTACACTCTTTCTCGACCGGCAGGGTATAGAGCGTGCCTTTGACCGTGAGCATGGCACGGGACCGGTTGGTACTGATGTCGCGTATGCTGACCGCGATTGATGATCGTTTCATATCCGGGTGGAGATGTACTGCGCTCCGTGCCAGTTCGGGTGCCATATCCGCCCGTTCACGGCTTGAATCAGTCCAGGTGTTCACCTGTTTTACCGCGCCGCAACTCGGGCAGTGGATGTGTGTCACCCTGCGGTCGCAGGTGATCCATTCGGTGTTCTTCACCCGGCACTGGTTGCAGAGCCCATCGTTTTCAGAAGGTTTTCCGCACCGGGGGCAGAACCGCCCCTGGATATTTTTCTGTCCTTGTGGCTCTTCCATCGCTACACACATCCGGTCGAATTACCGTGTTGCACCGTGTACGCTTCGCACGGATCGTGATCGCTCGTACCGTTTTGATTCCTGTACGTTTCCGCATTCGCTATTTTGTTTGGGATAGTATCGATTATTGTCATAGGTTATAGATCTGGAGATGGGGCACATGCCCGATCAGGATACAGTCATTACGGCTGGCAAGTCCCATCCTGATGGCGATAGCAACCGCCCGTTCTCCCATGAGGTTGATGCTATCCCCCTTATTCAACGCCTCTTCGACATCCAACGCATTCACGCGTCGGGTGCCGTAAAAACTGTCCAGTACCGGCACGACGAGTTTGTCATGGGTGATGGAGGTGTTCAGCAGTTCCGCATCACAGACCGCGATCACATCCGCGCAGCCGGGCGAACGGTGAATCTTCATGAACATTGATCACTAATTGACAGGCAGGCATTAAAAAAGGTGAGTTGGTCACGGTGCCAAAACCGTGTATACGTGTAACAGCAGCGGTTCCCCGTGAACGCCGGTTTTCAGGCAAGATTGATCTTCACGCCATATACCCGCTCGATGGTCTCTCCATGGATCCGGTGACACGCATCCTCATCGATCAGTCCCGCTTCGAGCAGTTTCTTTGTGAATCTCGGCACCGATTTCGGACCGATCACCGCTCCGGGTCGCGAGTTCTCGTCCATGTAATCGCTCTCCATCGTGAACGCCCGGTGTTCCCGCGCCATCGCCGGGATCGCTTCATGCTTGGCGATGAGTGACGGGTGCAGCGGTGTATCCGGGGAGCCATAATGCTTCACGACGCGTTCCACCGGGACTCTGGCAGCCTGTGCCATGCCGACAATGTCGCTGCACGGTCCGGTCTCTGCATGGACCTGGAGGGCGCAGCCGCATTCCCAGGTAAGCGTGAGGGCATGGCGAATGACGGTGTTGGACGCTGCGAGGACTTCGTCGGACACTTCGTAATGAGGTCTCCCGCTCTTGAGCGCGAACGCCCGACCGTCCCGGACATACCGGGCTGCGAGGTCCAGACCTTCCTTCATCACGTCTGCTGCACGTTCCAGGGGCATTCGTTCCACAAGCCGGCTGATCTCAGCCGGGTGCACACCCAGCACCGGAAAGACGACAAGCCCGGTCGCCCTCACCAGGTCCGCGACACGGAGAGTCTCGTCAAAGACCGGTGCATAGTCTGCGCCGCATGATGGGTGAACGGAGAGCGACCAGGAGGGTTTCGAGACGAGGAAGAGGTGGGTGCCCCCGGCTCGCAGGAAATCCTTTGCTGCCTCGACGCCCCGTCCGTTCACCGGGTCGAGGTGGATATGGTCATCAGTGATGGGAAACGGGGGGGATCTCATGGCACTCCAGGATCTTCATCAGCGGATAGTTCACATCCGGGCACAACTGCGCACGGCAATAGGCAAATCCGACACGGGTCGTGATCCCGACATCGAACATCAGTCCGGAGAGTTCGCTGTACCCGAATACATTCTCCGTCATCAGGTCCCGGTTGAGATGCACGGTTATCTCTTCCACAAATGGCTGAAGGATTACCGCGCACTCAATCGCCGTTTCGATGCTCGCCGCGGACTCCCGCGATATGGGGGTGCCCACCCACTGGTGATAGAGTGCCCCGAGCTTGATCCCTGCTTCAAAGCAGGCTTGTTCCCGGTCGCTTGGTTTCGTCATTGTGTACTCCAGTTCTGTTCTTTTTTTATTCCCCTTCCGGTGAAAACGTCAAGGGTGCGTGCGTTCCTCTCAGATTAACTGGATGATCCCGGTTTTTGGTTCCATCGCTTCACCGGTCCGGAGCAGCATATCGATGCCCTCCTGCACTTTGTCCGGGGAAAATCCCTTGGCGACCACCGCCTCCTTCACCTTTTCAATGGCAGCCCGGCGTCCTTCGCCCCCGGTGTCCCGGATAGCGTCCTTGATCACCCGGACAATGTCCCGCTTCTCCTTGGATATACCCGTTACCACTTTGTCGATGTCAAAGTTTCCGGTCTTGGCATCG
>Ga0247842_10008121_pt1 | contig 11106 bp, 10 predicted proteins | sample LaCruzMarch2015__3_FD_192411 | JGI IMG/M metagenome (GOLD analysis project Ga0247842, IMG submission 192411) | Freshwater microbial communities from meromictic Lake La Cruz, Castile-La Mancha, Spain - LaCruzMarch2015_19m | ecosystem: Environmental > Aquatic > Freshwater > Lake | place: Spain...
TAGGGGCTCCCCTTTTAACCAAGCGTTGAGCCAACGGGAAGTCAGCCTTTGGTTTCTTTTTTTTACCACATACCGTTGGGTGGGGGAGTCCTCCGCGCAAAGCCCCACTTGCAACTCCCAGCGCTTGGTCTCCTCCCACCACAAAAAACCGAAGGAGTCTTGTCGGTCATGCCTGCGATAAGAAAAACATTCGCTCGCCAGCACCAGGATCGGCTCCCTTTGGACCACGCACGAAAGAAAGGCGACATCACAACACCGTCCGAACGAGCTGGCGAAATCCAGATCCACTCCGAAATTGGGTGACCAGCGATACACTGTGGCGGGAAATGGCACATACCCTTCGCAATACCAACGCGCGAAATCCAAGGCCCCGTCTAAGAGTAGATCTTTTTTTAAATTGGGTAACAATATCCCATTTTCCAGCCCTTGATCATTAATTACCTTGCCGTTACAGGAAACGGCACCCGCTGCTGGGTGAAGATACAAGGCTGACTTCATTGTGGCGTGAAAATGGGGAAGGAGTAAATCATCATCATGGAATACGCACAACCAGGTGGTTGGGGGTCGCTCCATAAAGGCGCGCCTAATATTTGCCGCCGCCGGCACTGCCCGGGGTAAACCGCAAAGTCGCAAGGATGGGAATCGGCTGCGCAAATCCTCCAGAGGGAATTCACTCCCATTGTCATACACCTCAACATGGTCAAAAGGTTCAGTTTGCGAAAAGGCCGATTCTAAGGCTTGCTCCAGAAACTTTCTCCGGTTGTGAGATAAAATGCGAAGGGTGATCCCCAGTTGAGTATTTGTAGTTCTCACCATTTCTTTTTTCCCGTAAGCCGATCCCGCAGCTTCTCCCATAGGCTACGTCTTCCCTCCAGTTTTTCATAGTGGCTACTAAAAACCCGGTCATCCAATAACTCATTAGGAGCTTTTTCTTGAGGCATGCTCAGGGGAAACGTCATGGACTGGGCATGGTGCATCTCCAATTTCGCAAACTCTCTCTCTACGGTGTGGGTCGCCTGACTATCAAAACCGATATTCCGCACAAGGTTGACCCGAGGGATGATGCATGCCATGTGATGATTCCATAACGATAGAGTCCAACGATAATCCCAAGCGTCTAACTTTTGTGCATAGGTCCGCTGGAAGCACCTCTCCCAATAGGCCCACTCCCTGCGGGATAGTTTTATCCAATTTTCTTTTTTGATTTTCGGAATTTCAGAAAGGAGTTTTTCCTCCCGATCGAAACACTTCCACGCCCTCTTCCAGGTTCCCCAGCCCCAGGAATGGTGATACCGCGTTAATCGGTAACTGCCTTCGCTTGTCCAATTTTTGGAATCATCATAGTTGTTTCCGCAGACTGCCCCGATCCTCTCATTCTCCCTGTATTTCTCTAGCAACTCAGCAGTGAACCGGAAGAAGGTGAGATCCGGCACCGTATCATCTTCCAAAATGATCGTCTCGTTCACCTCTTCGAATACCCAGTCCAAACCTCTGGATACGCTTAAGTAGGAGCCTAAGTTGGTCTCCCTTTCCAACAACTCCCACCGGCAGGGCCAGTCGATCATTTCCCGAAATACCTTCCGTGACTCCTCCACCCCTTTTCGGATCTCCTCATTCTCGGGCTTTGGACCGTCCGAGACACCAAAAAGCACCGCGGGCCGGGCCTCCCGGATTTTGGCCATTACCTTCCGAAGATGTTCTGGCCTTCGATAAAAGAACACGCTGACTGGAGTCTGCAAGTTGTCGCTCATCGCGCTATCTTTTTGACCGCATTTTCAATCGGCCGCAGCATTTTTCGGTCTAGACGGTAATCTAGAAACCTTCTCCAATACGAAAGCGGGCTGGCCTGCCCGTGCCAGCTTCCCTCCGCGAGGTGGATTCCCAAAGTGCGAAAAGTCGGCTGGAACCCACGCGCCGAACTTCCGGGGGGATAGAAAAAATCTGAATGGTAAATACGGATATCCCCAAGCTCCCAGAAATCACGCCCTGGATTTTCGTCCCGCAGGGAGCCCAACCCCCTGGCCTGCAGGCTTTGCGTGGTCAGAGTGGTGTTCATCACCGCCCTCCGCAGTTCGTCGTACAGACTTCTGAGCTCCACCACCCAAGGATGCTGCGGAACAGAGGCAAAGAAGCCCATTGCCGCTGAATTCTTGCTAGGACGATTCTGGGCCGATAGAAAGGCTAGTACGCAGGGCTTTGCGAGCAATGGAGTCACATCCCCTATCAGCTCCATATCGGTATCAAGATACAAGCCGCCCTGACCTGACAAGGCATGAAGGCGGATGTAGTCCGACGCAAAAGCATATTTTCGCTCCGCCAACATTTTTTTGACAAAAGGGTGGTCCACGGGGCTGTTGTTCTCATCCCACCGCCGAATTTCCCAACCCGGGAGATATTTTTCCCAACTCCTAAGACATTTTTGGCCGATCGCTGACAATGGCTTTCCCCCGAGCCAAACGTAGTGGGCGATCTTGGGAATAGCCACGTCACTAGCTATCGGCCCATGATGAAAGTTATCTTTTCGCACGATCTGTTTGAGTTTTTTTTCAATCGGCCGCAAAAACCTGCGGTCCATCCGATAGTCCAAGATACGCCTGAAGATATTTTCAGGATCCTGTTTTCCATGCCATGCTCCCGTTCCATAATGGAGGGCGACCGATCGCGAGCGGATTAGAGGCGTCGTCTTTCCTCTTTCCTCTTGTAGGACAGGGTTGAAATAGTCCGGATGATAAAGACGAACCCCTGACTCGTCGATAAATTCGAAGTTTCCATCTCGAGGTATTTCTCTTCTGCTAAAAAGCGGAATGATCTCATTAGTGAATATAGTGTTATTCATGATCGCCCGTTTCAGATGATCATACTTGCGCTGGATATCTCGTATTACTGAATTCCCTGGCTTTGTCGCAATTAGGTTGGTAGCCACTGAACATTTGGCTAGGCGGTTCTGAATCGTTAAAAGCCCGAGACTTAACCTATCAGCTTCAAAAAGGGGAATGGGATTCCTCAAAAGTTCTACATCAGTGTCCATATACAGTCCGCCATATTTCAGCAAGGCATCGAGCCGGATATAATCCGAAGCGAAAGCATATAGCTTTCTACTCATCATATGTTTTGTAAACGGATGATTCATAGGGCTGTTAGACTCATTCCAAATCCGCAAATCCCAATCTGGAAGATACTTTTTCCAGCTCGACAGACACTTCTGCCCTAATTCATCCAAGGGTTTTGGGCCCAACCAAACACAGTGGATAATTTTAGGAATCATAGTCGAGTTCCAAGAAAAACCTTTTGGAACTGCCTCATCACTGGTTCTGGAGAAAAATGTTCGAATTTTTGCCCATGTCGAAAACTGTCAACCGGGCGGTTCAAAAGCTCTCCTAGCTCTGTTTCGTTCGCATATTGCAACCCAGCCTCGCCCAGAATGCCTAGATGGGCTAACTCTGGGGAGCCCGAGTAAGTCAGGACCTTTCGCCCCGTGCTGGCAAACTCCAAGCAGGCGAGGCCCAGCGTCTCCCCGCGCTGCCGCCCGTGAATCATGGCGTCACAAGTATTGATAAAGGCCCTTTTACGGATCGGGTCCGAGGTGGCCGGAAGAAAGCAGATATTAGGCATTCCCCGTGGCATTGGAAATTCCCGAGTATTCATAAAAACAAAGTATATATGAGAGTTCTTTAGGGCTGTTTGCACAACAACCTGTTGAACCCAGGGAATGTCAAAAGAATCGTCCCCGCCATATCTACCATAAACACAAACTTCCGGAGAAATCCCTAACTCCATCCGTAAGTTCTCCTGATTTTCGTCTAAACGAATCATCCAAGGGGCAACGGGTGCTTTGCCATAAGTCATAACGTCGGAAAGCCATTGAGAAATGTAGGCGTAGATATCCCCGTGAAACTCCGATTCGCGAAAGATGGCATGGATCCCCGTGGAAACCTTTCTTGAAAAAATCCCATCATTGAACCCATTTTTGATGCAGAAAAAAAGATCCGCTTTTTCTTCTGCAAGAATTCTCTCTCGCTCCTCACTTGTTCGATAGAACCTAAGAGGCGCAATATCTCTCATTTTTTTTGCCACAGGATGCTCTTCTCCTAACTCCCTCCACGGCATGAGAAAAAAGGATTCGTTGCTTAAGATTGCTCGGTTGCCCCAAGCGTAGTCCATCAAGGCAACCTCCGTGCCACGGTAACCAAGATAAGAGCTATGAAAAGCGATCTTCATCGACTGTAAGGGGTTAGTTACCAAGCATCGCAAGCGAGACCAGAAGACAGATGCCGGACGACGGATAACGGAACGGTCTAAACCCCGCCCTCCGGGTTCCAGAATCCGCCTTCAGTTATCCTTCTTCCTGCAAAAGCTCTCATACTTCAACATCATTGTTCCGATCATCCTGCCTATCTCCTTCACGTTTTTCAGAAGCTCCGCCTCCTAGGATGTCGTAAAATAGTTGCATTCGGTAGCTGTTTCAATCCAATGGAACACCTCCTGAAGTTCCGCATCCGCATCAGTCAATTTGCTAAGAAAGTGCGCAGGATAACTTCTTTTAGCCCAAGCCTCGGCCAGAGCCGCGCCCACCGAGCGGGAGGACCGGCGAATCTGGCTAGTCAGCGAGTAAACCTCATCTTTGGGCCACCTCTTGCTTTCTTCAAAGAGATTTTGGGCAAGGGATCTTGCAGCTTGATACGCCTTTAACTCCCTGAAGCTAGATATATTTTCTGCCATTAGTCCTCCTTTTCCCGTTCTTAGCTCCTTAGCATCCGGCTTCAGTCATCCGCCGTCCGACATCTGTTTCCTGCCTAAGGCAGGATCTCTTAAGCTTGTAATTCATAGTACTCATCGTCATGGAAAAAGAACCGCAACTCGTACCCCAATCTCTTCAGGAAACGGCACCACTTCGGATCGGGCTGCGCGTTCTCCACAATAACCCATTGAGGAGCAATCAGTCCCTCATCCAGTCGCTCCCAAATCGCGGTGAACTCCTCCGGCCGGTGGATGGCAACCAGATCAGGTTTCTCTTCAAAACCAAATTCCTTATTAGTGCCCACCATCCGGCACTTACGGACTTTTGTCGCATACAGAGACGGTTGCTTGCGAGGCTCGAAATTTGTCCCTCCCCATCCACACTTAATTTCCAGCCCTAAAGTATGGCTTCCCACCACCCCGTCCCCCGCCCCGACCTCCCAAAACACCCCCCCCATTTGTGGGTGAAGAAACTTCTCCCAGAAAATTCGATCTTGTTCCATTTGGCATGTCAATATTTCTGCGGGAACGAATCGATAAAAAAGTCCCTTCCGTCTTTTCTCATGTAACTTGGCGCTCGAGGAGGGGTACTGGCTATAAATCCACCCTTTTAATTGTCGCAGCAAATTCATCTTTTCCCCATCAGGTCCACCTCGTCATGGTATCATTTTTCGGGCTAGGATAAATCATGATTTCCGCAATTCCAGAATGGTGCGAACCCTTTACCACTTTTCTGCCGCGGCCAGCCCTCCGTTGGCTGGAAATCCACGCCTCTATCTCTGCCTCACTTTACCCAGGGACTCCGCAAGTAGTCCCTCCCCTTCGTATCGCCGTCGTGAAAAGTGAAGTGGCCAGTCACATCTACACCCGTCCCGGCTCTAGTGCTGATCTTCTCTCCCTCGTACTCTCTACTCCAAAAATGCTTGGACCCACCGCACTTTTCACACTTTTTCATACCGATTTTATCATCGTTCGAGAGAGTCCAGACCCCGAATGCCAACATTGGCGCGAGTCCTTTGCCGGTGACCCCGACCCAGCCCAAACAGCACGGATCTATGAAAAACATAAGGATTTTCGACCCCAGACGGGACCTCAACCACACCTTTCCCAGGCCGAAACTGCGCTTCCACCAGAAGCAGTCAATTGGAGCCAATACGACGCAGTCATCTCTCATGATCTCGCTATCCCAGCACGGATTGTTGCCAAATATCCCAAGGTATTTTGGTCCTACTGGATTGGGGAAACCGGCACCCCCTCCTACAAAGCTTCTTACCGAGACCCGCTGGCCGGATACCACTGTTTTTTAAATGGTGGCTCCCGCCGCTGGCGTGTTCGGCCTCAATTGAGGCCTCATGTGGTGGAGTTCCCCTTTATCTTTCAACAACCATCCGACCGCTTCCTTCTTGGAGCCAGGCCCATAGTCACTCGTTCTGGAGTCCTACTCGAGAGGATAACATCTGAAAAGATGCCACCCGATATTCGGGCCACTATAAACGAATCGATAGAAGTAGTGCCCACCTCCGACTTACCATCAGAACGCCTTCGAAAACTACACAGTGCACGCTACTTTCTTCAGATGGGGGGGCAGCCTGTTTGGGGAAACAGTTTCCAAGAGGCGGTTTCAGCAGGTTGCTTGGCTATTGCGGACCCGTCGACTATGCCGAACAATCGGTCCCTGATGCTTTCGGAACTAGCTCCAAAAACGTGGAATCAAGCCATTACCCTCATTGAAAAGCTCGAACAAGATCCTGAACGTCGGGAAAAACTCCGCCTTCAGCAGGAATCCCTCGCCAGTTGGTTCCTTTGCCATCGCCCCCTCCGAGATTGGCTCGCCCGCTATCGGCATTTCCGCGAAGCTCGAAATCAATGACCGATCTTCCGTCTCTTTCCATCAACTTTTCCGACTGCCCTATTCATCTTGAGGACTTTTTCGTTAAGATCCTTTCGCGACGCTACCATCTGCATCGAGAAGACCGGCCGGAGCTCCTGATCTACGCTCTTACTGGACAACGGCATCGGCTCTACAACTGCACCAAAATCTATACCCACCATGAAGTCTACCGACCGAACTGGAAGGAATGTGACTATGCCATTCTTCCCTTCTTGGGCAACGATCCCCGACACTACTACCTGCCCATCTTCGCTTATAATCGTTCTCCCGAGCCGCTGATCCGCAAGAATATCGACTTGAGCCAAATCCGTTCCGAAAAGACAAGATTCTGCTCTTTACTTTCCGCCTATGTGAACCGAACAGTCCAACAACGAATGGATTTTTTCGATAAACTCAATCGCCGTAAGAAAGTCGACTCGATCGGTCGTGCCGCCAACAACACCGGGTGGAGGGTTCCCAATGGTCACGATCCCAAGCTAGAAGCACTCAGACCCTACAAATTCACCATTGCCTTTGAAAACAAAGAGCTCGACGGCTGGACGACGGAAAAGATGTACGATCCCTTGGCGGTACATACGGTGCCGATCTTCTGGGGAGATCGACGGGCAGTGGAATATTTTAATCCGGAGGCTTTCATTAACGCTTACGATTTTAAATCTTTGTCTGACTTGGCGGATTACGTGTGCACAGTGGATTCAGACGAAAAGTTGTACCGCAAATACCTAGAGGCGCCCCCCTTTCGCAACAACACACCCCCCGATATTTTTTCCGAGGACAGGCTCCTAAACTTCATGGAAAAGATCTTCACTACCCCGATCAAGCCCGTGGCTCAGCGACGCTGGTTTTTCCAGCTAACCAAATGGCGTCTGGCGAAGCGGAACAAGCTTTCCACGGAGTAGCCCCGCTGAGGATCCGTGGACGGATGCCTGATGCCAGACGCCGGTCTCTGTCTGCTCTCCATCTTCTGTTCTCTGAAGTCCTCTCTCTGCCTTCCGACCACCGACATCCCACTACCGCTCCAACTCTCCCAGCGCTTCCTCAAGCAGTTCCCAGCTCGCCGTGATCGCTGCCGACGGCTCATCATGCTTTTTCGATAATACCCAATCCCTTCCGTCCCCTATGACTGCCGCATAGCTGAGGTTTGCTGCCACGCACAGATCCCGGTAGCAGGGATTTACATAGGAAGGGCTCAAAAGCTCCACCACCTGGGTCCCCGGATAACAAAACACCAGATTGGTCAATGCCGCGCCATGGGCCCCCACCACCATGTCAGCCGAGCCAAAAACTTCCGCCTGCTTCTGGACGGACAATTTCCCACAGTCCACAGAATCATATCCCCTCTTTTGCAATTGAGCCCAAATCTCCTTCTCATGGATCAATGGCCGATGTTTCGCTTCACCGCGCCCGATAAAGATTTTCCGACCTCTGGGTGTTTTCCCGGCGGCAAAAGCATTACGCAAAAAATCCACGCTTTCAGGCGGCACCACCCCTGGGACTCCAGGCAGGCTAGGGAGCACCGCTTCCTCCATTTCATAAACCAACTCTTTTTTATGAAATGCCAAACAGCGGTTGGCGTGAATTCCAAGTTGGTGGAGGCTCTCCCGTTGGAAGGGATGAATTAGACTATTCACCAAGACCCAGTCAAAGGATGCCGGATCGTATTCTGCCCGCCTCGCCAAGCCGACTCGGGGAAGCACATCCGTCATCCAATGAAAATAGGTGTCTCCTCCCGTGCTGGCCAAAACTAGGGTCCGTCCAGTTACGGCTTGTGGCTTGGGTAGTGACAACCTCCTAAAGGTCCAGTTGTCCTCGGCTTTTTTTCCCCATTCGACCGAAACATCTGCCAGCAGTCCTCCGCCCCCATCCACTACGCTTACTGTCGGCCCAAATACCTTTAACCCCTTGAACCTTTGTGCCCATGTGCCGCGAAACGATATCAGGTTGGTTGCGAGTAGCGGATGGATTTTTGGCAACACCGGACGGGAAGGCACCGCCACCTTCGTTCTTTCCTCATCAACGGTCTTTGCTCCCTCAGGCTTTCCATGTCGCACGCTTATCGGTCCGTACGCTGGCAAACTTAGAGCCTTGCCCGTCTTTCGGATAAACCGTCCCAACTTCGCTCTTATCGTCTTAATTTTAACAGTCACCTATCACCAAGATCCATCTATCGACCATCGGATCAATCCTCAATCAACCCCTTTGCACGGACCAGCACCTCATCCTTCTGACTCTTAAGACTCAAACGCCAGTCTGGCGGCAGGGGAAAACGAGTTTCTGTCTTGTAAATCTTCATCCGGGGTCTGGGTGGTTCTTGTTGCAGTTCCAGGATCGGAACACCTCGGTCGCCAAACCACCATTTGGAGGCCTGGAAAGAAGCCCCAGCATTATGACCCTCTTGAATTACAGATATATTGAGGGGAACCGGCGTTTGTAGTTTTGCCGCCAGTTCAATCTGCAGATTCAAAATCTTCTCACACTTTCCCATTCCCAGAAAATAATACAGCGTCACCAAGAGCACGTTGATCCCGGTGGCAAGACAGGCAAGCCCCCCTAGCCACCTCATGCCCGCACCCATTAACCCATCGACCCTTAACCTTTTGAAGCCAACCGCCAAAACTGTCATTAACATCGCAATCAACAAAAGCCAGTTTTGTGGAGTCCACCTTGCCCACCAGACCTGCGATCCGAAAGAAGAAGCCGCTGTGGCCAGAAAGAGGAACCACCCAGGCCAGTAAGTTGCCTGACCGCTAAAGACAAGGAGGAGACATCCTAGGCCAGCAAACAGAATGGCTGTTCCATACCAGGGTCCGAAGCCTCCGGCGCGCGGATCTGGCGTCAGCTCCTCAAACACCCTTAGTTCCCTACGACCAATCTCGAAAGGGAACTTCAGATGTAGATCTGATGCCGATATTTCAGTTTGTGAAAAGGTGCTACAAACAAACTGCTGAATTCGGTCCATTTTCTGTATCGCTGCCAGATCGCTTGCTCCACCGGAAAAGCCATAACCACCCCCTGTACCTGTTGCCACCTTTAGATAATCCATGTTCAAGGGGGCATACTGGCCAATAGAACGGATATAGACACCGAGAGGCCAGCTAACCGCAATAGCCACCACAAAAAGCAGCAATACCCGCCTCCAACTTCGAGTTACCCCTGCAAGAAACAAAAGAAAGATTCCGTCAATAATAATGGCATAGAACACACCGGAGGTCTTACATGCAGCAGAAGCTGTAAAAGCCGACACTAGGGCCAGCAATCCCTCCAGACGAACGGGGCCCGACGCCAGAATTCTTAGCATTGAAAAGAGCAGGCAGGTAATCAGCGAGGCCACGTGGCCGTCGATCTGGAAGCAAGAAATCTGGTAAACCGCCACCGGATTGAGGGCAGTGACAATTGACAAAAACCACAGCTTCCAGTCTGAGAAGTTCAAGACTTGGAGGGTTGGAAAAATAAAACAGAAGCAGATCCAGATCAGGGCCAGGTTGATTCCCTTCCCACCTTGCCAAGAACCGGTGATGTGAGCCAAGAAACCGGCCAGCACATGTCCGAATGGGTATGTATTGAGCGCCGGATCTCCCCTCATTAGGTTTCGGACTGTGATTCCGCGACTCGTCATCCCATCCCAACTAAAGTCGGTAAAGTGACCCAAGATCCAGCTGAAAGCCAGAGGGAGAATTAGTGCCAGACATGTTAAGGCCCCAGAAATTTGAATTTGATGCCAGAGACCTGATGGCAGATGACGGATGCCATATGCCGAACGCCGATTGCTCTCTGTACTTCGGCCTCCGTCCTCCGTCCTCTGTCCTCTTACAACAATCCACGTCCCCACGAACGTTACCACTACCCACACACCCGCATGCCACCCCTGGATTTTCCCTCCATGCGTCAGCACATAGACTAAGAACAGATACAGGCATACCCACCCTGTCAGCATCCCCACACCCAACGGCCAGAGGAGATCCGCTATTCGCTTCGTCAAACCACTATCTGGTGTTTTTTCGTTTATGTTTAGGTTCCGGCTTGAAAAAACTGGCGTTTGCTGAAATTAAAAACCTGCCGCCCACCGACACCCCCAACGGCCAGAAATAGTCGGAGATGCGAAAGTTTTCTTTAGTTTCCATGAACTTTACCTTGGGTAGATGGCTGTTCTTTAGCCCAGAAAAAGCGGCTCGAATCCAGCCGTTTGAAAGTGACGGTCCGCCGTTGCCGCCTGCGTGATGCCCAGACTTTTCATACAGGCAAAACTTGTGCAATCGGTGAAGGAAAAGGGCTGGTCCTCGTACTGCAACATCCAATCCCTCGCCTTCGCAAAAAGTTCTGGACCGATCCAAGTTAAGTTGACGATCTGTGAATGATCGATCAGCTGGAACAGGCGCTGTCTCTGGTGGGAAATTTTACGTGCCACGAACAGCGTGCAAGCCTCGTCCACGATGTAGTCGGTCAGGATTAATCGGCATCCCTTGGCTTTGGGCCGCTCG
>Ga0247842_10008128_pt1 | contig 11101 bp, 11 predicted proteins | sample LaCruzMarch2015__3_FD_192411 | JGI IMG/M metagenome (GOLD analysis project Ga0247842, IMG submission 192411) | Freshwater microbial communities from meromictic Lake La Cruz, Castile-La Mancha, Spain - LaCruzMarch2015_19m | ecosystem: Environmental > Aquatic > Freshwater > Lake | place: Spain...
GGGCCATGAGATGACCTGAATGCAATGATCGCCAAATTTTAACCGTCGCGGGTATGCGTCTTTGTTATTTTTCTGCACAATTGTTATCAAGCCCCGACGGCTAGATCATTCACTCTGGATTTAGGTTCAAATAGTTCCTCCTTGAATTCCGGGGAGATATTAGAAAAAAGGTTATTGGCTGAAGTCATGGCCATTCAATCACACGTAATTATCTTTTGATCACTTGGTTAATGAATCTAGTTTCTTTAAAAATAGGGTCATCAGCCAAGAATATATTAGTGGTTTCGGATTCGTCATCAAAGATAAGAACCGCAAATCCTTTTTCGAGTTTTTGTTTTACGTATCTGAATTTCGTTTCCGTGGGAACCTCTATTTCGTCATAATCTGTGCCATCTCTGGAAATATATTCTTCAATAACTCCTTGTAGGGCTTCAGGGCTCAGTTTATTGACTGGAATTCCATAGATCATTTAAACTCGCATCAGCTGCATTACTGACCAGAACTGTTGATGACAGTTATCTGATCGTTCATCGTCCAGTAATCGTAAATGTAGCCTATGCCAAAGAGTCCTGCCGTCAATAAATAAACGATGCCGCTGATCCACTTCCCCATGTAAAACCTGTGAATACCAAAAATCCCGAGAAATGTGAGAAGAACCCAGGCTACATTATAATTGATTCTACCTTCCGCATATCTCAAGTCAGCTTTGCGAGCCATAGATGGAATCAGGAACAGATCAATAAGCCAGCCAATCCCAAGAAGACCGAGAGTAAAAAAATAAATCGTGCCTGAGATAGGCTTGCCATAATAAAACCTGTGTGAGCCTGTGAAACCGAAGATCCACAATATGTAACCCATCAGGACGCTGTGGCTTTGGTTGTGATTGTTCATTCAATTATGCCCCGACATACACGCCACGTTTAGCCTGCTTGATCGTTCCCGCTTTCTTGGCATAGGAAATGATGGCCCAGATCTGTCTGTCTTTCAAGCCCGTCTTTTCCTCCAATTCGGTCGTGGTGATTCCTTCTGGACTATCCAGGATAAGAGCCAGGACAGCCTTTGACATGTCACCTCTCTTGCTTATTGCCGCGATAACCTCTTCCTTGGCCACTTTTTGAACCTTTTTCGATTGACGTATCTTCTTTGCAAGCTGCTCTATAACTGGTTCTACCATCACAGGAGCTTTCTTTGATTGACGTGACTTCTTGAGTGGTTTCTCTTTTGCAGCTTTTTCCTTAGTAGCTTTCTCTTTAATGGCTTTTGTCGGTTTCAGTATTACTGGCGCCACTGCAACTGCTTCTTCTTTGCCTGGAAGCATTGCCTGGATCTTGTCGAAGTAAGTTCCTACAAAACTCTCCGATCCTTCAATTTCAATTTCTTTGGTTACGGGATTGAATTTTATCCGTGACTGTCCGCCCATGAGATGCCCTCCTTTAAGTGAATTCTGTGAGTTTTACTAAATCCATCGTCTTACTTTTACTGAATAATTTAAATATTCTTCTCCAAATTTTTGTGACAGATAGCTCTCTTCAGGTTTCACCGCTTTAAATAAAAACAGTATGTAAAGAATCGGTATAGCGGAGAATAGCCAAAGCGAGAACCTTAAAACAGCAATTCCAGATAACAGAAGTAGCAGTGAAAGGTACAGTGGATTTCGAGAAAATCGATAAGCACCATCAGTTACTATTTTGGTGGTCGATTTTGCTGGATTGAAAGTAGTCTTATTCTTGATAAGTACAAAAAATGCACTCCCTGCAAAATAGATGGAAATAAGTATAAATATACAACCGACAATAACTCGAGGTATCGGTGAAAGACTAATTAGATGAGTGGGAAAAAAGAATTCCAGCAAGAGGCCACATCCCAAACAAACAAAGAAAAATACTGGAGGTGGTATGCGTATAGCAGCGGAATCTTTTATGTTGTCTTCCATAATTATCCTTTATTAAGTGGCGCTTATCTTTTTACATTCATTATCTTCTAATTGAAATGTCGTGACCGGGTGCATCTGCTTGAATTCATGACCTCAGCTTGAGGGGTAATCTATTGCACGTGCGCCCGCACAATCGAGTGCATCCCTTCGTGGCGGCGGACAAGATCAACGTCCATAAAACCTGCCGAATGAAGATCTTCCTGAATCTCGGTCAAACAGTAGCTGTTACCTTCCTCGGTTGCCGACAGCATGTTGACGGCAAAGAGTGCGCCAGCAACCGGTGCCGTGCGGGACGGCTCCATGACAATGTCTCGAATGTAGATCCAGCCATGTGGTTCCAGTGCTTCGGCAATCCGGCGATACAGCGCACGGTTCTGGTCTGGAGAGTTCTGGTGAATGATCGCGCTTACCCACGCCAAATCAGCACCCTTGGGCAAGTCGTCAGTGTTGAAATCCCCAGCACAAAGTTCCACGCGTTCGGCGAAAGGTGATGTGGCAAAACATTCACGAGCCATTGGAATCACATGCGGCAGGTCAAAGATGATAGCACGCGATTGCGGTTCTGCCTTTAGCCAGGCGGTGGTCCACGAACCGGACGCACCACCCAGGTCCAATATGCAACAGACGTTGCCGGGGTGGATTTCTTGAACTAGCTCGTCCGCTACACCACGCGATACCACGTGCATTGCTTCGATGAAGGACACCTTGTCCGCTTCTTCCCCACGGATACTCGGTCCCGGATACTCCGGCTTTCCCGAGTGAACAGTCCATGGCAATCGCGACCAGTTACGCAGGCAGTTCGCCTGGTGACGCAGCATGGCTATGACGCTTTGCGGAAATGCCTCACATAGAAACGGAGCAAGCTCAGGAGAAATCGAGTATTGTTCATCTTGCTTGACGATCACTCCTACTGATGCCAGCGCGTCGAGCAGAATAGTCACCGCACGCAAGTCACAACTGGCAGCGGCGACAATTTCCGAGGCGGTCCGGGGCGCTGGAGCGAGTTTCTCAAACAGATTCAGGTCGGACGCTGCAGCGAGCAGACACGGAATCTGATAGGCTCGCATCACCTCCAAAATCTGTTCACCGTCACGTATATGCATGGATAGAATCCTCCTGTTAAATTTATAAGGTATTATATTTTCACGGTGTGAGTATAAACATTTTTTTATCCGTATTCAATAATCCGCATCGGAAGTCCAGTATAAATATTTGTTGTCAGTATGGCTGGTCACAATAATATCCGGATGTAATAGTAAAGAATGAATTGTTTTTATTCAGATACCTGTCAAGCCAGATTGACATAATTCATCTAAAAAAGCCATGACCACTCGTTGAAATTCCAGGGGATTATCTGTATGCAGCGGATGAGCCGCTTTTGGAATTTCGGTAAATCTGCCCTGATTGATCATTGCACTCATTTCCCTGGCTACCTCTGCGCTCATTACTCTACTTTCCTGACCTCGCATGATAAGGACAGGGCACCTTATGTCCTTAAGATATGGCCGGAGGTCATAATGATCAAAATGCCTCAGTACCTCACGGTCATAACGCAGCCGCAGTTTGCCGTTCTCACATTCTGTTAGGGCAAAGGCAGCAAGCCTGTAAAGCAATGATTCCTCCGCATAGGGACTGTTCTGACGCAGCTCCTCTACATATTCACGAACTGATGTATAAAATTCGGGCAAACGCTTATAAAGGTTGGTAAGATATTTTTTATTCCACTCAGGTGGACAGGGATCGATGGCGGCATGAATTAAGGCGGCAGTCTTTCCTGGTATCTGAGATGCATAGCGAGTGGCGTGTAGCGCCCCCATAGAATGTCCTATGAGGATGATTTTTTTTAATTGCAGGGCTTCAACCAGATTCTCTATGTCGGATACATAATCGCGGCAACTATAGGCTGGAGGTGTAACCCAATCGCTCAGGCCATGTCCACGCTGATCTAGGGCGATAATCCGAAATTGATCGGCGGCATCCAAGGCAAAATGATCCCACACATGCGCGTCGTCGCCTATGCCATGGAGTAATAGCACCGTTGTCCATGACCTTACACCCCACTCTAGATAGTGCAGGCGCTTGCCATCGACTTCAATGTATTTATCTTTGGGGGTATTCTTCATGTGGAACATATTGAAACCGGCATTAACGAGCACCACTTGTATTCAATGCATTGGCTCGAATGGGTCTCTGACGATTTGTATTTGACAGTCTTGATCTCTAAGATGACGAAAAATCAGGTCATCAGGAAGACATGTTAAAGCAGAGCCCCCAAAATCATCCTGATATTTCCGTTTATCGCACCCAACATCCTCTGCAAAGAGCAGCTTGAATTCTAATTTCTATTGACATAGTCATCAACATAGTCATATCATTCATAAAAATCAACATAATAAACAAATTAACGGAGACAAGCATCATGACAAAATCAGACCTTATCGAAGCTCTGGCCGCTAAAGAAAATCTGACCGCTAAGCAAGCAACGGACATCATCAAGCTGATCTTTAACGGATTTACAGATACGCTGAAAAGTGGAGACAGAATCGAAATCAGAGGGTTCGGGAGTTTTACTGTGAGGGAATACAAGGCATATGGGGGAAGGAATCCCAGGACAGGGAAAAATGTTAATGTGCGGCCAAAGAAGCTGCCGTTTTTCAAGGTTGGAAAGGAGATGAAGGGATTGGTTGACAAAAAAAAGATATAACGGAGAAGCTATCTGGGATGTAAAAGGAGAGCTCTTGTACTTTTTTAATGAAAGTGGCAAACCCTCTATAATATTCAAGTCGGCAAAACAGATCAAAGGCAAATGGATACTGAGTGGTCCGTATATCCTGGACGGCAGCTATCAGATGCGAGTCTTAAGAGAGCTATAGAATGGCTTGAGGAGAATATATATCGACGGAAGGCCAGCTCCTGGACAATTCAACAATTCGCACTCACTGATGACGAATGCATTAAATCCAAGAAACTGACCTTCCGATTATTTGAAAATGATCAATGTTGTTTCTGGCCGGTAATGACCATCATGATTAAAAAGATTTCATGCTGGCGCTTTTCTATATGGGGAAAATGAATGATGAGATTCGGCGAGAGCTTCTTGATTACAGTCAATATTTTCGATTGCGCGTTTATGTTGCAGGTTCCTAAAAATCACCCAGTGATGAGTTAGCTCGTCAATCTAAATAAACAAGGCAGCTTTCCTTGTGTCTCGGGGCAATAGTTACTTTTGGTTTTAAATCTTTTCTCCGCTGGATGAAACGGTTAAATGTGTCCAACGCGAGTTCTGGAGTGTTGTTGTTTTCTGAAATATGCGATAAGAATACATGCTTAAGCTTGTCAGAAGCATGTTCCAAAGCGAATTGAGCTGCCTGTGTGTTAGACAGATGCCCTAAATCAGAGGCTATCCTTGCTTTCAGGAATGGCGGATAATGACCTGCCTGCAACATATGATCATCATAGTTAGACTCTAAGAATACTGCATCGGCGTCCTTAACGTGGGCAACGACGTTGGAACATATCAATCCGATGTCAGTCATCACAGCAATATTCTTACACCCGGAAGAAACTAAAAAACTGCATGGCTCTTTCCCATCATGTGACTTAAGAAATGGATTTATATGGATTTTACCAACCTTGATTTCATCATCTGGCGAGAAGAATTTAAGTAAGGAAGCCTTAATGATTTTACCATATGATGAGTAAGTCTTTTGAGTCATGAAGATCGGAATGGCGTATTGCCTGGAAAAAACTTCAAGACCTCTGATATGGTCCGAGTGCTCGTGGGATATGAATACTCCCTTCAACTTAGACATCGAAAGACCGAGTCTGTCCATCCTTTCAACGATCTGCCTGGTGCTTATGCCTGCATCAACAAGAATGGCATCATTTCCATTTTCAATATAATAGCAATTACCGCTACTTCCGGATGCTATAGATGCAATATTCAAGATGATTTTCCCCTTACGTAAAATATTTCTGGTTTATTACCACCATTTGTAAGAATTTCATAAATATTTATTACTAACAACCTCAGCAAGCATCAAAAAGAAAAAAGTATTTCCCATACGATCCATCAACATCTTTCCGAACCCTACCTTCTCTTTCAGCTCCCCGATGTGTCATCTGGATTTCTGCTGGGACACTCAAGGATCTGTCGAACATGTTCAATGCGAAACTTCGAGGTTGGTTTGTCTACTATGGAAAGTTCTATCCATCAGAGCTGCGCCGAATCTGGCGGAACGTGAACGGGTATCTGGTTCGCTGGGTACGCCGCAAATACAAGCGTCTTTCAGGGCACAAAAGAAGGGCGTGGCAGTATTTGAGGGGGCTTGCACAAGCGAACCCAAAGCTTTTTGTACACTGGGAGATTGGATGTCTTCCTTAAGGCTGAGTGGTAGGAGTCGGATGAGCCGAGAGGTTCACGTCCGGATCTCGGAGGGGCTGGGGGTGAAATTCCCCCGGTCTACTCAACCTTACATTCCCACTGGTGAGGGTTGGCTGTATCTTGCCGGCCATAAGGATCTTTTTACTGGAGAAGTCGTAGGTTATGCCATGTCGGAGCGTATGACGAAGAACCTGGTCAGCCAGTCACTCTTGAATGCCATAGCCGCCAAGCGACCCGCAGTGGGTTTGATTCACCACTCGGACCGGGGCAGCCAGTATTGCGCCAGGGAATACACCTTGTTGCTTGACCGGTTCGGGATGAGGGCGTCCATGAGCCGGAAAGGAAATTGCTACGACAACGCCACTATGGAAAGTTTCTGGGGTGTCCTGAAGAACGAACAAGTTCATCACTGTTGTTATGAAACCAGAGTCTGGCTTGCCTTCTTTGCTGGTTTTCGGGGAGAGCCTGTCAAGAACTGGACAACTAACAATAACTTTCTGGAGACAAGGACAAGATTATCCTTTGCTCTTTTCGGTAAAGTGTGCCAAAAGTTTTTTCCTAAGGGGATGCTTATAATTATGGGGGGTATGTTGAAAATTGGCATATGCATATACACTATGTTCACATATAGATAGATGCTGAATGTTATAGAAGCTCCGCATATAAATTCAAGGGGTTACGGTTTCGTAACCTTTTTTTTAGTCTCTGTGGTACACTTTTGGGGGAAGGACGTCCACAATATTTAAACCTCGCCATTGGGCAATGGGAGAAGCAGGAATGACAGATTTCATGAAGCGCGAATTGGGGGTTAATGTACTGATCGGTAGCGGGGCGATTGGAACCTGCCTGCGTCAGGCGAGCGGTACGGGCGATGAGCCCATTGAACTCCTTAATCTCAGACAACCAGAAACGGTCAGGAGCCTGCATGCCGCCTATCGATCGGCAGGATCACGGATTCTTGTGACCAATACATTTGCGGCAAATACGTTGGTCTTCAGTGATGCGGGTGTTGCGGACTTGTGTGAAGAGACAAATCGTGCTGGTGTAGCGCTGGCGCGGGAGGTTGGTGGTTCGGAATGCATGATCTGGGCCTCGATGGGGCCTTTGGGACTGGGGTTACGGCTGGATGATTACGCAGGCGATGCACTGCTTGATGTCTATCGCAATCAGTGCATGACGCTTGGCGCGGCCGATGCTCTATTGCTGGAAACATTTATGGATGTGCGGGAAGCTCGGGTGGCGCTGCAAGCAGCAACCGAGACCGGCCTGCCGGTCATTTTCCAGATCGGCAATACCGGGGGAGGATCACAGCGGTGGAATCGCGTGAATCAGCTTCTCCAGGAGGCCCACCTGGCGGGCGTCAACGCCGTTGGAACAAACTGTTACCATCCGGATGAGATTGTGCGTGTGGCAGCCTACATCGGCGCACACACCAATCTGCTCCTAACCGCATCGCCGAATGCCGGGCATCCGCGAATCGAGCGAGGGGTCGTGAAATATGAATTTACACCGGATGATTTCGCCGCAGCAGCGGTGTCCTTATCCGCCGCAGGAGTTGCGGTTATTGGCGGTTGTTGCGGCACGACACCGGATCACATTCGCAGGATGGCGGAGGTGCTGGGGCAGCGTGCCGTCATGTCGCGGCCACGCATTCAAATCTCTGCTGAGCAATCCCCTGTACTCCCTGAACGGCTGGATATCACAGACAACACCGTTCGTTCCATGATGAAATCAACCCGCTTCATTGTCAGCGTGGAAATACGCGCTGATCGCTTGCGGTCTCTGGAAGAGATTGTGCGTGGTGCGTCGAAAGTGGCGGCAGCCGGGGCGGACATGTTCGACGTGCCGGATAATTCAGGGGCAAACGTAGGACGAGATGCGATAATAACGGCCTCTCGCCTGCAGAATGATCTTCAGATTCCTTCGATCTGCCATTTCAGTGTGACCCAATCCAACCTTATGCGGCTCCACTCTACACTTATTGGAGGCTGGGATTCAGGTCTGCGCGGACTCCTGGCAATTACGGGTGATGCGCCCTCCATGGGGCATCTAGGCAATCTGGCTCACCGCGTTGTGGACATGCGGAGTTCAGTCGAATTGCTGCGTCTGATCCGCGAGCTGCGCGATGGAAAGATCATCAACGGGGAGGGGCTGGCGGATCCTCCCGACTTTTGTGCCGGTTGTGCCGTCGGACGGCCGATACCGGCACAAATTCGGTGGCTCAAGACCAAAATCGACGCCGGAGCCGAGTTTGTGTTCTCCCAGCCTGTTTTTTCTCTCGATGACTACAGGAAGCTCCGTGACGCCCTGGCGGGACTGACGATTAGGTTCTTCCCCGGCGTCATGCCTCTGGTCAGCCACCGCAGCGCAACGTTTCTGGCCAGCGGCCGTATTCCGGGAATTGTAGTACCGGAGGATGTCGTGGCAAGTTTCACGCAGTATGATTCACCGGAGGATCAGCGCCGCTTCGGCCTGGATCAGGCTTGTGAACTTGCAGCCAGCATTGCGGCGGATGCGGCCGGACTTTACATTATTATGCCTTTTGGCAAGCGTTGTTATGAAGATTCAGCGCATATCGTGCGTCATGTCAGGGAGCAGCGGGGTTAAAGCCGGGTTGGACAGACTCTTGAGAGAGCCTCTTACTTTTTTGTTGCCAGTTAGAAGAAATAGTGACGAAGCGACTACGACACAAAAAAGAGGCCCAACTTATCAATAAAGGGGTTAGAGAATTATCTCTGACCTCTTTATTTACATTTACGAGTTTTCTGTTATTCAGGGCTTGATATGCAGCCTGCCCCGCATCCCCACCTCCGCGAGGACAGGCTTGATACGAGAGAAACCAACATTTTTGATCATAATTCTCTATGGCATCAGAAGCTGAATGATTTCTTTTATATCAGGCAACTCCTTGATGGGATATATCTTGACAAAGCTCACCTTGCCTTTTTCATCGATGATTATGTTGGCTCGTTCAGAAAACCCTTCCGGTCGGAGGATTCCCAATGATTTTGCCACGGCGCCATGAGGCCAGAAATCGGCAAGCATACGGGTGTAATGAATCTTCAGGCTTTTTACCCACGCCGCCTTGCAGGGCACGCTATCAACACTCAGTCCTACCGCTATGGTGTTAAATTTTTCAAATATTTTACGGTTTTTCTCAAGATCCTTCATCTGGTTGGCGCAAATCGGCGTCCATGCCAGGGGATGAAACGACAGGAGCACCTTCTTTCCTTGACCTTCTGAGAGAATAAATTCCTGCCCCTTCTGATCCCTGAGAATAAAATCCTTTACCTTTTTTCCCACGTCTATACCCTTGTTTTCCATAGCTCCAACCCTCCTCCTTGTGCTATATTTACAAATGAGAGGTTACACTCCCAATTATTTAAATACCCATTTTGTTTATCATTGCACGTCGTGAACAGGAAAGATAGAAATATTTTTCTTTCTTAATACAATACTTTGAGGGATTTGAAAAGTGGTTTTCCCACTGGCTGTGAATCATTTTTCTTTTTATTCAGGGGCTAACTTTCATTCCAGGAGGACGACATGATTATAGAAAGCAAGGGCCGGATCCGAGACGGAATCTATGCCATCGGCGCCGCAGAATTACCCGGATATCTCATGACGGGGGATCATCCCGTCCTGTTCGACGCCGGAATGACCTTCATGGGTCCCCTCTATCTCGCCGAACTGGAAAACCATTTGGGAAACGTCAATCGCCTGCAGTTCCATCTCCTGACCCATTCCCACTTCGATCATGCCGGGGCCTCGCCGTTTTTAAAAAGGCACATACCGAACATGCAGATCGGCGCTAGCCCGGCGGCGGCAGAAACCTTCCGGAAACCCAACGCCATCGAACTGATCCGGAACCTCAGCCGGTCTCTGGAGGAAAAATACCGGGACTTGATCGGCAAAGCGGATGTAACCTTCCAGGGACTTGCAATCGATCTTGTTCTCGACGAGGGGACAGAGATAGATCTGGGAACAGGGCTGATTTGCAAGGTAATAGCCACCCCCGGTCATACCCGGGACTCGCTTTCCTTCTACATCCCCGCACTGAAGGCCGTCATCGCCGGTGAGGCGGCGGGCGTATTCGACAGGAATTTTACTATTCACCCTGAATTCACATCAAGTTACAAGGACTACATGAACTCTCTGGATAAGTTGGCGGGGTTGGATATTGAAATCCTCATGATGAGTCATTTTTTCACCCTGACTTCGGAAGACGCCCGGGGATACATGAAACAGTCCATAGACAAGACAAAGATCTTCAAGGGGAGAATTGAGAGCTATTTGGCAGATTCGGGAGGGGACCGCAAGTCAGTGGTTCAGAAGATCTTCAAGGAAGATTTTGAAGACACGGGGGCTATTCTTCAGGACGTCCGGCCCTATCTGATCAACCTGGAGGCAAAGGTGCGTGTAATTGCCGAAGATAGGTAACAGCAGACATTCCGAAATCTCAACCCATCCCCACCCCGCCCCTTGAAGGGGAGGGAGAAAATTGCCTTTTGCAAGCGCACCATCATTGCGTCCTTTGCCTTTGCCAAGGTGACAGAGATTATCTCCCCCTGTGACGGGGGAGGGTTAGGATGCTTGCATCTATTTTTTTGAATCAGGATAGTATGGCTTGGTAATACCCCACCAGTTTCGGGACTTCGATTTGTTGACGTCGTCCTGATCGATGTTGCGATAGCCAATCAAACTGAAACCCATGTGACTCCAGTCATTGTAAACCGAATCATGTTTGAAAAACTCGGATTCCTTGATCGCCGCTCCGCAACCAC
>Ga0247842_10008131_pt1 | contig 11096 bp, 6 predicted proteins | sample LaCruzMarch2015__3_FD_192411 | JGI IMG/M metagenome (GOLD analysis project Ga0247842, IMG submission 192411) | Freshwater microbial communities from meromictic Lake La Cruz, Castile-La Mancha, Spain - LaCruzMarch2015_19m | ecosystem: Environmental > Aquatic > Freshwater > Lake | place: Spain...
TGGGTACGTTTTGATAATGATCATAATCAATATCATAGCCCAGATTATCCGATTGGCCTGCTAAAGCAATATGTTGATCAACTTCAAATTTGCCGAAGAGCATTGATCCGGCTACATTGCCAAACAGCTGCCATCCTTTGCCAACGATCCACTCAGTATCTAAACCGGTGCGGGCGCCAAAGCCCCAGAAATCGTTATCTCCGTCATGGACTGCACCACCAGTCGTTCCATTATAAGTACCGGCATGATGAACTGAAAAGTACTGATCAATCCAAGCTGCTCGGAAACCAAAATGAGGTTTAAAGACGACGTAGCGGCTGATATGGTATGGTTTGCCTAAACGTGCATCAATGGTATTGTAATGTGAATCCCATACGGCAGAAATGCTTTTCCATGTTCCGGAAACAGAGCCTTCCGAAGTGGGTGGCATCCAAATTGGAAGAATGATGCCTGTGCTGGATGTGCCAAAATCTTGGCGATTGGTGATATTCAGCCATGTCCAATCAAAGTCGAGGGTCCATGCATCATGATGGAGGTAAAATCCTAAACCGACCCTGACGCCTGGATTGTAATCCCAGTCAGTACTGTCATGAGAAAATCCGAGAATCTCACCATGGTTGAGTGGTAAATTTGTTCCATCGCTATCGCGAACGCCGAAATCCAAACCATCTTCTTTGGCTTGCAAAATCAAGAAAGCTGCATGGACATAGAAATCTGCCGGGCATTCGAGATTCACATCTTTTGGGTAAGCAAAAGCAAATGGACCAGGTCTTGGCTCATCGCAGCACACATCAACGGGTTTTTCACAAGGTCCTTTCGGAATCGCATAGGCGCTGGTTGCCACAAGAGCTGTAGCTGCTCCTACGAGGAACCGGTTCAAGGAATTGCTCCAATTCATAACAAACTCCAGTTTTTCACGTTTAGAGGGAATTCAGAGCCCCTCTTTTGTTCATCAGTTGTTCCCCCGCCAGCGACCATCTCTTTTTTGGTCAAAATCAATGCGCCCAGAGGCCAATTTCTAATTTCATACAATAAATATTTAGGTTTTATGTGCCAATAAAAATTTTTGCTTGTCTATGAAAACAGTTGAATTTTTGTGTAAATAGAGACTTGTTGAGTCTAAAGAAGACCACAAATGAGTCTTACATAAACCCATTTCGGAAGATCTTCGTGAAATACGTAAGAATGTCGGCTCATCGAGCGAAATGGTCAATAAAGGATGCAATCATTCTCGGGTTTGATTTTTTTTCTCATATTTTTTCGCAAAAGAATATTTATTTTAACTTGTAGCAGGTGAGCGCGATAGGGTTTGGTTTTGAAAGAGTTTTGAAAAAAGATTGCTAGAAAACACTGCCATTTTGTATCGTACTACCTTCGTTTAAATGAAAAGCCACTAGGGCTGAGAAACGAAAGACGGATGTCTCGAATGTCCGAAGTTGTTTTGACAGTGGAAGAAGAGAAGAGTAAGTAAGGAACGCTTGTGTGAGGTATCTATAGAGAACCTCGCAATCATAGAATATTTAAGAGATTAAATTTATTGAGAATTTGATCTTGGTTCAGATCGAATGCTGACGGCGTGGATGAGGCATGCAAGTCGCACGGTATGGGGGCAACTCCATATAGTGGCGCAAGGGTTAGTAATACATGGATAATCTACCTTTGACTTTGGAATAACGTCTGGAAACGGACGCTAATACCGAATGAGGTTGGGCAAGGCATCTTGCTTTAATCAAAGCGGGGGATCGAAAGACCTCGCGGTTTAAGAAGAGTCCATGCGATATCAGCTAGTTGGTAGGGTAATGGCCTACCAAGGCTAAGACGTCTAGGCGGATTGAGAGATTGACCGCCAACACTGGGACTGAGAAACTGCCCAGACACCTACGGGTGGCTGCAGTCGAGAATCTTTCGCAATGGGCGCAAGCCTGACGAAGCGACGCCGTGTGAGCGAAGAAGGCCTTCGGGTTGTAAAGCTCTTTCGCTAGGGAACAAGAAAGGGGCGCTAATAACGCTCTGATTTGATGGTACTTGGTAAAGAAGCACCGGCTAACTCCGTGCCAGCAGCTGCGGTAATACGGAGGGTGCAAGCATTGATCGGAATTATTGGGCGTAAAGGGCGCGTAGGCGGTTTGGTAAGTCAGATGTGAAATTCCGCGGCTCAACTGCGGAGCTGCATTTGAAACTGCCAGACTGGAGCGTAGTTAGGGAAAACGGAATTCCACGTGTAGCGGTGAAATGCGTAGATATGTGGAAGAACACCAGTGGTGAAGACGGTTTTCTGGGCTATTGCTGACGCTGAGGCGCGAAAGCTAGGGGAGCAAACAGGATTAGATACCCTGGTAGTCCTAGCCTTAAACGATGCATACTAGATGTAGGCGGGCTCAACCCTGTCTGTATCGGAGCTAACGCGTTAAGTATGCCGCCTGGGGAGTACGCTCGCAAGGGTGACACTCAAAAGAATTGACGGGGGCCCGCACAAGCAGTGGAGCATGTGGTTTAATTCGATGCAACGCGAAGAACCTTACCCAGGCTAGAAGTGTAGAGAAATGTAACAGAAATGTTATTGACCGAAAGGTGCTCTATATAGGTGCTGCATGGCTGTCGTCAGCTCGTGCCGTGAGGTGTTGGGTTAAGTCCCGCAACGAGCGCAACCCTTATTGTCAGTTGCCAACGCGTAATGGCGGGGACTCTGGCAAGACTGCCTAGGTTAACTAGGAGGAAGGTGAGGATGACGTCAAGTCCGCATGGCCTTTATGTCTGGGGCTACACACGTGCTACAATGGTCGGTACAGAAGGCAGCGAAGCCGCAAGGTGGAGCAAATCCGATAAAACCGATCTCAGTTCAGATTGCAGTCTGCAACTCGACTGCATGAAGTTGGAATTGCTAGTAATGGCGTGTCAGCAACAGCGCCGTGAATACGTTCCCGGGCCTTGTACACACCGCCCGTCACATCATGGGAGTTGGTTTTACCCGAAGTCACTGACTCAACCGCAAGGGGAGAGGTGCCTAAGGTAAGGCCGATGACTGGGATGAAGTCGTAACAAGGTAGCCCTATCGGAAGGTGGGGCTGGATCACCTCCTTTTAAGGACAAAGTTTCAGTTGGAATCCAACTGTTACTTAGGTTGAGCAAGCGTCACCTCTTACTCTTTTCTTCTTCTGCTGTCAAAAGGCAACTGCTTATTATTTGACAAAGCCATTACTGTCTGGGGGCTTAGCTCAGTTGGTAGAGCATCTGATTTGCATTCAGAGGGTCAGGAGTTCGAATCTCCTAGCCTCCAGTATTGCGGTTATAGCTCAGTTGGTTAGAGCGCGACACTGATAATGTCGAGGTCCCAAGTTCAAGTCTTGGTAACCGCACAGTTTATCTAAAGAGATTTTGCATTCAGCAAATTTTTGTTATCTTGAAAGTTTAGGAAAATTAATACAGGCAAATTTATTGCAAATACAATTTGTAAGTAAGTATGAGACCGGAAGCGGTCTCAAAGAGTAGCAATTTATAACGACGCTTGAGATTTATGTATGGCGTTTGACTGCATAATTAGAAATTTGTAGTCAAGTTAGAAAGGGCTGCTGGTGGATGCCTTGGCATCGACAGGCGATGAAGGACGCGTAACCTGCGAAAAGTTCCGGTGAGTTGGAAAAACACGTTGACCCGGAAGTCTCCGAATGGGGTAACCCAGTGGGATTAATCTCCCACTGTCTCGCATCTGAATACATAGGATGGAGACGCAACACCCGCTGAAGTGAAACATCTCAGTAAGCGGTGGAAAAGAAATCAATCCGAGATTCCCTTAGTAGCGGCGAGCGAAACGGGAAGAGCCTAAACCCGGGAATTTATTCCTGGGTGTTGCAGGGCCAGTCATAACGACAATAGAATTTTAGCAGAAGCTTCTGGAAAGCTGCGCAACATAGGGTGATAGCCCCGTATGCGAAAAGAATCTAGAGTCAGATTGGTACCTAAGTAGGGCCGGACACGTGAAACCCGGTCTGAATCAGGGGGGCCCGCCCTCCAAGGCTAAACACTCGTCGATGACCGATAGTAAACAAGTACCGTGAGGGAAAGGTGAAAAGAACCCTTGTTAAGGGAGTGAAATAGAACCTGAAACCAGCAGCTTACAAACGGTCGGAGGCCTATGGTCCTTTTAGGACAATGGCTGACGGCGTGCCTTTTGCATGATGAGCCAGCGAGTTAGGCTATATGGCAAGGTTAAGGGACATACGTTCCGGAGCCAAAGCGAAAGCGAGTGTGAATAGCGCGATTGAGTCATATGGTCTAGACACGAAACCAAGTGATCTATCCATGGCCAGGTTGAAGCAGGGGTAAAACCTTGTGGAGGACCGAACTAGTGACTGTTGAAAAAGTCTTGGATGAGCTGTGGATAGGGGTGAAAGGCCAATCAAACTTGGAAATATCTTGTTCTCTCCGAAATAACTTTAGGGTTAGTCTTGGCAGTTGCTCTCTGGGGGTAGAGCACTGGATCCACGCGGGGGCCTACCGGCCTACCAAAGGGAACCAAACTCCGAATACTAGAGAATAGCCGGGAAATAGACAGTGGGGGATAAGCTTCATTGTCAAAAGGGGAACAGCCCAGATCGTCGATTAAGGCCCCTAATTCTAGTCTAAGTGCGTAAGGAAGTAGAGTCTCAAAAACAGTTGGGATGTTGGCTTAGAGGCAGCCATCATTTAAAGAGTGCGTAACAGCTCACCAATCGAGAGACTCTGCGCCGATAATATCCGGGACTCAAGACTAGAGCCGAAATCACGGGTGTATAAGGTCAAACTTATACGCGGTAGGAGAGCGTAGTATGTGCATTGAAGGTATACCGTAAGGAGTGCTGGAGCGCATACTAGTGAATATGCATGGCATAAGTAAACGATAAAGGAGGTGAAAATCCTCCTCGCCGAAAACCTAAGGTTTCCAGGGTAAAGCTCGTCTTCCCTGGGTTAGCCGGTCCCTAAGTCGAGGCAGAAATGCGTAGGCGATGGGAAGCAGGTTAAACATTCCTGCGCCGCCTAAGACAATGGCAAAGAGGTGACAAAGCAAGTTAAGCGTGCGGACGATTGGAAGTGTCCGTTTGGCTGCGAGATGGGCTGGTAGCAAAATGCGCCGGCATAAAATCAGACAGTCGACAAGGGGAACCTTCGGGGGAACCGATGACGTAGCGCGAGGCTTTCAAGAAACAACTTCTAGCCGTCGATGGCGACCGTACCAAAACCGACACAGGTGGGTGGGAAGAATATTCTCAGGCGCGCGAGAGAACTCACGTTAAGGAACTCTGCAAACTAGCCTCGTAACTTCGGGAGAAGAGGCACCACGAAGGGTGATAGAGAACATTTAGAGCCCTTTGGGGTCGCAGTGAAAGGGCCCAGGCGACTGTTTAACAAAAACACAGCACTCTGCTAATTCGTCTAAGAAGACGTATAGGGTGTGATACCTGCCCAATGCCGAAAGGTCAAGAGGAGGCGTTAGCCGCAAGGCGAAGCGCTGAATTTAAGCCCCGGTGAATGGCGGCCGTAACTATAACGGTCCTAAGGTAGCGAAATTCCTTGTCGGGTAAGTTCCGACCTGCACGAATGGTGTAACGATCTGGGCGCTGTCTCAACGAGAGACTCGGTGAAATTGTAGTAGCAGTGAAGATGCTGTTTACCCGCAATAAGACGGAAAGACCCCGTGAACCTTTACTGTACTCTGATATGGGCTCTTGACTTGTCATGTGTAGAATAGCCAGGAGGCTTTGAAGTTGCGTCGTTAGGCGCGATGGAGCCAATAGTGAAATACTGGTCTTGATAAGTTGAGAATCTAACAACACTCCCTGAAGCGGGAGGTTGGACAGTGTCAGACGGGCAGTTTTACTGGGGCGGTATCCTCCAAAAGAGTAACGGAGGAGTCCAAAGCTTGCCTCATCGTGGTTGGTAATCACGAATCGAGCGTAAAAGTATAAGGCAGGTTGACTGCAAGACCAACAAGTCGAGCAGGTACGAAAGTAGGGTTTAGTGATCCGGCGGTGGAAAGTGGAATCGCCGTCGCTCAACGGATAAAAGGTACTCCGGGGATAACAGGCTTATCGCCACCAAGAGTTCATATCGACGTGGCGGTTTGGCACCTCGATGTCGACTCATCGCATCCTGGGGCTGGAGAAGGTCCCAAGGGTTTGGCTGTTCGCCAATTAAAGCGGTACGCGAGTTGGGTTCAAAACGTCGTGAGACAGTTTGGTCCCTATCTGTTGCGGGCGCAGGAATTTTGAGAGGAGCTGCTTCTAGTACGAGAGGACCGAAGTGGACGAACCAATGGTGTTCTGGTTGTCTTGCCAAAGGCATAGCCAGGTAGCTACGTTCGGAAAGGATAAGCGTTGAAAGCATCTAAACGCCAAGCCTCCCTCAAGATAAGAATTCCCTATGAGATCCCCGGTAGATTACCGGGTAGATAGGTTGGGTGTGTAAGCGCAGTAATGCGTTGAGCTAACCAATACTAATCGATCCATTGACTTGATTATCTTTTTTTACCTATGGGTTTGCCGAGTTGTAAGACTCGTCAAGCCCATGGGCGTAGAACAACGCTAAAATTTCAAGCGTCGTTTTAAGTTGCTAACGTCTGTATTATTTTTCTGGTGGCCATAGAGAGGGGGAAACACCTGATCCCTTCCCGAACTCAGTAGTTAAGCTCCTCGTCGCCGATGGTACTATACTCAAGAGTATGGGAGAGTAGGTAGCTGCCAGTTTTTCTTTCAACCCCGCTTCGAGCAATCGAGGCGGGGTTTTTTTTTGGATTTTTTTGGTGAGAAGCTACTGATCGATCAAGAGTTCTTGAAGCTTTTTATTCTCTTGTAGTTAATTTAAAAAAAATGCTTTAGTTTACTAGAATTATTTCATGCTGTATTATAATATTAGCTTGTTAATAATAAACAATATAATTGCAAGGTAATATGCCCAATTCTGTTACAATTAATCCAATAAAAACAATAGAAGCTCTTCCAAATGAGCTCCTCGCATCTATTCTTAGGATGACAGGACAAAGCACCTGCGCTCGAGTATCAAGACAGTGGAGGGATGTTCAGAGGGTAAATTTTAGCAGTCTATGGGGTGAGTATAACCGAAATTCGAAAATTCGTGGGTTTATGCCTACAACGGACCGTTCGGAAACCTCTATTGAGTTTGGCGAAATTTTGTGTCACACGGTCGCCAACGTTAGGAATTATTATAGAAAATTTTCTGACGTTCAACTGGATGGATTTCCAAGAACAAGTCTAATTGAAGCGTGCGATTTAGAAAAATTGATAACCCAGGCTGCTCAACAAGAAGCTGATAGGAATTTATTGACATTATGGAATCATCTACCCCTAGATATTATTCAACAACTAGCGGCCCTAGCGCCATATCCGGAAAATGCAACAAATGCTCAAATAATATCCGCAATAAGAACTGGCATACAGAATAATCGAGCGGCTATCTTATCAGTTCTGAGTCAAGTTACAGATCTATCGCTAGACGGTAAGGATCTTTCCGCTCTTCCCCCCGAGATTGGATTGTTTGAAAATTTGCAAACGCTTAACCTTTCAGACAACCAAATTACAACCCTGCCCCCCGAACTTGGTAATCTGCTGAATTTGCAAATCCTTCATCTCGATTTTAACCAGATTACGACCCTGCCCCCGGAAATCGGCCATCTTGTGAATTTGCAAGACCTGGATCTTTGTGCCAATCGCATTACCACTTTGCCTCCGGAAATTGTCAGTCTCGTGAATTTGCACAACTTAGATCTTACTGACAATCGCATTACCACTTTGCCAGCGGAAATCGGCATTTTAGTGAATTTGCAAAACCTAAATATTTCTGCCAATCGCATTACTATTTTGCCAGCGGAACTCGGCCATCTTGTGAATTTGCAAACGCTTGATCTTTCTTTGAACCCAATCACTTATGATGCTCGGGCTTTCATTGCAAATTATGGTAGACAAAATCCACACTGTCAAATTTATGTCGATCCTACAGTCTTTGGATCGATCTGTGAGGCATTGGTTGGATGCAATCGTTTGATCGTTGTGGCTGAGGGCTTTTGTTTGGCTATTCTTATTATACGTTTTTCTTTTGATTGTCTCGCCAAGAATTTATAGGTGATTTGAGTAAAAATGAATCACTTATGTAATAGAGCGAATCAGAAAATATGGGTGCCTAAAATTGCTTGAAGACACCCGATCACTAAAGATCACTTACTTTGCTTTTGAGCGCGCCCATACTATAATGCGATAGACGGCAGCAGCACCGACTAACACAAATATAATACGAGAGAGAATTTCACCAAAAATCGATGTGACGAGATTTAAATGAAACAAACCGTACAGACCCCAGTTTAAACCGCCGGCTAGCAACAAGATAACCGCGATAATTTCTACAATGTGAGAGTTTTTCATGAGGGCTACTCCTTCGTTTTTATACAGCAAACCATACGGTTGGCAGTATAGCCTTTCCTCTCCTAATAATTATTTATGTGTATTTTGTAAATAATATCTTTCACCGACTTCTCGTTGATTTTATCAAAAACGAATAAGTCATTGGTAATCAATGTGATCTAAATATTGGGAGAAGATGCCATCGGTCCATGATTTGCAAGACGATTAAAAAGAATCCAGCCAGCAAAACAAGGAATAAAAGGATCTTTCCGCCAAACACCCGATAGGGTGAAGGGATCTTTCGTTTTCTTAATTGCCAGACAATGAGTGCCGGAAGCATAACGTGCGAAAACGCAACGCAAATCGCTGCATACCCAAGGGCTAATATAAATCCATGGGGATAGAAAATGGCGAATAGAATGGGTGGAAGAAATGTCAGCGCTGAGAGTTCGAATTTTCCACGTAAGGTATTGGGCCGTTGGAGAGCGTCGGCTAAAAAGTCAAATAACCCCAAACTAACTCCTAAAAATGAAGTGGTAATGGTGATATTCGCAAAACCATTGATGGCAAAGTTAACCCATTTCTTGTCGATCGTACTCATTATCATAGTGATAAATTCACCAGTGGATCCCTGGGAATTAATAAAATAGGTAAATTTGTCGATCGAAATAATGCCCATGATTTCGAAAAGCCAGAATAGGTAGATCACCATCGTCAGAAATGTTCCTAAAATGATGACGAGGCGAATGGCTTTTTGTTGTCGATTCAGATAGTTGGTCAAGGTGGGGATGAGCACATGGTAGCCAAATGCACATAAAAAAATGGGCGCTCCTGCCCAAATATATCGAACGTTCGATTCCTTAAGTAGCTGTTGAGAGAAATCAATATAAGGAGCCAATAATAAGAGAGATAGGATAAGAAACAGCGCTTTGACACTGAAAAATGTTCGATTCACATAATCGACGGCTTTAACTCCATGAATAACAAAACTGCCAAAGAAAATGACAAAGATGAGACCGCTGTATGTGGGAGATATATGAATGTTTGCGAGAAGAAAAAGTTCGGATAGTAAGGAGCCTCCGCCGGCAACATAAGCAGCTACTAAAGCATACAACAACAGAAGGTAGCTGATGAATGTGACTATTTTACCGCTCCGACCGAGTGTTTTATTGGCCATTGAGGTGAAGCTGTTTTCTTTTGTAGGGAATGAAAGAGCCGCTTCAAGAAAAAGAAATCCTGTAACAACCATTAACGCCCAAAGAAATAAAACCAAGCAGAGAATGGGGATAAAGCCGGAGCCTATCCCTACCATGGGAAGAGCTAAAACTCCCCCGCCGATCAATGTTCCCATGACCAGCATGGTGCTTCCGGCTATTTTACCTAGAGACATCTCATTTCCTTATGGATTAAATGTTGGCCACCAATGCCATCGGTCTAAAATTTGAAGAATAATCAATGCCAATCCAATAAAAAATACTAAAAACAGGAGTGTAGATCCTCCAAAGACGCGATAGGAAGATCCCATTTTTTTCTTTCTTAATTGCCAGACCATTAATGCGGGCAGCATGATTAGGGAAAAAGCGACGCAAATGGCCGCATATCCGAGCGCTAAAACAAATCCTTGAGGATAGAAAATAGCAAAGAGCGTTGGCGGAAGAAAACAAAGCAGCGATATTTCCGCTTTTCCTCGGAGGGTTTTGGGGCGTTTGAGAGCGTCGGCTAAAAAATCGTATAAAGCCAGGCTTACGCCCAGAAATGATGTAGTAATAGTGATATTGGCAAATCCATTAATGGCGGCATTGACCCATTTGTTTTGTACAATGCCCATGATCATCGCGATAAATTCACCGGTCGATCCCTGATTTTTTAAAAACGCCGCAAAGTTTTCAATCGAGACGATTCCGAGAATTTCGAAAAGCCAAATCAGATATATGAGCATCGTAAGAAACGTGCCTAATAAGATGACGAATCGAATCGTTTTTTGTTGGCGGTTCAGATAGTTCGTCAATGTGGGGATCAATATGTGGTAGCCAAATGCGCATAGATAAATTGGCGCGGCCGCCCAGATATAGCGAAAATGAGACTCTTGGATCAGCGTGTTGGATAGGTCGATGTAGGGAGTTAAAAAAAGGAGAGTGAGGATCAGAAAAAGAGCCTTGATACTGAAAAAAGTGCGATTTACATAATCGACGGCTTTGACTCCATGAATAACAAAAGATCCTAAGACGATCACAAAGATGAGTCCGCTGACGGAGGGGGAGATTTGAATATTCATCAGACGAAAAATTTCTGAAAGCAGAGATCCGCCGCCCGCGATATAAGCTGCGACTAATGCATATAATAAAAGCAGATAGCTGATGAAAGTCATGATTCTGCCGCTATGTCCGAGAGTTTTATATGCAATCGATGTGAAATTGTTTTCACCGGCGGGGAAAGAAAGGGTAAGTTCAAGAAATAGAAGTCCGGACAGCGCGATGAGCGCCCATAGAAATATGATTAAACCAAACGTGGGAATCAAGCCCGAACCGATTCCAACCATGGGAAGGGCTAAAATACCGCCCCCAATCGATGTTCCCATGACCAGCATGATACATCCGAGGATCTTGCTAAAAGACATTTTATCTCCGATTATCCACGGTAGGCTGTGCAGGAAATTTCGATGCGGGCATCCATCGGTAGTTTAGCTGCCTGAATTGTGACTCTCGCTGG
>Ga0247842_10008132_pt1 | contig 11091 bp, 13 predicted proteins | sample LaCruzMarch2015__3_FD_192411 | JGI IMG/M metagenome (GOLD analysis project Ga0247842, IMG submission 192411) | Freshwater microbial communities from meromictic Lake La Cruz, Castile-La Mancha, Spain - LaCruzMarch2015_19m | ecosystem: Environmental > Aquatic > Freshwater > Lake | place: Spain...
ATTTGTGGGCAAGCAGGTTCAAGGCCTGAAATGGCTGCTTTCCTTGTTAAGAATGGCATTGACAGTATTTCAGCTGCACCAGACGCTGTAAATAAAATAAGAAAGATTGTTGCTGAAGTTGAGAAAGATATTGAATAAATTTACTTCTTCATTCTTGTATATCCAAGCCATATTAGGACTGCAAGTGATACACCAAGCAATACCCATTTGATTATGCTGCTCATATCATTCCAGTATCTCATTGTGCCGTAAACTATTGTTAAAACAGCTCCTCCCATTACTCCAAAGCTTACACTATCATTCTTTATGTATGCTCCTCCTAAGATAATAAAGAGGATTCCTAAGATTACAGTTATTATGAAAACATTTCTGTTGTATGGTGTTAAAGTATCATTAAAATTCTGCCTGCATGTAAATTCTGAATCACAGCTTCCTGAAAGCTGTGTTTTGTCTCCTACCATTATAGGATAAGTAGACCATTTGCCTCCAACAGTTAGACATTCGTTTTCTGTAGCTATTGGAGCTTTAGGCATAAAGGTTTCATTGCAGAAATCCTCATATTTAGGAGTAGGATAAAATGTCTGTATTCCATAACCGATAAATAGAGCAAGAATTATTGCAATCGATATTGAAAGAATGTTTTGCTTTACTTTTGATTCCATTTGGTTATACTAGATAATGGATTATTTAAACATTGCTGTTTTAGAAATCTATATAAAGATTGAAAATAAGATTGTTCTTATGGCAAGAGGCAGAAAACCCTATAGCATTGTAAGGCAGAGGATAATAGATATACTTTTTCTTATAAAACAAGGACATGGGCACGAAATCTATAAGATTTATGTGGATGTTTTTCCAAGAGTAACAAGAAGATTAATCTATTATCATCTTAGAAAAGGGCTTTCTTTAGGTGAGTTTAAAGTTAGCAAAATAGAAAAGCAGACAGGAAATTATTCATGGGGTGATACAGCTGAAAAAGTTTATTATGCACTTGATGAAGCTGCAAAACCAAAATTAAATCTCGGAGTTAGAAAATATTTAGAGAAAAAAGGAAATTAAAATAATTATTTCATCTTCTTCAAGAACCCCAACAGTGCGAATGCCTCTCGCTTTGTGAGCATTGCTTTGCCAATAATTCTTTTCCACAATATCTGCTGTGTGGCTTTCTTTTCTTTTGTTGCAAACTGCATTTTATCAAGAATTTCATTGATTTTCTTTAGTATAATATCTTTTTCTTTCTGTGAAATTGGAGTTATATTTTCACCTGTCTTTTTTTCACCTGATTTTTTGAATATTTCATAAAGAATAATTGCAACACCATGGCTAAGATTCATTGTGCTATTTTTAGCGCTTGTCGGTATTGTAACAACGAAATCGCATCTTTCTATCTCATAGTTTTTCATTCCTGAATCTTCTCTTCCAAAAACAATTCCAATTTTTCTTTTTGAATTTGCTATTTTTTCTGACAATTGTGCTGGTGTTAGCGGGCTTCTGTTAAGATTATAATCTGTTCCAATTTTTGCAGTTGTTCCAATTAGATAATCAAACTCCTTGAACACAGAAAAATCTTTTATTTTTGCTTTTTCAAGAATATTTTTTGCATGAGTTGCCCTGTCAAGAGCTTCTTTTGAGAGATGATTGCACTTAGGATTAATAAGAACAAGGTTTTCGCAGTTAAAATTAGCCATAACTCTTGCTATTGCTCCGATATTGCCTGCTGTCTTTGGTTCGATTAAGATAATTGATAACATAGGAAGATTATTATTGCGATGTTTATAAAAGTTGTTAGAAAAATCCAAACATAAAACTTATCAGAAGCAGTGCAATAAAAAATAAGCTTATTGTAGAGAATATTTTCATGGCTCTCTTTTCTTCAAATTTCTCTTTTAGCACAGTTAAAAGCATTCTGCCTCCATCAATTGGTCCAATAGGTATTAAATTAAAAACACCTATGCCTAGGTTTAACAAATAAAGCCAGTAAAGCAGTCCAATTAACCAGACAATTATCTCTGGCAAGAAAAATGGAAGAACTTTATGTTTTATCTCTGATTTTTGCTCTGCAAGAAGCCCGATATAAGGTTTTGAGCTATTTTTTGCATCACTGCCAAGAATAACAGTATAAATATTATTATCTGTTGTTATAATCAATGTATCATTTGGATTTTTACTTTCCAGAATCTTTGAAAAGTTTTCAAGGTACAATGTGCTCTGATTGTCTGCTGAAATAACTGTTTCTCCTGCTAAGATTCCTGCTTTTGCTGCAGGAGAGTTTTCAGTGATTCCAACAATCTCAGAACCAGTTGCCTGCACAAAATTGTTTGTAACAGGAACAAGTAAAAGAAGAAATATTCCTAAAATTGCAAATGCCAGCAAAATATTTGCCAAAGGGCCTGCTGCATATATAGACAATTGCTTCATTGCACTTAGTTTTTTTATCTTCTTTTCATTCGGCTCTACAAAAGCAGCAGGAATAATTGGAATTAAAACACATAAAAATGCAAACCCAGAAGATTTTAACTTTATATTATGAAGCCTTGCTGCAACTCCATGACTAAATTCGTGGACAATTGCAAGAATAAATATTGAAATTATCCAGTAGAAAAAAGGAACATAAAAAATTCCTTTTGCCTTTATTGGAAGCACAAGAGCTACTCCAGGAGCTGTTGTTGGAGTTATAAACAGTTTTATTAGCTCTGTAATAATTGAATATGCAAGAAATATCATTCCTAGAAATCCAATGAAAACACCTGCATAAAAAACAAAGTTCAGTGGCTTTCTGAATCTATTTGCAAATTTATCCATTGATTTTAAGCCGAACTTTGTCCTGTACATTATAAAATAAAGAAGAGGAAAAGCAATTTTATCAATAGCAAGTTTCTTTCTTTTTGATACTAAAAACAATGATAGAAGAACAGCAAATACTATTATGCCTATTAGTTCATAATCCATTTTTAATTTACTTCTTTCTTAATGTTCTTAAAGCACGCCTGCCGCATTTCCTGCATTTAACTTTTCCTGCTATAACAAGCATATTTGGAGCTCTTATAGTAGATTTGCAGTTTTTGCAGACAAATTTGTTTTCAAACATTCTTTTTTGAGCTTCGTGGAATTTTGCCATGTTTAACCTTTAATCTGTTTCATCATTTTCTCGCCAAGTATTTCCCAGTACATTATATTAACGCCTTCTTTGACAGTGTCCCTTAATTCTTCAGGAATCTCAAGGTCAAATGTCTCAAATGTTTCATTATTCATCACATTTGCAATTGTTCCATTCACAGAAAGTACTTGAGCGACTTTCTTTTCAATAATTGGAACGTCAATAGTATCATGGCCAGGAGCCATTATAACTCTTTTTTTTCCGTCAATGCCGTTTGCTTCCATCCTGACTTTTGCATGTCCATGCTTTCCAGGTCTAGAAGTTTGTATGCTTGTTACCTTGCAGGCAACACCATCTATAACTACCCAGTCTCCTTTTGTCCTTGAGCCGATTGAATCTTGTGTAACGTTCATATTATTGTTGTTTTACAGGTGTTTATAAAGTTTTTGCTCTACCTTACTGCGAGTTCTATATCTTCTTTTTTTACAGTTACTCTTCCTGCATGTTTTGCATTCATTATTGCCTTTTCAGCAATATTCAAAGAATATTCTTTCAGCACTCTTTCAAATTCCACTTTAGCGTCTTCACTAACTCTAAAATCAGAGTTCTTTGCTTTTATCACTTTTTCCATTATTGCTAGTGGAAATATTGTTGTTCTTTTTGCCATAATATTCACCAAATTTGATTTATGTTGTGATGTTTATAAATTTATCCAAACCAGAAGGATTGTTTTATCTTTCTTTTTACAGCAATTCTTTTCAGTCTTTGTTCAATCTCTTTGCTGTTCTCAAACTCTCTTTCTTTCTGCCTGAAATTTCTTGTGTGATGATAGCTTCTGCCGTTCTTGAAATTGAATTTATGCTTTTTGTGAAGCATCTCATGATACATAACATAGTCAAGCGCTTCTTGGTCTTGCAGAAGATTCTTGCTTATTGTTATTGTATCTGTTCCAAAATCATAGCTGCCTAGCTTTGTTGTTGAGTCAGCAAGCTTTAAATTTGGCTTTTCAACAAAATCTTCAAAATATTTTTCATTTACTCTATCAAAACTTTCTTCAAGAATAGAATTTTTATCTTTTTTTGCTATAGAGATATGTACGTGTTTCATGAAATTGTTGTAAAGCTGGATATTCATTGTTTCTTTTTTTTCTTTGAAGCTTCTAAGCATAAGGCTCTGCAGTAATCCAATGACTATGCTTTCATCAATCTTTTTCCAATTTGTTGCAAGATTGAAACTATAACTGCTAAATCTATACCTTACATTTGCATTATATCCTCTAAATTTTCCAGAATATGAAATATTAAGCTTATAATCTGACAAATCCTTTTCAGGAAACAACTGTATAAATGCTTTTTCTGCGATATTCATTTTACCTCGTATTACACAAAAACAAAACTTATTTAAATAGATATTTAATCTTAAACTTTAAGGGAACGTAGCTCAGCCTGGGAGAGCACTACGCTGAAGACGTAGGTGTCGTGGATTCAAATTCCACCGTTCCCACCTTATTTTATTCTTGTTTCTAAGCTATACTTTTTGTAAGAACCTGAGAGACTATTGCACTGAAAGCAAGCATTATGAAAAAAGTTACAAAACAGTAAAGGAATGTCCCTTTTATTAGATTGTTTCCAAGCATGAATCTTTCGCTCAGTTTATCTTCTCCATTTTCAATTCCGTTTGCAAGTATTGTAAGAATGTAAATAATCTGCACAATATATATTCCCACTATAACTTGAAAGTAAAATGTTGGCACACCACTTCCGAAAAGATTTGAGATTCCACCTGCTCCTGCAAGATTGCCTCCTTCAGTAACAGCTCCCTGCATCTGCGTGCTCAAACTTCCAAGAATATTTGATATCATTGATGAAATGCCAACAACGATTCCAGCTATAACAGGAGCAAGGAAATTGATGTTTGATTTCATAGAAGAGATAATGTCTGCAAGCAAATCTTTTAGCCTTTCATCAACTTTATGAATTTCTTTTATATATCTTGCAATATTCAACAATGCTTGTGCAGCTATTTTAGGCCCTTTTCTTACACCCTCTATAAAAACTTCCATTGAACTTGAGATAACTTTTGAAGGATAGCTAACAAGAGCTCCATTTTTATCATTGAATATTGCTTCCTTAACACTCATTCCTACTCTTTTTATATTGCTGTCAACAATTTTGAAAAAATTTCCAGAAATAGTTCCTTCTGTTTCATCTGCAACCTTTCCAAATGCCATCTCTGCTGGTATTCCATCTCCTAATCTTCCTCCAAGCTGGAACAAGGCTGATGCAAACTCTTCTTCGAGTTTTTTTGCACTATCTCTTACTTTTATAACATTGCTGCTCCTGCCTCTAAAATAAAGTCCTAAGCTTAAGCCTAATCCTGCAACAACAAATAAACTTATTAAACCAGAGCCAAGACCATATGGGCCTTCGAGCTTTCCACTCACTTCTTTGTATTCGAGGAAACAATAGGTTTTTCCGCATTGAGAAGTTTCAGAAATACCTCCAAATCCAAAATCATTAAGTCCAAGAGAGTGCATTATTATTGGACTGAAACCAATCATCATAAAAATTACTCCAACAAGTATACTAACCATTAGAGGACTTATTTTTATTTCAGAACTTCCAATTCTTATTATTATATTTCTGTATTTTTTTAATTCATGATTTTCCTCTGAAACATCTGTTCCTCCATACCCAGTTGGCCTTGAAGAGAGAATGACCTTACCAAAATAAAAAACACCAATAGGTATTGCAATATTGTACATAAATGCAATTACTGCAGCAAGAAATTTAGGGCTTGTATCTTCTCCAGCAAGAAAGCTTACAACTAAAGGCAAGATTACCAAGCCTAAAATTGGCATTATAATACCAAGCATGTTTAGCATTGTCATAGGCGAACTTAAATTTTGAGCATAATGTAACATTTTTTCATATGTTTCTTCAAGCATGACATCTAATGCTTTATCTAGAAGTTCTAATCTCCTTGACTCTTCACCTTCGTAAAGAGAGGATTCAATCAAGTGAAAGGATTCTATATACTCTCTATTCCATTCTTTCCATGTTCCAAGATAAACATCAAGAGCCTCTCTTACAGAGCTATATTTTGATGTTTCAACATTCCACAAAACTTTTTTCAGGTCAAGAGACAGTGGTGGGGCAAGGTGCTTTGCAGCGAATTCAATTGCCAACTCAAGATTAGAAGTATGCCTCATATATGTTACAACATAAAAAATTGATAAAACCATCTGATTTGAAGCTTTCATACGCCAGCTATTTGCAATAAAAATAGGAAGACTGCTCACAGGGGTTACGATTATTATTGCCAAAATAAAAGAAACCATTACAAAAAACATGCTCTGTGTTATCATAAATCCAAGAAGACTGCCACCAACAGCAAGAATAACTGCTACTAAATAAGCAAAAGAAATTGCTCCACTAGGAGTTATTTCAAGATGACAGATATCAATTGATTTTTGCAGCTCTTCTTGTTTTTTTGGACTTGGTTTTATATGGAATATTTTCTCAGCAGTTGTGCACATTTTTTCATAAAATGTAAGATTTTTTGCCAGATACTGCTTCTTAAATTCTGTGTACTCTCTTGAAAAAGTTTTTTTAGAAGGACTTGATTCTATATCTATCTGAGAGCCAAGCTCTCCCATATACTTTCTTGCAAGTCTTTCTAATTCATCGCTAGTTACATCCATACTACCTCTTTTTCCCAGAGAGAAGCAATCCTTTTTAATCTGACTGCCCTCTTATTTTTATTTTTTATCTCGTGATTATTCTTTTTGCATTAATCTTGTTTTTACTTCTTTTTTCAGCCATTCATTCCATTCAAAAAATATTTTCTTTGAATTTAAAGTTCCTAATTCTTCTTTTACTGATTCGCTTATCCTATGAAATTCATCATTTGCTCTTATTACAAAAGGAGCTTCAAGCAATTCTGGCAATTTTGCCCTGTCTGATGCATTTACAATCTCTTCCTTTGTTTTAGCTCTAAGCACTATATTATCCCAGACAGCGTCCCAATTGCCTGCCCAATCTTTTACATTGCCTGCAATAGATTTTAACACATCAGAATCCCCATTTTTTAAGTCATCGCTTACCTCAAGCTGATCTTTTTTAGGATTATATTTCATTAAATCCACAAAACCACCTTCTGCTAAAGGATCATCTTTCCAGAATTTTCTTACTTCTGTTATCTGTGTAATTCTTCTCCAACGATGCAATCCATCAGAGCTTCTTATTGGATTTGTGACTACAATAATATCAGTTGCTTTAAAGCTTGTTTTTGGAACTCCCAAGTCATTTACAACTCTGTCATATGTTCCATAAGGACTGTCTGCGTGAATTGTTCCTGCAACAATATTTGCCATTGCTCCAATTCTCATAGCTTCATACAATGCAAGCGCTTCTTTAGACCTTATCTCTCCTATGATTAATGCAGAATCTCCCATACGTAATGTTGTTCTTATGCCTTCATCTGCAGGAACTTCTGAAGTTCCTTTTGTAAGTGCTGCAGCAACTTTCATTGACTGTATATTATATCCCATATCTCTTAATGCTCCTGTAGGTAACTCTAAAGTATCTTCTATAGTAATTACTCTGTAACGTCTCATCAAATCAACAAGCATTGAACCTAGTAAAGATGTTTTTCCTGCACTTCTTGTTCCTGCAACAAGAAATGTTCTAGCACCATCTATTAAAAAACTTAAGAGCCCTGCTGCAAGAGGATTCATCATCTTGTTTTTTATGTAAAGAGGGAATGTCCATGGCTCATCTCTATGACGTCTCATTGAATATGCTAAACCAAATGGATTTAGCGGAGGAGCAACAACAGCAACTCTTGCTCTTGCTTTTGGGGTTGTAAGTTCTGTGTCAAGAATAGGGTTTGCTTCATCAAGAGGGCGTCCTGAAATCATCCTTAATTTTGAGGCCCATGATTCTGCTTCATTTTCAGTAGGAATTATATTTGTTGTGCAGTCTCCGAAATCCTGGTGCACAATAAAAATAGGAGTCTTTCCCATTGGGCTGTTGATTGTTATATCCTGAACTCTTTCATCTTCTAGCAGAATTTCAATTAGTCCAAAGCCAATTGTATACCTTATCAGAATCTGCGCAAGCTCTTCAACCTCTTTTTCTTTTAGTTTTATACCTTTTGAATCTGCAAGTTCACCAATAAGGTCATAACCTACATTGTAAAAAACACTTCTCATTCTTTGAGGGTCTGTAAATTCTTCTTTCTTTGGCTTGTGTTCTGCAAGTATTTTTCTTGCAAGGTCAAGAATTTCATATTTGTCTTCTGAAATTTTGAATTCAGGAGGAAGAACATGATACAGTGAAAGAACAGTTTCAGGCATTTTGAATATTGTTACTTCTGTATTTTCGATGTTATAACTGTCTATCTCCTCTCCATCAACAGGATAATCTGCCATAAGTTTTGTAAACATGAAATCAGGCTTTATTGTTGGGAAAAATATTGTCCTGTAAATCTCTCTGTCTCCTTCTCTGTAATCTTTCATCTTTAATTTTGCAAGCTTGACTAGCTTTGTATCTTCAAGAAGTTTTGTTATGTGATTAAGAAGTACAAGATATTTTGTATTATTTTCTCCTGTTTGTTCCAAATTTATTTTTTCGTCCCTTGCTTCTCTTTTTAGCTCTACATATGCTGCAATAGGGTCATTTTTCAGAGTATTAAAAACAAGTTCTTGGAGTTTGTTATACCTTGCATTAGCATTTGCTGCTCCTGAAACAGAATAATATGTTACTAATTTCTGCTTTATGATATAATCATAGATTTTTGCAATCTCTCTTAAAATTTTTGTTTGGCCTTCATCATATTCATACTCTCTTTTCTGCACTAAAATTATTTTTGTCGCTTCCTTTACCTCAATAAGGATTGTTAATGTGTGCGACATGCAGATTGGATCATCTTCTATTGATGGAGACAGAGGATAGGCTTCACAATCTATTCTTAAGATTATTTCATCTCCTCCTCTGTATACATCATAGCTGAAAGGCGGGTTTTCTTTGGATACTGGCATTTTATTTTTTACTCTCCTCTTTCAAATTCTCTATTGCAATTTCAATAAGATGAGATTTATTGCGATATTTACGACTATTTCTAATTTCCTTGTCCATCCATTTGATAAGATCTTCCTCTATTGTTGCAGATATAGCACTTTTAGCCAAATTAGCACCTTCTTGCTGAGTTTAATGCATTCTAATATTTAAATCTATATTATTTTATATTATAAACTATTTTAAAATAGTATATTATAATATATATAAATCTTTCTGTTTTTAGGGAAAACTATATAAACATAAAGTTTCTATAACTGTTTATGGAAGGTCAAGAGCAGGAGAGAAAACCAGGAGTCATAACTTTCGGAGCTGCAAAAAAACCACTTGTGCAGCCAGCAGTAAATTTTAATGCAGAGCTAGTTTCTTTTACTACAAGATTAAGGGTTCTTGAGGGAAAATTTGACAATTTAAGAAGAAAGATACAGTTTATAGAGCAGAATTTCCTTGAGACAAGAAAAAAAGAGCTTACTGAAGTAAAAACAATAAATTCTGATATAAAAGATTTGAAGATGGAGTTTGAAGATATAAAATCAGTTCTTAGAAACATTGTTGATGAAACAGGAAAATTTGCTAAACTGGAGGATTTCAAGGTATTGCAGAAATACATCAGTTATTGGGAGCCTTTAAATTTTGTTACGCATGACCAATGTGAAAAACTTATCAATGAAAAGTTTTTGGATTTCAAGCAGCAGCAAGACAGCATAACCAAAAAACAAGCTGCTAAAAAATAGTTTACATCGATAGATTTAAATAATCTTTATAACAATCATTTATAACAAAACAAATAATCAAAGAGCAAAAAAGAGGCAATATGGCAATGTTTGGAAAAAAACCACAAAACCAAGGATATTCTGATATACCTAATGCTGCGAGCAAATCACAGATACCTCTGCAGTTTATTGTAAATTCAAGAAGGCAGGGTGTAAGTGATGATGATATAATCCAGGATTTACAAAGACAGGGATTTACATATCAGCAGGTTTTTGATGCAATGTCTCAAGCAGACCTTGTTCCAGAACAAGGAGCAGAAGCAGTTGGAATGGGTATTGGCAACGGAACACCACAATATCCTGATTATGAGCAAATGCAGGCTCCTCAAAGGCAGAGTGATAATATAGATGTTGATAGAATAGAAGAAGTTGTTGAAGCTATAATTGATGAAAAATGGGAAGAGCTTTCAAAAAATATAAACAAGATTGTAGAGTGGAAAAATTCTGTTGAAGGAAATATAGCAAAAATTGAGGAAGAGATAAAAATGTTGCAGGACAATTTCAGTGGAATCAACAAAGCATTGATGGCTAAGCTTGATGATTACGATAAAAACATTGTTAACGTAGGCACAGAAGTAAGAGCAATGGAAAAAGTTTTCCAGAAAGTGCTGCCTGTATTTACAGATAATATAACAGAACTTTCAAGAGTCACAAAAGCGATAAAAAAAGATAAAAGCACCAAAAAGAAGAAATAGAAAATAAACTTATTCTTTGATTTTCAGCAACCTTTAAAAGTAAATATATACTTTCTTTTATTATGCTAAGAAGAATAGTTGTAGCAACTCTTGGACATGTAGACCATGGAAAGTCTAGCTTGCTTGATAAGATTAGAGGAACGACTGTTGTAGAGCGTGAAGCAGGTAAGATAACACAAGCAATAGGAGCTTCTATTATACCAATTGAAACCATAAAAAGAGTCTGCGGAAACTTACTAAAGGGAATAAATGAAATAACAATTCCAGGAATACTTGCAATAGATACTCCTGGGCATGAGGCATTTACAACACTAAGAAAAAGAGGAGGAAATCTTGCAGACATTGCAATTGTTGTTGTTGATGTTAAAGAAGGTTTTAAGCCACAGACAGTTGAGGCTGTTAAAATTCTTAAAGAGAGCAAAACTCCATTTATAATTGCTGCAAAT
>Ga0247842_10008133_pt1 | contig 11090 bp, 15 predicted proteins | sample LaCruzMarch2015__3_FD_192411 | JGI IMG/M metagenome (GOLD analysis project Ga0247842, IMG submission 192411) | Freshwater microbial communities from meromictic Lake La Cruz, Castile-La Mancha, Spain - LaCruzMarch2015_19m | ecosystem: Environmental > Aquatic > Freshwater > Lake | place: Spain...
ATATTTTGGCATAGGGGATGGTTGGTTTTCGTTTCTTTTTTAACAAAAGTGTTAACAATAAATTCTATTGCTTTGAATGCCGTTATTGCAACCACTGCTGTCGCCCCTAATTGTAAGTATTCTTGAGCCATATTTTTACATTTCTATTATTATTCTTGACCGTAACCATGCTATTTTCTGTTTTTCCTCGGATGATAAATCCTCGTCCTGTAAAAGGTCGTCACACTGTTCTATTAGATTTTGTTTGAATTCTGAGTAGGTCATCTTATCCATTTAATGCTATTACATAAAATCCAAAGCTGTGATAACTTCCTCCATAAACTGGCTTGAAATAATCATTTTTTTTAACCGGACACATGCAACTTGTATATGCTCCTGGGTCTGACGCTGACTGCATCGTATTTGTTGCGGCTCTTACGGTTGTTGGAGGGTTTGAACCATCTGTCCTTATTTCTAATTGGCAACCATCCGAGCCTCCTGCCGTAAAGTGACCATAAACTATGCAGAATAAATCCTCATCGGCCCTATAAATTCCACCTCCCATATCCGTATAACCACTGCTTCCCCATGCTCCTAATTTTTTTGACCTTAAATTATCTTGGTCGTTAACATATTTTTTTCTTACCGCCTGATTATCTGTTGTCGGGTCTGATGCTGGTAATTCGGGAATTGATCCAAACGTCTTAACCCCGTTTATTGTTTGGTTATTTTTTGTCACCACTCCGTCCATTTGTACCCGTAAAATAATGCTGGTGGTTGAAATGGCTATGCCTATTTGTTTTTCGTATGTTCCTATGGTCCCGTAGTTTCCTACGGTGTCTTGTAAATAAACCTTTTGACCTGCGGTTAATCCCGATAGTCCTATAACTTTTCCTGAAACCTGAACCTTTTTAACATCGTTGGTACTTCCTGCTTCTTTTAAAATTCCTACGAATGAATGTATTTTTTCATCGTCTGCGGCGGATGATGTTTTATAAATTTTACTATCACTGGCTTTTAAATAAACAGGCAAGTTTGCTGATATATTTTCTCCCAAAGTAAAATCACGATAGTCGTTTAAGGCCTCTATAATAAGTTGGTTAAGTTCACTCGCAGGTAGTTCCTCTCCTGCTACTTTTGTTATGCTGGGTTCTGCCATATTTTTATGCGCTTAAAAGTGTTAAAGTCCAATCTATTGTTAATTTCTGCGTGTTCGACTTTGTGATGTCTATGTTTACGTGTGATAAAAGTATACCTGAATCAGCCACTCCGGTTGCGTCGCAGAATATGCCTGCCTCTTTGAATGTTCCTGTCACTTCGGTTTGGTTAAAAAATGCTGTAATATAAGCGATGTTGTCGGCGTTGGTTCTTGACGCCACTGCGTTTCTGTATGTTTCTGTTCCGAGTATAGTGTCGTTTTCTGAAACCAGTGCCACGTTGCTTCCCAGTGCGGCGTAATTCGCCAGCATATCGTTATCTGGCGTTGGGTCGGTCAGGTTATTTGCAATCATTGTGCGTCCTACTTTGCAGACAATGTTTTTATAATATTTTACTGTCTTTTTCCCAGTCACTACGTCCTCTAAAGTAAAACGCCAAACTCCCAGCATCCCTGCTTTTTCTTTGGCTTGTTTTTTAAATTGATTTATCTTTTTTTGAAATTCTTTATCCATATTATTTTATTATAACATTTTTAAGCGAGCCGTGAACCGTCGCAGATGAAAACTCTTTTTGTTCCAGCTGGGATTTGGGGCCCAACTACAAATTGCACTCCGTAATCTATCGCCTGAACTGTGTTAACTTCTTGAATATCCACTTCCTCTGTTTTTGGAATATCGTCTGTGTTTATATCAATCTGCTCCCCGGCGGTTATGGTTTCTATGGGGAATACGGTTTTTTCTAAAACTATCTCCCCGGCTTCTGATATTAATTTTGAACCTGATTTTAATAATCCGATAAGAAAATCTATGATGTTTGTTGTGCGAAGCGTGGCTAATTCAACAGACCACACTCCATCGTCTTTTGAAATTTGGCTGTATGCCACCCTTTGAATTAAAAATGTTTCTGCTACCCCCATTAAGGTTGAATTTATTGTGATCACTTGCCCTGATCTTAATCCTGTCGTATATGTTTGAAATGAACCCTCAACAAGTCCGTCTTTGTAAGCTAAAAGCTCTGTTTTCGCCATAGCTACGGCCACGTCACGGGATAAAATTGTTTTATCCTCTTTTGCAAATTCAAACACTCCGTATTGCGCGATGGATGTTGGCTCCTCAACCTGCACGACTAAATTATAAAGAGGAATTCCGGTTACTACGATATTATTTGTGCCAGCTCCTGGTATAGTTGTGTCTTTAAATCTTATGTATTGCTGGTTGTAATCCCAAAAACAATCAAAGGCGGTTTCATCGTCTATGTAATCTACTCCTACGGTTTTTGCTCCGCCTCCCACGGTCACTGTCGGCAAATGCGCGAATTTATTTGAAAGTTTAAATTGTTTTTTTGCTCCGTCTCCGTTAAATAATTCTGATCTGACATCTCCTTCAATTTCTCCACCCTTTACAAAAACTCTGTTTCTTAATTGAGAAAAATCCTCTGATAAAGATAACGATTCTGTGATGTAATTTCCGTCGTCGTCGGCTAAATTAAAAGGTGCCGGTTCAGAATTCTTTTCAAAAAAGTGAATGTCTTTTACGTAATCTACGTACCATGAATACGAGCTCATATCCGCCAATTTTTGAATGGCGTCGGTTACGGTTATTCTTGCGAATGATATTTTTTCTACATTTATCGGGCAGTTGACATTAACGTCTGTAAATGTCGGGGCATAGTTTGTTAAAATGTCGGTTATGATGTCCTCAACCGATGTGTTCACGTATTGCTCGTTTACCAACAATCTGTCTAATTCCAAAGAGTAATCTTTGCACTGAATTTTATATAAAACAGAACCGTTTGCCTGATTTTGTTTTGAAACTGATGATATTATTCCTGCAAAAACTGTTGTCGCTCCGTCTGTCATTACAACTTCTAAATTATTGTCGGGTCTGAAGGTCTGCCCCGGGTGATAAATTATATTAAAAGATAAAGAGTCAACTTGCTGGTTGATCACATCTTTTTTATTTATCGACCCCAATTCTATTATCGAGGTTCTGTCTGTTCCGTCTATGGTTATCGTAATCATAGTTTGACATTTTGCTTAATCACTCTCATAAGTTCTTTTCCTATTCTGTCGGCAATTCCTTCCTCCCCATAAAACGGCCCAGAAATGTTGAGCACAATGCTTGCTCCTCCTACCCCGTTTGGAATGATTGTGCCTCCCCCTATTCCGGGAATAAACAATTCAGGCCCCTGTTCTCCAACAATATAAGGTGTGCCAGCTGTTACGAGTCCTCCTGATGCTCTGCCTTGATACCATGATGTTGAAGTTTTTAAAATTGTGCCCAGCATAGGCGAAGCTCCTGCTCCTCTGGCATTAATTGCGTTAATTTCTGCTTCTAATCTTTGCATTTCTTTTAATACTTCTCGTTTTTTATTTAGTCTTTCTTCCTCCTGAGCCGCCAAATCTTTTGTATACTTAACTTCCTGCGCCATCAGTTCATCTTTTTGTTTTTGAGCGTCTGCTAATTCTTGTTGATATTGTATTAATTTATCTGCATATGCTTGAAGTTCTGCTATTCTCGTTTTTAATAATTGTTCTAATTTGTTTTGGAACTCAGTATTATTCGCCCTGCGCCTCATTTCAGTCATTGCTGTTTGTATATCATCTGAAAAACTCTTAAATTTTATTAATGCCGCAGATTCTTCTATAAACTTTTGCTGAGTGTCAGCGAGTTCCTTTTGCAGTTTAGCTATTCTATCTGCGTCTGCTCCATCTGATATTGCCTTTTTAATTTCAGCTGTTTTTTCTGTTATTTCAGTCTGTAAATCAGCCACTTTTTGTTCTTGGTCTATAAAAATTTGAGCTTTATTTTCGTTATAGCTTATCTGATCTTCGTTCCCCTGTTGAATTAAATTTGTTATGTTTTTCTGTATATCTGCTATTTTTTTGTTAGCTTCCTCCGTTTTTTCAGCAAAATCTTTTATTGCTTCAGCATCTGCCACAATCGGATCTTTTAATTTTTGAAATGAATTATAAAGAGCTCCTGACCTCTCTGACAAATTATCGTATTCCTTAATTAAATCTTTTGATGATTTGGTAAGTTTGTCGTTTATTACAACAGCCACCCCTGTTAACGCCAAAATCAAAAGCGATATTGGACCTGCCGCTAACGCTATTTGTCCTATTAAAATAGCTAATTGTGATTGTAATCCGATTATAGCTATCCCCAATACTCCTATTGCCGCTGTTAATCCGGCCAGCGCTCCTGATAACAATATAATATAACGAGTTATCTCAGGGTGTTTTTCTGTCCATTCTGTTATTTTTTCTATGATTGGGGTTATCTTTTTTACAACACTCTCTAATGCAGGAATAAATGCCTTACCGATTTCCTGTTGTAAATTATTGAAACTATTTTTTAATACTATCATTGATCCCTCGGCGGTATTTCTTGCGGTTTCGTTAAACCCTTTGTATGTTGAATTTAAAACTTTTACAAGGGCTTCTGTTCTTTGTGTTTCTGTTCCGTTTTTAATTAGCGCCTTTGTAGCATCATCTAAAACAAAGCCCGTCTTTGTTAGAGATGTAAAATTTCCGTTTAATGCCTGAGCTAGTCCGTTTGTAAGTTGTTTTAAGTCGTCGGTGGTGGCACTGGCTCCTTTTTCAGCCACTACATAATCTAAAATGGCTGGGGTTAACCGTTCTATCGAGCTGGCTTCTAAGTCAAAGGTGGCCAGTTGCGCTTGTGCTTGGACGATTGAATCTGCTTGTATCACTCCAACTTTTTCTAATGCATTGGCTTGATCCAATAATGATTTTACTTGTTCGTCTGTGGCCCCCCTTGAAGTTCTTAAAATTTGAGTTAATCTATTTTGCGCCGCTTCTGCTTGTATGTATTCTTTTACTGCAAATCCTACGGCCGTTGCAATCGCCGCAAAAGCAACTGTCCCTGCCACGGCCATTGTTTCAAATGCCGGTTTCATACTTTCCAGTTTTTTCTGTGTTCCTGCAAGTGATAATTCTACCTGATTCAGTTTTGCCGTTGCTCTGTTCTCAGCATCTATAATAAATTTTAGTGTCTTATCTGCCATTTTGTTTTTCTTGTTGACGGTTTATTTCTTTAATTGTTTCGTCAATGAACCATGCCGGTTGATTCATAAATGTATGATAGTCCCAACCAACAGATAAGCATATATTAACTATTGTGTTGATTGACCATCTGAAATTTTTTTTTTATTTCTTGTTTCAGATATGGAATTATTTAAGAAATTATAATCCTCTTCTGGAAGCGAGAGTACTTCTTTTAATATATTTTCTTTTATTCCATTAATTGAAATTACAAATTTTTCTATTGTCCTGTGCACCTGTTCTGTTATTGATTTTATGTCTATGTTTTCTGTGCTAGCTGACTTTGTTTTGATGTCCGGCTTTACCCTTAAAGCGCTAAGTATTGCCTCATCTATATATTCTGCATCTGCTCCGGTGATCCATTCTTTTATTTCTGCTGTTGCCTTGGTTACTGGCAGAGTTATTTTTTTAATTGGAGATTCCATAGTGTTTTTTTAAGAGGGCGGCGTTTTATTCCGCCCTCTCGATTAATTTCGTCAGAGTACTTGGGATAGTTTATGAACTTGAACCGTAAGGAGTATACACATAACTGGCGATATTGTTTTGCAGGACTGCTTCAATGGCTTCGTCCTCGTTCTCATCGTAATGAGCTACGAAATCAAACTTATCTCGGACAATATCGTCAAGAGGTCTATCCGGTGAGTATTTTTCTAATGTTACTCTTGGCAGTGTAATTACCAATGTCGGATGGTTGCCGGCAATGTCTAAATCAATATCGCTTCTAACTATGGTAATCTGCAATGCTCTGTATGTTCCTGCTTTGTATAGGTCGTGGTAGGTTGTATTCTCGTAATCAATAACTAAAGAACCTGTGATGTCTGTTATACCGGCCAGTTGGTCTTTTGCGGTTACGGACCCTATATTATGTTGCGCTTTGGCTCCGTTATCCTGCTTTATGCTAAATTCTTTTACTCCGATGGGTGTTGCTCCAGCTAATCCCGACACGTCTGCGGCGATTTTAATACTGACATCTTGCGGTCGGAATATAACATCGTTATCGTCAAATGAAAGAACGAAATCAGATTGCGGAGTTTCGTCAGATGCAATAAATTCTACCGTTGCGTTTACTAGGTCATCTACCGGTGTCTTTATTTCAAGGGATTTTACTAAACCATTGTTGTATCCGTAGTGTTGTTCGTTGCCAGCGGATAAAGCGATTGAAAGGGTTGGGAATTGAGGGTTGTATTTTTCAATGGTAAAAGTATGCTGGTGCGCGGTTGCAGAACCTCCAACCGGCAAGGAACTTACTTTGCCAAAAAGAGATTTTAACAGGTATCCTATCGTCTGCGCGCGTAAGTTAAATTCAAGAGAACCTGATGCTTTCCTTTGCACTACTACCGACCCTCTTGATGATACTCCCGATGCGCGGGTTTCTTTCAAAAGTGTTTTAATTGTTTCTACCGTAATTCCTGATGGTGTGCGTCCAGGAATGAATGCATCGGGTCCGGTAAAAGAACCTCTTGATGCCTGGTCCTCAACTCCGATTCCGATGTTTAACTGCTCCCCCCGTAATAATGACATATTTTTTTGAGCATCCTTATTTTGTTCGTGATGCTTTGTTTTTATTTATTATAGCACATTTAATTAATATATTTTGTAGCGCGGAGTGTTATTTCTGCCATGCGGTAAATTGCTTCACCTCTAATTTCATATTGCCAGACAGAAGGGATCGGTTGTAACCAGTCGCAAACGGGTCCTAATGCGTCCCTCTGTCTAAAAATTGTCATAAGTTGGTCTACTACTGCTTCTAATGCCCTCTCAGCCCTAGGATGGTCGTTTTCGTCTTTAACCATAAAGTATGCCCTTAACTTAAACACAAAAGTGTCTTTATCCTTCTGTGTGTCACCGTAGTCAGCTTGATTCTCCGAGGGTGCAACTACCACGGCTGGGAACTTTGTAAAAGTCGATGCCTCGTAATCGTAAACTATGGCTACTTTCGTTGCTTGTGTTTGTATTAATGCTTTTATTGCGGCGCGAATATCGCGAAAATGTGTTGACATAATTATAATATATTTTCTGTTACTTTTGCGAATTCGTTATCTATAAACCCCATATTTTCATTTACTGCTCCGCTTAAAAACGGTATCCCCATTGTGCCAGGATGATTTACCCTCGTCCCGAATATCTGTCCCGTTCTTTTATTGGCTAAAACTTTTTTATTGACTATTGTTATCACATGCGGGCGTGTGCCCTCGTGCACGTATAATCCATAACTTGCTCCAACTATAACCACTCCAGATAATGGTCCTGTCATATAATTTCTGATACTTTGTTTTAAATTTCCTCCGCCTAATTTTCCATGTGGAGCTAATCTTACTGCGTCATTTGTAACTTTTACGAGAATATGATTTATTGCCTTATTAAGGTTGTTTATAATTTTAATGGGCGCTTGTTTAAATGCTTCTTTTATTTCGTCCGCATTCTTAATGGTAACGGTTATGGTCGTCATGATTTGAAAATTCTTATTTTTACTTCCAAATGAGGGTTTAATCCCTGATGGAATTTTTTAACTGCTGTTACTCTATAATCTCTATCCTTTCCTCCTTCGTTTCTAATTATTCTATCTCCCTCTTGAATGTCTTTTAGTTTACAAAAAAGCAGTTTGTCTTTTCCAAAACCATAAGTAATATCTTGTCCGATTTTTTCATCGTAATCTTGAATTAAGCATCTTAGTCCTATAATAAATATAGAAAATTCCTTGAAATCGTTTGCAATGCTTCCTCCGCTTCCGCTCCCATTATTATATCCTAAACGTTCTACGTCTACGATTTCTGTAAATTGATTTTCTATGCTCATTAAAATGTATTTTTAATATAAGAATCCACGATGTCATTGGCGTTTTGGAAATCATCCCATCCTCTCTGGTCAGAATATGTCACGCTATAATTTCCTATGCTTTCGGCTTTTACCTGAGCCGAGGACCCATAAGCGCTTACAATTCCTGCTGTTAAAACTGTGGCGGCCAGAATAATATCGTCTGGCACAGTAATTGAATATCCCCATTTTGCGATTATCGTGATGTTCTGCTTTCCTTTAGTAAAATATCTGCCGTTCAATACTATTTTTCTTTTTGGCGTGTCGTTTGCGGGATATAAATAGTATTCGTCGGTTACCAATGATTCTCCGTCTATTTTTATTCCCGTGATACTTACTGCATCGTCAATTAAAAGTGTCTGACTTCCATCCCCATCATATATTTTAGTGCTGGTGTTTGTATCGGCTTTAAAATTACGGTCTGTTTTTCTATCTATGTATTTTTCAATTTGGGAAATCCAAGCGTTCACTTGGCTGTAAAGCGAGGATGCTATTGTCGTTTGCAGATAGTTTTCTATACTTTGCCTGGATGTATAACCCTTCATTTTAATATCTTATTATTTTAGTGAATTTTTTATTATTACAAAGTTTGCAAAGTGGTTGTATGTTTTCTATAAAATCTGAACCGCCCTTAATTAATGGAATGATATGGTCCTCAGTCAGTTTTATTTCGGGTTCAGATTTTTCACAACAAGGGCATGTATATCCATATTGTCTTTTTAATAATTCCCATTCGTAGGTTGTATGATTTCCTTCTGCTCTATTTTTCCTGTATATTCTCCTATAATTAGGATTTTTTGAAACTCCGCCTTTCCAATTCCAATTATTTATACCGCAATGTTTTCCCTTTCCAGCCTCGCTAATTTTTTTCCTTACGTCTATTCTTTTTGCTGGATTTTTATCTCCCATTTTAGCTAAACTTAATTTATTTTTGGTTTCAACTGAAAATGTTCTACCCTTTGCATATTCTCTCATTTTTTCTTTGGTTGTTTCGGGCATTTTTCTGCCCTTCATGTGTATTCCTCTTGGCATATTCTTATCATACCGCAATTAACAATCTATGGCTACATTTCCTTCCTGGTTGAATTTAGGCAATGTTTTTAAGTAGTCGTATGATTGTTCGTATGGATTTTTTGCGACCGTAAGGTCTAGGTTAAATTCCTCTACACAATCAAATCCTATGATTCTTTCTGTTCTAGTCCCTTTTAATTGATCGTTATAGGTCACTGCTCCTTTGGTGTCCCTGGTTTCTTTGTCTTTCCAAAAATTAAGTAAAAGCGTTATCTTTACCAGATTTCCTGTTTTTTCTCCGAGTTTTGGGTCAATGTTTATGTATTCTCCGGCGTTTCCGTCTTTATCCTGAAAGTTTATTTTTAAAGCCATGTTTTTTTATTTAATTATTATTTACTTTATTATAGCATATAGAATGATATTGTTTTTTGGCGGTAAAATTCGCTTTTTTGCTTTACCTTTATAGTTATCAGTTTTCTTGTGGCAATCCTCGCACAAGGTTATTCCGTTCCCCCTGTCATATCTTAATTCGGGATATTTTGCGAAACTCTTTATATGATGTGCTGTTAAATAACATTCCTTTTTCCCGCATTTCTGGCAAGTCCATTTATCCCTTGTAAAAACTTCCAATCGCCATTTTTTATATTGAACCGAATAATAACCTGTTTTGTATGCTCGGCTTACTCCACCTTTCCAGTGATAATTATTTTTTCCTGTATTCTTTTTGCTTATCAATTCTCTTACCTTATCGGATTGTTTCATAAATCCTTTTAATCCTTTATTCCAAACAGATGTTTTCTTAAATCTTTCTATTTGGGCAATTCTCATTTTTCCCTTTGACCTTTTAGAATGGTGTTTTCCAAACATCGGGTGGTTTTTGCCTTTGTTAAAACTTATTCCTTTATTCCACGGGACTTTGCCTAACATTTTTAATCGCTGGTTTTCTTTTTGTATTTCTGAAACAATGTGTCCCTTCCTAAATCCTTGCGTTTTTTTGTGTTGATATTTACCTTTTGGCATATAGTTATTTTTACTAATATGCCTTAATTGTATTTTATTATTGCTAATTTATCAATATGCAAGAGTTATTTTGCTTGTTTAATAATCAAATGTCCGAATTAATACTGGCGGACTGGACGGACACGGAAGTCGTGGGTCTTACCACCGTCGTTGACATCGCCATCGTAGAAATCCACGCCCCAGGCGCTGCCGGCATAGCCGGCATAGGTTGTTGACGACCAATAATAACCTGATTGACAATTTAAAAATATAGTATTAATTGCTGGTCCAACTCGCCCATAATCAACTATACTCTGTAATTGTTTTATATTCGGCAACCTCCAATCGTTATGTCCTGCATAGTTGGCCACATTTAAAGCGGCTACAGCCGCCAAAGCATCTGCCCACGTCATATATGTAGTAAAATTATGTCCATCCACTGTTCCTATCGCGGCGTGGTCTTGTATCCATTGCAGTCCGCTTGCCTTGTCATCTACTGTGTTATTTAAATTATCTACAAATATCGGACTAACTGGATTTCCATCTTGCAAATTACCATCATCTCCTGTTGCGTATGATGTTAATTGATCTGTTTTTGGCAGTTTTGGTTTTAATGTTCCTGTCTTTGCCGCGTTTAATATTTTATATCCAACTCCGTCTGCCACGTTGGCTTCTCCGGGATCTGTATTACGCGCCGCTTCGTCAAAAGAACCTACCTTTGCGACGTTCTTTATTTTATAATTTACGCCAACTAAAACATTGGCCTCTGCCGGGTCAACGTTGCGGGCGTCCTCGTTAAACGATCCGTTTTTTGCTCCTCCGTCATATGCTACTCCCAATAAAACATTTGGTTCAGTAGGATAGTCGCAAACTACTAGTGGCGGGCATTTTCTTTTTATTCTTGGCATGGTATTAATTTGTTTCGTAAATATAATTGACGCCTTCTCCGGCTGTTCCTTTCACGTAGATTTTATTGAGATTGTCGACTATATCCAACTCAATAGAATCTCCTGCCTCGAGTTCTATTTTTTGGTCGTCCTGCCCTCCTATAAAAATGCTGTTA
>Ga0247842_10008138_pt1 | contig 11085 bp, 9 predicted proteins | sample LaCruzMarch2015__3_FD_192411 | JGI IMG/M metagenome (GOLD analysis project Ga0247842, IMG submission 192411) | Freshwater microbial communities from meromictic Lake La Cruz, Castile-La Mancha, Spain - LaCruzMarch2015_19m | ecosystem: Environmental > Aquatic > Freshwater > Lake | place: Spain...
ATTCACGATGGTATCGAGAGCTGAATTGCGATGTGAATCTCGTGTTGTCGTCTTCCGGGGGTCCGTCGCGCACCACACCGCTCTGACTCAGAGCGGATGCCAATGCTTGTAGCGGGGGTTTGCCGGCGTTCAATTCTTCTCCCATCAATCGTGCGACATGCTGCCCGTGGTGAGCCTGGACCGCATGGACGAGACGCCCGGCTTGCGCCGCCGACACCGAGGCTGCCTCCGTCTCGGGGGGCTTTGCGTGTTCCATGCTGACATGGTACACCGGACATCAATCGTTTCAATCCCTCCTCCAACTATTTCTCATCCGGCGGAATGTCGTAAGACAACGCGTCGTGTATCTATGGTTATCGGATTTCGCTACGCACTTTTTTCATGACAGCCAGCCTCTGACGCAGAATACGCAGTTCAGCCTGCCTTTGGGGTGTGGGATGCAAAGAGGTGAGGCGGGTAATCTGCGTTTCCAGAGCGGTGACGTTTCCGGGAACAGAATTGTCGATGAGATGCCGGATCGTGACGGACTCACGAGTCTTTGCCATTGCATAGACGCCCGTCTCACGGCTGTAGCGTCCATAGCCTCTCCCTCTGCGTTGTTCGAGATGTTCAGGTTGCATGGACGAGCATTGTTCAGCTCAATCATTCTATAAGCAAGAGCTATCTTGAGCCCCTGCATCAAGATCCCTGAATAGGATCGATGTCAGAAATGAATTAGAAAGAGAAACGTCCGTTCACTGTGATATTTGCGAGAGAAATTCAAAGTAAGCGCGAGTGATTCTGAGGTCTTAGACCCTTGACCGGGGAGCGCCTTTCATGTAGAGAACATGCTCCAAATATGGGTAGTTTCTACTTACAGGAAGGCAAAAAAGAAACCTGCTCTACGAGCAGGCGCTTGCTTGGGAGCATGGAGCTCTACCATCGGGACATTCGCAATATTCCTATTCTTACAAATGAAGAAGAATTGGTTCTATATATGAAATGGAAGAAAGGTGACGAAAGTGCGGGCCGTGATTTGGTTCGTGCGAATTTGCGACTCGTTTCTGATATTGCCCTCAATTACAGTGATGAATGCAATCTTTTTGAAGATCTGGTTCAGGAAGGAAATCTCGGACTCTATGATGCGCTCAATCATTTTGATCCGTCCTTCAAAACACGTTTCTCCTCCTATGCATATTTTTGGGCAGAACGTTACATTCTCAATGCCATCTCTGATCAGGCGAGAGTGATTCGGATTCCAAGTTTTGCGAGAGATCTTCCGGAACGTTGGAATCGCGCTCGTCAGGAATTGCAGGAAGAAGGTGAAACCATCACCGATGAGGCAATTGCCCGAAGAATCGGATATACGGGCAATTTCGATCAGGCGATGATGACTGTTCGCGGTGCAGCTCTAGAGCGAGATACCGAGAAAAGTGCCTATCAGGAAGCATCGGAAATTGATGGTGTTCGGCGACCGAATGAGAATGCAATCGAACGAGAGCAAAATCTCTTACGACACAGATATATCGTGCAGTTGATGAAAGATGTTCTTACTGTTCAAGAAAGGAAGTACGTCACTGCGTCATTTGGTTTTGATAATAATCGTGAAAAGAATGGGCCTGCCCTCGCTCGGAAATTTCATGTCGTTTCGACGACGATCACAAAACACAAAAAACGAGCTCTGAATAAACTGCATGCAGTTTTACAGGAACGGCTCGATTCTTCAGAAGAACAGATCCCGGATCTTATTCTGGAACAGATTGAGAGTTAGATTCTTTGTTTGTCTCTCATGAATCATTTCTCATCCGGTGGTATTCCGTAATATTTAAACAGGAACGTCGCAATATCTTTAAAGACCGGTGCGGCGGATTGGACGCCCAGTTCCTGACCGCGTGCCTTGGGGCGGTCGAATTTGACGAGCACGACGAACTTGGGATTGTCGGCCGGTGCGTAGCCGGCAAACGAAGTGATGACGGAGCCCGTGCCGGTTTCGTACTTTCCTCCCGGGCCGGCAACCTGACTGGTGCCGGTCTTACCGGCCATGCGGTAGCCTTTGACCTTGGCGGACTTTGCATAGCCGTTGTTGACCGAACTCACCAGCATGGCCGTGATGGTGGCGGAGGTTTCGGGCGTGATGACCTGATCGATGACCTTGGGCAGTGTCCGCTCCACGGAACCGTCCGCGCGGATGATGCGATCGATGATCATGGGTTTTACGAGTTTGCCGTTGTTCGCCAGAGCCGCGAAAGCCGTGACCATCTGCAAAGGAGTAGCCGAGAGACCCTGCCCGTAGGAGGAAGTGGCGAGCAGTGCATTGCTCCAGTTCTTCCAGGGCCTCAGTTCGCCGGGGAGCTCATCTTCCAGTTCCACCCCCGTGATGTGCCCGAATCCGAAGCGATCCAAAGCGCGATAGAAGAGTTTGCGGCCCAGTTTGGCCGAGACGGACGTCATGCAGGTATTGATGGAGAACTCCAGACAGTTGGTCAGCGTCACTTTTCCGTAGTACTTGAAGAGCGCGTTCTGAATCGTGAATTCATCCACCTTTACGGGACCGATGTCATCGTAAATATCGTTCGGCGTGACTTCGCCCTGATCGATGGCGATGGCCATGGTCACCGGTTTCATCACGGATCCGGGTTCGTACACCGCCTGCACGGCGCGGTTTAAATACGCACCCACGCCGATGCCGTTTTTGAATTTCAGCCATACGTCCGGCCGTTCCGTGGGAAAAAGCTCAATCCGCGTCGTCTGCCCGAGATAGAGGTAATAGCGGACAATATCTTTGAGTTCGTACAGGGCTTCAATTTCCTGCAGGTCTTTTTGTTTCTCCGGCGAGAGTTTCTGCCGTCCTTCCTCGGTAAAGACATCATCCACGTATCCTTTCAGAATGAAGGAGTTGGTGTCGGGATGGTAGATTTCCACCACGATTTGTTTCTGCTGATCCGCAGAAAGCATCATGGGAACTTTTTCAAAGACATCCCCGTAGTTGTTGCTGTCGAAGAGCGGCGCATTGACCATGGCGAGAATGCGTCCTGTTTCGGGGTCCAGAATAATCGCCTGCCCGCTGTCGGCATCGGCATTCTTCACGGCTTTGTCCATGATCGTCTCGACTTCCTTCTGAATGGCGCGGTCGATCGTGAGGATGATCGTATCGCCGTCTTTGGGATCCACGATACGCTGGTCCGCAGTCAGGATCTGCCCGCCGCTGGGATCGCTGACCGTGGAAATCAGACCTTCCTGTCCCCGCAGCTGCGGATCGAACGTACGTTCAATGCCATACTGTGCCTCCTGTGTCGGGTTGAGAAAACCCACCACGTGCGAACCGACGGTTCCATCGGGGTAGTAACGCCAGTGCTCGGCAATCAGGGCGATACAGCGGAGCGGATCCATGATTTTTTCGGCTTCCTCAACATTCCGCGCGGTCTTTTTGCGCGCAAGGGTTTCTTGCAGTGATTGCTGCAACAGGTCTTTGACAAGGAGAGAAACGGAAGGAGACAACCGACGCATGATGGAGACGTAACGCAGCGGACGACTGCGCAGCAGATCGCGAATCACAATGGGATCTTTGCCCAGTGGCTCCGCAAGCTTGCGGGCAAGAGAAGAGAGCTGTGCTTGATTGACCTGTTCCGGATTCGCGGAAATCAGGCGAGTGTCTTTTTGAACGGTGATGCCGGTGATGCCCAGTTCTTCCACTGCTGCCATCTGTACCTTGTTCGCACCATAGAGGAGCGGCACAAATGTCACGCGCTTCCCGGCAATGCGTTCCTCGATTGAGCGTGCAAACGCTCTGCGCACTTCGGTGATATCGGGGAGTTCTGAGGGCGAGGGAGGAGGCAGATCCTTGGGAAGAGGCTCGAGGAGTGTGGATGAAAGGAGCGAATTCATGCGCACCATGGGATCGAATGCCGCCGCATACTCGTCGTTGAGTTCGCGCGGACAGAGAGAAGATCCCGCGGAGCACGCCGCATGCACTTCGGGAGTGACGAGCAGATCGGCGAGTTTCTCGGCGACCATGACCGGATCATCAACGATGAGTGGATCGACATAGAGCAGATCGAGCGTGGTGTTGGTGGCCAGTATGCTCGTCTCGTTCGTCTTGCTGCTCTGGGAGAGAATTTCGCCGCGACGGGCCGGCAGTACCACGCCTCCGTAGTGCTGCGCCTGCGCATAGGAACGGTATTCATCTCCTCTGAGAAGTTGGAGTTCCAGGAGTCGTGCCAGAATGATCAGGCCCGCAAGGCCGAGAAAAATATGCACGATGAGCATCCGCTGCTCGATGGTGCGGTTGCGCTGGCTCTCGGAGGGTAACCGGTACGTGTGCATGGGCGCCGTATTATAGGAGTGATTGCTGGGAAGGGGAGTGGAGTGATGTGGACAAGGGCGGAAGAAGCAGAGGAAACAGAGGAAGCAGAAGAGTCCGAAGATGCTGACGAATAGAAGACTCTTCGGCGTCTTTGACCGATAGACGAATAGATAAATTACTGCTATAATATATCGATGGCTGCAAATTCGTGGGAGCAGATGGACGGCAAGACACTCTTGGACACGCTCGAACAGCAGTGTGTCGCGCAGGGAATTTCAGACCTGCACTGCTCGCCCGAGAAAGAGTACGTGCGCTTCGAGGTTCGTTTGCACGGCGTTCTGGAGCTGCTCGCACACATCTCACAACAGGTGTACGCGGATTTTCTGCGCCATGTGAAGTTCGCGTCCAGACTCAAGATGAACATTACGAATATCCCGCAGGACGGGCAGCTCGTCTTCGGCGTCATCGAGAAGGACCAGAGTCGCACCGTCAACATCCGTGTCGCGACGATTCCCTCACGCTTCGGCGAAGCCATCACTCTGCGTTTTCTCGATCCGAAGCGCGGCATCGTCACGCTGACGGAATTGGGATTCCCCGATGTGATGGCGGGTAAGCTCGCGGAGATGATGAAAGTCGCCAACGGGCTCTTTCTCATCACCGGTCCCACGGGATCAGGAAAAACAACCACGCTCTATGCCCTCCTAAAGACGCTCATCGGCACGCACCGCCACATCATCACACTGGAGGACCCGATCGAGTACGAGATCGGCGGCATCGTGCAGAGTCAGGTGGATCCGTCACACGATTACACATTCGCCTCGGGGTTGCGCTCCATTCTGCGCCACGATCCCAACGTCATTCTCGTGGGTGAAATCCGTGACCTCGAAACAGCGCAAACGGCCATCGATGCCTCGCTCACCGGCCACCTCGTGCTCTCGACCCTGCACACCAATTCCGCCATTGAAGCCATTCCGCGCTTGCTCTCGATGGGCGTCAGTCCCTACACATTTGCTCCGGCCCTGCGCGGGGTGATGGCGCAGCGTCTTGTGCGCACGCTCAAGAAGGAATTACAGAAGGAAGGGGCGAAGGTGGACCCCGCGAACAGCGCATCCTTCGGAGGCCGCACCGTCATTGCAGAGGTCCTGCAGGCGACGCAGGAGATTCAAAATCTGATTCTCGGTAACGAATCGGCACCGATGATCGAGCAGCAGGCCCGCAAGCAGGGATACGTTTCTATGCGCGAAATGGGGGATGCCTTGGTGAAGCAGCGCATCACGGTGCAATCGGAGGTCGACAGAGTGACACGATAAAGCGAAAGGTAAGGGAAGTAAGGTAGGTAAAGTAGGTAAGGGTGGTTTGGAAAGTGAGGAAGGCCTGAGAGGTTGTTCTTCGTTGAACGTTTCTAACCTCCCTAACTTCATTTACTTCACAAACTCATCATCACTTGCGCTCACATGCCGTTCACGCATACCATAACAGACCAATCACGCCCTCCCCTGTGCTCTACTACCGACATCGCCGGAATCATTTCGCACTCGCAGAGCCTTCGCCCCTGCGCAGGGCACTGCGACCGACCATTGGCGTCATTCTGGCGCTGGTGATTCTGTACTTCGCCGGATCATGGTTGATGGATCGGATCGGCCTCGGCAACCATGCACGCCAGACGGCCGTTCTGCTCTCGGTGGAGAGACAGGGTGCCGCGCAGGTCTCGCTGGATGACAAGGAGTTTGCGACTGCGCAGAATGATATGAAGCTCTACGCATCGGATCGCGTGAAGACGGGAGCGAGCGGCGGAGCAGCCCTCACCTTCTTCGACGGAACGGTCATGCGGCTGGGTGATCAAACGGAGATTGTCGTGCTTCAGAGCGACCTCAAAACCGAAAATTCCTTGCTCTCGGTGAAGCTCTCTGCAGGACAGCTATGGGTCTCGACGCCGGAATACCCCGCATTTACGGGTTCCGTTCTGCGGACCATCGAGGCGGCGAGTGGCATTGATTTTGATATTCCCCGGGCCACCGATGCGATCATCGGTCAGCGTTCCGCCACGGTGTATACCGCCGCGGGACTGGGCATCAAGCTCACGATCCCGAAGGCGGCGGTGCCCGTGATCGTCGGAGAGGGGCAGCAGTTCGCCCTGCCCGAGAACTTCAATCCCGACTCGGATCTCTACCAGTATCGTTCCGCAATCGGATCACTCACGTCTGTTCCCGTATTCGTGCAGGAGAGTCGAACGCTCTACGGAGCCGGCCGTCCTCATCAGCCTGTGCAAACCGGATCGGGCCTAACGGTCGAGGAAGGGACGGATCTCTCCGTTTCCAGCCCCGCGAACAATGCCACCGTGCGCACGGGAACGGTGAATGTGAAAGGTGTTGTGGGCAGTGCGGTGAGTGCCGTGCGGGTGAACGGTTATCAGGCGACGCTCTCAACGGATCGTACGTTCGCCATCGAGCTCTCGCTCCCCGATGAGAATGCCGTGACCATCACCATTGAGGCACTCGATGCGCAGGGAACCGTCCTTGAGACGGCGGTTCGTCAAATCACGCGCGATCTTGAGCCTCCGGCCTCTCCGGCTTTCACGAGTCCTGCGACAACGGGGCAGACGTACCGCACGCAGAGCACGGTCCTGAAGATCAGCGGTACGGCTCCGGCCGGAACAGTGGGCATCATGGTCAATGATTACCGTTTGCAGATCTTCAAGCCCGGAGACAGAACGTGGACGTACCTAGCCGATACGAAGCTCGACAACTTCCACGATGGGGAGAATATCTTCAAGGTCATTGCTATCAATGACGCCGGTAAGCAGAGCGAGCCTGCGATTCTCACGATTGTGCTGGGGGGCGAAGGCGAGGGGGTGATCAATGCGGGCAGTGCCGGTAGCGGCGCCTCCTCCGAGATCACATCCGAGGAAGAGCTGCCCAAGAACGCTGCGCTCAAGCCCGGTTCCGTACAGGTAACGGGCCCCATGCCCGGCACACAGTTCACGTCCACAGGAAGCGCCTTTCTGCTTGAAGGGACGAATCCATCTGACACGGCCAGTGTGTGGATCAATGGCTATAAGTTGCGCCTGTTCTCGCCCGGAAAACTCTTCTGGAACTACATCGCCGATCCTGCGCTCGGGACGCTCAAGAAAGGCGTGCACACCTACGTGATCAACGCACGCAACGCCGCCGGTGAGTTGCTTGATTCGGTTACCTATACGGTAACGTATTAATCACCGATTCGTGGATGATGGATATGCGGGGGATCCCACATGGGACGTGTTGTAGGTGTGACTCTTCCGAGAAGCTGATGAATCTTGGCGACGAGACCTTCTGACCGGTCCCTGATTTTGTCATTGAAACCATGGCAGTAGAGTTCACGTTGTACTCCTGTATCCGGTTCGGCGGAGTTGATGATTACAGGTATAGAGGGGCGTTCTTCTTTCATGACGGTGAGCAGGGGAATGAGACCACGGTGTCCGCCGATGTTCTTATCCGTCACGAGGATATCAAAAGAGCCGCTGCGCACAGCACATATTGCTTCTCCCAGTTCGTTCACGGGTGTGACGTCTATTTCACCGCTATCTGATCTCCGGAGTAGTCCGGTTTCACCCTCAAGATAGTCCAAGTCGTCATCAACAAGCAGTACTCTGATCATAGAATATTTATGAACTATCAGAATCGTTTGTCAAATATTCTGATCTCATTTCATGCTTCCTCTGAATACGAACTCCTTTTGCGGTTTCCGTTCCCGTGGGGCCTTCTCCCGCTCCTGTAATTTGGAATCCAAATCCTTGGGGTCGCCCGGGTAGCCGATGGCAATCATGGAGCCTGACTCAAAATCCGCGGGAACACCGAGAAGAGTGGCGGCCTCATCTGCTTTGAAACCGGCCATTTGATGCGCAACGAGGCCGAGTGATGGACATTGGGCTGCTAGGTAGGCCGATGCGGCGCCCGTGTCGTGCAGGGCGTGGCGGTTCTCTTTGCCGTTGTACGTGAAAGTCTTTTTGGCGAAGCTCACGACGAGCAGAAAAGCATTCGTGGCCCACACATTCCCCGGGAGGAGTAGAGATTCCAAGCGCGTTCGGACTTGCCCGTCCGATTTGGTCGCATACACGTAGCGCCACGGTTGTTCGTTGAAACTGCTCGGTGCCCACCGGGCGGCCTCGAAGAGCACTGCAATCTTTTCATCCTCGACCGGACGATCGCTGATGGCGAGAGGACTCCAGCGTTCCAGCAGTGCCTCGAGAATGGGCAGATCCGTTGCGGCGGGCTTATGCGGGTAATCCATGGAGGAGTGGGGAAAGAATCCTCAGTCTACTCCGTTTTGGATGGGGGCGTCAGAGAAAGTGCTTGCAGGGATTTTTTGAAGAGGGGAGGCATCGGGGCCACAACTGTTGATTTTTTCTTCGCTGCAGGAGAACGGAATGAGAGTTTCCAGGAGTGAAGGCAAAGACCATCAATGCCGTTTTGCTTCGCAAGCCTCTCACTTTCCGGCGAGGCATAGGTTGCGTCCCCGAGTACGGGATGGCCAATAGCGCTCAGGTGCACGCGGATCTGGTGTGTGCGACCGGTATGCAGATCACACGACAGCAGAGCGACATGCTTGTCGCGCTGTTGGCACGTGGAGAGCACATGATACGTCGTCAGTGCGCTTCTGGAGTGCGTCGCACCCATGACGGACATTTTCGTCCGCTCAGCAACATGCCGGCCGATCGGAGCATCGATGTGCGCATCACTCTCCGCCGGTATTCCCGCGACAATGGCAAGATACGTCTTTTGGATGGTGCGATTCTTGAATTGTTTCTGTAGTGCCGTGTGCGCCTGCGGGGTTTTTGCGATGAGCAGGCAGCCGGTGGTCTCGCGATCGAGCCGGTGCACCAGCACGGAGGAGGCGGAGAAGGGAAGTTTTTTCTTTTTGAAGAGTGCGGCCACACCGTGCAGGATCGTCGGTTCGTCCTTCTTCAATCCCGGTGCGGGGTGCATGGCGATGCCAGCGGGTTTCGCAATGACGAGGCATGCTTCATCTTCAAATAGAACCGGCAGCTTCAGATCGACAGGAGTGATGTGGCTCTCACTCGCCCGTTCACCGCTTTCAGTGACTTCCACTGTGTCGCCCGGATGGACCAAATGTGCGGACTTCAGAACGACGCGTCCATTCAAAAGCACTGCGCCACTGTGGATGAGCGCTCCTGCCTTCACACGGCTCAGCGTCGGCTGAACTTTGACGAGAGAGACATCCAGTCGTGCACGGTCGGAAACAACGAAATCCATGTGCTCAGTGTAGCGTAAACAGCCTATTCGCGATGGAATAGTGCTGGTATCCTGCAGGGCATGGCAGCATCTTCAGACCTCCTCACCCGCGCCGTTGAAACAGTGGTTCCCCGGGACCTTGCAGAAAAGAAACTGAAGAGCGGCAAGCCGATCCGCATCTACCTCGGCATCGATCCCACTGGCGCCAAACTGCACATCGGGCACTCGGTCCCGCTGCGCAAGCTTAAAGCATTTCAGGAGGCCGGACATGAGGTGATCTTTCTGATCGGGAGCTTCACCGCGACCATCGGTGACCCGTCGGGTCGCGATCAGTTGCGTGAGCCGCTCACGCTCGCGAAGGTCGAAGAGAACTTTCAAACCTACAAGAAGCAGGCGAGTAAGATTCTCGATTTCTCTAAAGTGAAGATCGTCTACAACCACGAGTGGCTGGGCCAACTCAAGTTCGATGAGATCGTGCAACTGGCGAGCAACGTCACCGTGCAGCAGATGCTGGACCGCGAAATGTTTCAGCGGCGCATCGCGGAGGGCAAACCCATCGGCGTGCACGAGTTCCTCTACCCGCTCATGCAGGGGTATGACTCGGTCATGCTGGATGTGGATTGCGAACTCGGAGGCAATGACCAGCTCTTTAACATTCTCTGCGGCCGCACGCTGCAGGCGGCCTATGGCAAGCGTGAGAAATTCGCACTCACGACGCGCCTCATCGAAGGCACGGATGGGCGCAAGATGAGCAAGACCTACAATAACTGCGTGTATCTGGAGGATGAGCCCTCTGACATGTTCGGCAAAGTCATGAGTGTCAAAGATGATCTGATGCAGACGTACTTCGAGTGCTGCACCGATGTCGCCATGGATGAGGCGAAGAAAATTCTCAAGGGTTCTCCCCGCGATGCCAAGGCCCGCCTCGCGCGCGAGATCGTGTCGCTCTATCACGGCCGCGACGCCGCAGCCAAAGCGGAGGAAGCGTTCAACCGCGTCTTCAAAGACAAGGGCCTGCCGGAGGATATCCCTGAGGTAAAAGTGAAGAAGGGCACGCCGCTCGTTGATGTTTTGGTGTCATCCAAGCTCGTTGCCAGTAAGTCCGAGGCGCGCCGTGTGATCGAGCAGGGCGGAGTGAAGGTGAAGAACAACGTCGTTGCCTCCATTGCTCAGGTTGCCGAGGAGGGGATTGTGCAGGTGGGGAAAAGGAAGTTTGTGAAAATTTGTTACTGAGGAAAACCGCCTTGTCGGTCGTAGTCCGCCATAGGCGGACGAAGGCTGAAGGTTTGTCTTCCACGAATATAAATGTGCTGGGTGAACTCAAAAGCGAGTCCACCCAGCGGCTGCGATCCCCCTTCGCAGAAAAATGAATGATGAGCAGGGGATCGAATAGAGTGTATCTCCTCAGATTCGGACAGACAAGCAAAGTGTACTTCTTAAATAGATGCAAACAGATGTCCGATTCTTAGGGCTTTTGCGGCTGCCGCTTCAGAACACCCGCGAGATCGCGCAGATTGGGTTCCCAGATTCTGGCACATTCCTCCAGACGCGCGTGATGATCGAGCAGCAGAT
>Ga0247842_10008141_pt1 | contig 11083 bp, 9 predicted proteins | sample LaCruzMarch2015__3_FD_192411 | JGI IMG/M metagenome (GOLD analysis project Ga0247842, IMG submission 192411) | Freshwater microbial communities from meromictic Lake La Cruz, Castile-La Mancha, Spain - LaCruzMarch2015_19m | ecosystem: Environmental > Aquatic > Freshwater > Lake | place: Spain...
CGTACTACTCTATCAGTCCGATCCCAGTAGTTTCCACCCATGGCAACCTCCTCTGAATTGGCTAAGAAGATATTATTATTTTTATTGGTTTAAGTCAAGTTTCCTTGATAATAACTCCTGAATAAAGTACAATTAATCCATCATGAGCAAATTTGTTGTCACTGGCGGAGCAGGTTTTATTGGCTCCAATATTACTAAAGTTTTAATTGAAGAAGGTCACACTGTTAAGGTGATTGATAATTTATCAACCGGTTTTTTGCACAATTTGGATTCAGTTAAAGACAAAATTACTTTTATTCAGGGTGATATTTTAGATGAAGACTTACTTAACCGAGAATTCGCTGGTTTTGACTACTGTTTGCATCTAGCAGCTTATATTTCCGTGCCTGGTTCAATGAAAAATCCGGATTTATGTCGAAAAATTAATGTCGAAGGAACCCAAAAAGTTTTAGAAGCAGCCAAGAAAAACGGGTTAAAACGCTTAGTTTTATCTTCAAGCTCAGCCGTTTATGGGGAAACGCAAACTGGTTCAAACATAGAAGACGGATCTGTTGGCCCAACTTCGGTTTATGGTGAAACCAAACTTCAAGGGGAAAAACTCTGTTGGCAATATGCGGGTGATAGCTTTACGACAGTGGTACTCCGTTATTTCAATGTTTTCGGGCCCCAGCAAAATCCCGAAAGTGATTATGCCGCCGTCATCCCGAAGTTTATTTCTTTAATGTTGAAAGGCCAGCCGCCGACGATTTTCGGTGATGGCAAACAATCTCGTGATTTTGTTTTTGTTCGTGATGTAGCGAAAGCCAATATTTTGGCCGCAACAAGTTCGGAGGGGGCAGGCGAATCATATAATATTGCTTGCGGTCAGAGTGTTAATCTTAATGGATTAGTCGAGACTATTAATAGAGTTTTACAAAGCGACTTAAAGCCAAATTATGCTCCTGCCAGGGTTGGTGATATTAAGTTTTCCCAGGCTGATATTAGTAAAGCCAAACAAAAATTAAATTATTCCCCCTCGGTTAATTTTGAAGAGGGCTTAAAGGAAACAATAGAATGGTACAAGACAAAGAATTAGTTTTAGCCATGGTTGGATTGGGCTATGTCGGACTTCCATTGGCAATTGAATTTGCTAAAGCCGGGGTGGATACAATTGGTTTTGATATCAAAGAAAAACGAATCGAGGAATTGCGCCAAAACATGGATTCGAGCAATGAGACCTCATCTGACGAACTGGCTAAAGCGCCGATCAAATATACGACTGATCCAAGTCAATTAAAACGGGCTAATTTTATTATTGTCGCTGTCCCTACTCCTGTTGATGAGTTCAATCAGCCGGATTTGGCCATTGTGGAAAAAACCAGTGTCACTGTTGGTCAGAATCTATCCAAGGGTGCGATTGTAGTCTACGAATCGACGGTTTATCCTGGGGTAACCGAGGATATTTGTATTCCAATTATTGAAAAAGAAAGTGGACTACAATGCGGCGAGGATTGGTTTATTGGTTATTCACCAGAACGCATTAACCCAGGAGATAAAGAACACTCGGTTACGAAAGTTCTAAAAATTGTCTCTGGTATGGATGAAAAAACATTAGACCGCATTGCCGAAGTCTATGAAATTGTCTGCCAAGCTGGAGTGCATCGCGCGCCAAATATCAAGGTGGCTGAAGCGGCTAAAGTTTTTGAAAATATTCAACGCGATGTCAATATTGCTCTGGTTAATGAATTGGCTTTAATCTGTAATAAACTAAATATTAATACTCAAGATGTTTTAGCTGCAACCAAGACAAAATGGAATTTTCTTAACTTTCGTCCAGGGTTAGTTGGCGGGCACTGTATTGGTGTTGATCCATTTTATTTGATGGCTAAATCTGAAGCTATGGGCTATCACCCCGAGGTTATTACGGCTGGCCGCAAAATCAATGACTATATGCCGGAATTCGTGGCTGAAGAAATGGTTAAAAACTTAGTCAAAGCCGGCAAATCGATTGAAAAAGCGAAAATTTTAGTTATGGGCCTGACTTTTAAAGAAAATATTCGGGATATGCGTAATTCCAAGATCACTGTTACCATCGCCAAACTTAAGGATTACGGCGCGGAAATTGATGGCTTTGACCCGAATTTAACTGATGAAGAAATTACTGAAGAATTTGCCGTCAAACCAGTTAAAAAGCTGGAAAAAATTTATGACGGTATTATTGTAACCGTGCCACATAGCCAATTTACTGGTATGGCTGACGAAGTTTTGGCAGCAATTGAGGGAAAACCGGTGATTTTTGATATTAGCGGACTCTATCGTAAAGAATTTACTGGTAAAGATATTATTTACCAAAATTTGTAAAATTGCAGTTTAAGATTAATATTGGGAACATTCTTTCGCTCCGGGCACCCACTCCAGCCCTGTCTCGGACGCCGTCCGGGACGCCGCCGCTCGCTCAAGAACATTCCCGATATTGGAATAGTTATGAAGAAGATATGTATGGTGACAACTAGCCGAATTGATATTGATAGCCGGATTCAGAATGAAGCGGCGGCTTTGTCAAAGAAATTTGAGGTTAAAATTTTATCTCGTCAGTATGACCAACCGGAAACACTTAGAAATACACCATACAATCTTAAACGGATTTCTTATGTTAAGCTTTGGCCTTATGTTCTGAACGTTTTGTCTTCAATTCTAGCCTTATCTAAAGCGGCGGCTCAAGAAACGCCGGACTTTTATCACGCACATGATTTGGATGGTCTTTTGGCAACCGTAGGAGCCGCTAGAAAGCACAAGAAACCATTGATCTATGATTCTCACGAGTTGTGGAGTGAGAACCTAGCTAACGCCCGCTTAAAGGGTATTGGTTGGATTATTCCTTGGTTAGAAAAACGACTTATTAGATATGCAAATGCTGGTGTTACGGCGAGTCAGGGCTTCGCTGAAGCTCTGGAAGAAAAGTATGGAAAAAAGTTTATCTTAATCCGCAATATGCCGGAATTAAGAACAATGAAATCTAGTCGAGTAAATTTTAAAGAAATGTTTCCCGGGGAAGTGGTGATTGTTCATGCGGGACAAGTCGGTCCTTCTCGGGGAATCGAGCAATTAATCACAATGCTCCGATATTTACCGACTAACCATATTTTAGTTTTTTTAGGTGGATCGTCCTATCCAATAATCGATCAAAAAATTGATGAGGAAGAAATGCGGGAAAGAGTCCATTTTGTTAAAGAAGTGCCGCCTCAGGAGTTAGTCAGCGCCCTTAAAACAGCCGACATCGGTATTGTGATGACCGAAGGCAAATCTCGGAGTAAATATCTTTCTTTGCCCAATAAACTATTGCAATACCTAGCCGCCGAGATTCCAGTGGTGGCTTCCGATATTCCCGAGCATCGCCGCATTGTTGCTTCGGAAAAAATTGGCGAACTAACGGAAATTGCTCCCGAGGAAATTGCTCAAAAAATAAAAACCGTGCTTAAGGATTTGCCATATTATAAAACCAGTCTAAAAGACTTGGCTCAGAACTCATATAACTGGCAGTTAGAAGGTGAAAAACTGGTTGATTTTTACGAGAACTTTGACCGATCGTCTTGGTAAATCTTTTTTCCGGCCACATAAGTTGCCACTACATCTGAAGCCTCGCAGGCATAAACTAAATGAGAAAAGTAATCATAAACCGGTGTCAAGTGCGGTTTTTTAAAATCTAAAATGGCAAAATCAGCCGATTTGCCGAACTCAAGAGAGCCAGTTTCTTGCTCTAGCCCCAAAACCTTAGCGGCATTAATGGTGGCCATTTCAAAAACAGTTTTTGCCGTTAGTACCGTTGGATCTAAAGCGGAGACCTTGGCCAAGAGAGCGGCGGCCTTCATTTCCCGAAACATATCCAAGCTGTTATTGGAAGCGGCGCCATCAGTTCCTAGTCCCACGGTTATCCCAGCCTGAAGCATTTTGGCAATCGGTGCTATGCCAGAAGCCAATTTCATATTAGATTGTGGGCAATGAACAATTTTAACCTGTTTTTTAGCTAAAATGTCAATCTCTCGATCATTTACCCAAATAGCATGAATCAGGATAGTGTTCTCGTCTAAAATGCCAATTTTATTTAGATAACTAACATCATTCTGTTCGTTTTTGGTTTCAGCGGCGTGAATCGTTAATTTAACGTTATATTTATCAGCTAAAGCTTTAGCTTGGATTAGCCTCTCTTCGCCGACAGAGTATGTTGAATGAGGGGCAATAGAAATAGTTGTGAGCGGCTCTGAGCGACTTTCTAAAAGATTTTTCGTTAGTTCCAATGATTCTGGCCGCAGATCTAAAATTGCTTCACCTGCGACCATCCTAAGGCCAAATTGGCGAGCAGCTTTTGAAGCCCATTCCTCAAAAAAATACATATCGGAAAAACAAGTTGTGCCACCAGTAGCCATTTCCGCGCAGGCTTGCTTAGTCCATTTTTTGACAAAAGCGGGTGACAATAGTTTTTTCTCTGTCGGCCAAATGTGCTTTTCTAACCAAATTTTGAGTGGTAAATCATCGGCTAGGCCACGAAAAGCGTTCATAGCGGCGTGTGTGTGGCAATTAATTAGACCCGGAATAACCATTTTTCCTTTGAGATCAATGATTTTTTTAGCTGGAAGCGTTTTTCTGTTTAGGACAGCAATCTTGCCCTGATTTATACCTAGTGAGTTTGACTTAAAAATTGGCCTTGCTTGATTGTCGGAGAGAATTATGGCATTTTTAAAAAGTAAGTCTATCATATGGAATTGTTCCTATTCGACATTATTATATGGTGTTCACTAATAAGATGGAAGAAGGAGATCTGACTATGGTAAAAAATAACGACTTTTGGGAGAATCTGGCTCAAAAGACCACTAAAAAAGCAATTAGTTCGAATGATCCCAACTTGGACATGCTCGAAAGAGAATTTATTAAAAAATATCTCAAAAAAACCATGACTGTTTTGGATGTCGGTTCTGGCGACGGTTTGGCCTCAATGGAATTTGCTCCAAAAGTAAAAAAAATTGTTGGTATAGAGCCGGCTCCTTCAGTGGTCAAGATTGCCCAAGAAAACCAAAAAAAAGCCAAAGTAAAAAATGTTGAATGGATTCAAGGTTCGGCTCTGGAGATTGGAAAGTTATTTTCTGACCAGAAATACGATTGCATTATTTCGAAACGCTGTCTGGTTAATATTCTTTCTTGGCCAGAACAAAAGAAAGCGCTGGGATTAATTTCCGAAGCTTTGACCAAGGGCGGCTGGTTTTTATTAGCCGAAGGTTTTACCGATGGGCTCAAGAATCTTAATCGGATTCGTAAAGATAATGGCCTGGAAACTGATAAAGTAGTGGATTTTAATTTGTATTTTGAGAGAGAAAAGTTTGAATCTGAAATTAAAAAAGATTTTCAGATTGTTGAAAAGAATAATTTTGGACTCTATTATTTTTTAAGTCACTTTTTTTATCCTTACATGATTGCTCCGCTGGAACCGAAATATCGCTCGAAAATCAACCAGATGGCGGCAAAATTATCCTTAAATGAGAAATTAATGGAAGAATACGGTTATATTAGTTTTTATGCCCTAAAGAAGAAATGAAAAAACAAATATTGATTATTGGTGCCGGAGAAGGAGGGCGCCAACTTCTTGCCGAGGTGAGTTTAAAGAAAGATTGGCAAGTGGTCGGTTTTTTAGATGATCAAAAAATAACCGGTTTTAGTGATATTCCTGTTCTAGGTAAGATTAACGACTTAAAAAAAATTCTATCAAACAATAAAATAGACCAAATTTATCTCGCTATACCATCTCTTAAGGGGAAACGTCTAAGAGAGATTATTGATCTAGTCAAAGATATTGGGGCTGACTTTAAAATCATGCCTGGTATTTTTGAGTCGATTGAATATTATTCTTCAGGGCAAGTTGCTCCAGGTAAAATTAGAAATATTGAAATTAAAGATTTATTAGACCGAGAGCCAATCAATCTAGACGCGTCTGAAATTAAAAAAGTTTTAGCCAATAAAAAAATATTAATTACTGGTGCGGCCGGATCAATTGGCCGGGAAATAGCTAGACAAGCTTTAATTTTTGATTCTGCTCAGCTCCTGTTGATTGATAATTTCGAAAACGGTTTATTTGAAGTCCAAAATGATCTCAATAATGAACGCGTTAAGGTCGAAGTCGGGGATATTAAAGATTATCATTATCTGAGGCAGGTTTTTCGCTCTTTTGGACCTGAAATTGTTTTTCATGCCGCAGCCCATAAGCACGTTCATCTAATGGAACAGACACCAAAAGAAGCGATTAAAAACAATATTTTAGGTTCAGACAATGTGATTAAGTTAGCCTTAGAAAATAATGTTAGCAAATTTGTGTTCATTTCCACTGATAAGGCGGTTGAACCAGTTTCGATTATGGGGGCAACGAAAAGATTTACCGAACAACAAATATTAAGTCTGAAAAATAATGGGACCTCTTTTTCTATAGTTAGATTTGGCAATGTTTTAGGTTCATTTGGCTCAGTCATACCGTTATGGCAAAGACAATTAAGCCAAAACAAGCCTTTGACAATCACTCACCCGGATATGGAACGATATTTTATGACTATTCCAGAAGCGGTGAGTTTAATTTTTCAGGCAGCAGCTTTATCTTCCGGAAGACAACTTTTTGCTTTGAGAATGGGTAAACAATACAAAATAATGGATTTAGCCAAAGATTTGATTAAGCTGAGTGGTCTTGAACCTGATAAATATGAATTTAAATTTATTGGTGTCAGGCCAGGTGAGAAATTGAGCGAAACCCTCTCAGAAAAAGAAGAAAAAATTGTTAATTCTGGGCATAAGATGATTATGGAGATTAAACCTATCGAAGTTTCAGAAGTCAAAATTCAAACTGCCCTTAAAAATTTAAAAACAATTAATACAATGAATAGAAAACAAATTGACTTAGTCTTAAAAAATGTGATCAAGTCTTTTCAACCTAAAGAAATTAATCCGCCAAAAAAGATTAATAAAAATATTTTATTCTCGCCACCACAGATAAGTAAGCAAGAGATACAGGCTGTTACCTCTGTCCTCAAATCAGGGTGGCTAACGATGGGTAAAAAGAATCAAGAATTTGAAGCAGATTTTAGAAATTTTATTGGTTCAAAATATGCTCTTTCGGTTAATTCCGCTACTGCTGGTTTGCATTTGGTGCTTTTGGGGCTAAATATTGGTCATGGTGATGAAGTTATTTTACCAAGTTATACATTTTCTTCTTGCGCCAATATATTGGAAATAGTCGGCGCGAAGCCAATTTTTGCCGAAATAAACCGTTCTTTCTTGATTGAACCGGAAGATATTGAAAGAAAGATTACCAAGAAAACCAAAGCCATTTTAGTTGTTCATTTCGCCGGTCAAATGGCGGATATGCCTAAAATAATGACGCTGGCAAAAAAATATAATCTTTCAGTAATCGAAGATTGCGCCCATAGTCCCGGGGCTTCAATAAATAATCGTCCCTCTGGGACGTGGGGCAAAGCGGGAATTTTTAGTTTTTACCCAACAAAAAATCTGACCACCGGCGAAGGGGGTATGATTGTGACTGAAGATAGTGACTTAGCCCAAAGAATTAAGAATCTAAGGCTTCATGGGATGAACGCTGATGCCAGCTCGCGTTACGCCGCCAATGGCAAATGGCGTTATGATATTATTGAGCCAGGTCTAAATTACGTTTTGACAGATTTTGCTGCGGCTATGGGGGTTGAACAATTAAAAAAACTAGACAAAAATAATATGAGAAGATCGGAAATCGCCAATATTTATATCCAAAATTTGTCTAATCAACCGCAAATAGAGATCCCTCGGAGGAATGAAACCGATATTTGGCATCTCTTTCCGATTCTAGTGCCAGCAATAAAAAGAGAAGAAATCATCGAAAAATTAAAAGAATTCAATATTCAAACCAGTGTCCATTTTATTCCTTTGCACCTAATGAGTTATTACGCTCAAAAATATCATTATAAGGAAGGCGATTTGCCAATTACCGAGGAAATGTTTTCTCGCGAAATTTCCTTGCCAATCTCCCCGGGCTTAAAAGACAAAGAAGCGATTTATATTACTGAAGTATTAAATTATGTGTTGGAGACCATATGAAAGTATTGATTATTGCCGCCCATCCTGACGACGAAGTCTTGGGCTGCGGCGGTACAATCTACGAGTTAGTCAAGAAAAAACATCAGGTTTCAGTTGTTTTCGCTGCTGACGGAGTTTCAGGTCGGCCAGGATTTCTGTCCCAAGAGATAAAAGACCGTCAAAAAGCCGCTACAAAAGTCTGTCGCCGACTTCAGATAACTTATTTGTCTCATTTGTCTCATTTATTTCCTGATCAAGGTCTTGATCGAGAAGATTTTAATAAAATTGTCCAATGGATCGAAAACGCGATCAAGGAAACTAACCCAGAAATTATTTATACCCATTTTACGGGGGATCTTAATCGAGACCATAGAATTGTGGCGGAAGCAACAATTGTGGCTTGTCGGCCATTTTCCTCTAATATTAAGGAGTTATATTCTTACGAAATACCAGAGACGACCGAGAATGGGCAATTAGTTAGCGCTAATTTTTTTAGGCCGAATGTTTATGCCAAAATTAACCCGGAGAAAAAATTAAAATTGTTTAATCAATATGAAACCGAGAAAAACCGATCTGCCAAATGGGGTAAAGGTATTATCGCCCTGGCTCAATATCGGGGGTTTTGCGCTAACTTGGAGTTTGCCGAAGCCTTTTTGCTCTTAAGGAAGGTGGATGAATAAAATTGCTTGTCCGGTTTGTTTAGGGGAAAATTTTAAACATTTCTGTCAAAAAGACGACATGGAAGTAGTCATTTGTCAAAAATGCCAACTTATTTTTACAAATCCGCAACTCAATCGGACAGAAATCAGAGAACATTATGACAAGAATTATTATTACAGTCCGAAAAAGGAAAAAACTGATCGTTCGCGCTATTTTGATTACAATAAAAACTATTTAGAAGGCGATGGTTTAAAGCGTTTTAAGATCATTTTCGAGCGGTTAGAGAACATAAAACCGGCTAAAGGCAGGATTTTAGATGTTGGTGCAGCTACAGGGTTTTTTGTCAAAGAAGCCAGCAATCGAGGTTGGAATGCCGAGGGAATAGAAATTTCACACTGGGCTGTCGATTACGCTCGAAAAAGTCTTCACCAAAAGATGCATTGCGGCGATCTAGCCTCTTTGGGTCATGAAAAATCCGCTTTTGATGTAATTGTGATGAATGATGTTTTGGAACACGTGGAAAATCCCCTAAAAGAAGTAAAATTGGCCGCCAAACTTTTAAAGAAAGATGGCCTTCTTTTTATTGAAACAATCAATTTCGACAATTTTATCACCAGAAATATTATTGGCAAAAATTATGTTCATATGGTTCCCAAATTCCACCTTTTTTATTTTGGCCGGCATCAGTTGAGGGATATATTGGCTAAAGCGGGATTCGAAATCCTAGAAGAAACACTTTGGAGCTCTTCAGTCGGTGATTATAAAGAAACTGGCTGGAAAATGTATTGGCGCTATTTTCTACTGCTTTTTAGCCAAAAATTACCAGAAAATTTAGCCGTCAACGATGTTATTAAAATTTATGCAAAAAAATGTTGATTAAAACTTTAAATAAAACAATTTTAGTTAAATTTTTAGATCAGATTCTACATCTTGATAAATTACAGATGAATAATTTTGAGACCTGGGGAAAAGAAAATTTTTTGAAAGATATACCTTTAAAATATAAGTTTTCTTGCTTAGCTTTGGATCGCGATAAAGTTTTAGGATTTTCAATTGTTTCCAAAAAGGGTAGGTCAGGGCATTTACATAGAATAGTTGTCGATCCTTCTTCTGAAAACAAGGGGGTGGGCTCGAAAATGTTGCAATTTATAAAGCTTAAGGCCCAGGACAATAATTTAACGTCTATTGTTGCCGAAACACTCAAGAAACCGAGCTTGGTCAGGTTTTACACCAAGAATTTTTTTCGAAGAATTTCCGATCAAGGCTTACGTTTATTTTCCATGAATAAACCAGATAAAATCAGACAACTATTTTTAGACACATACACAGTTTTTGTGTTGCCTCTCAAGGGTTTTACGGTTTCTATTCATCAGCCATATTTTTTACCTTGGCTTGGTTTTTTTGATAAAATGCGCCAGTCTGATCTATTTGTTATTCTTGACGATGCCCAATTTGAAAAAAATTCTTTTATCAATCGCAATCAGATCAAGGTAAATGGTGATAAAAAATGGTTAACAATACCGACAAAAGGGCATCTGAAAGATAAAATTAAAGATGTTCAGATTGATGAAACGCAAAATTGGCGTCAAAAACATTTAAAATCGCTCCAGTATAACTATAGTAAAACTGCCAATTTCGATCGTCTTTATGGCAAAATTAAAAAAATTTATGAACAAAAAAACACAAATCTTTGTCAATTTAATCTATCGTTAATGTGCCTAATGGCTGAAGAGCTAAAAGTTCAAGTTCCAATGGAACTGTCTTCGAGTTTGGGATTAAAATCCGAACATAGCCAGAAATTATTAGATATTAACAAAAATTTTCAGGCTGATGTTTATCTTTCCGGAGTCATGGGGAAAACTTATTTAGATCAGGAAATTTTTAAAAAAGCTGGTATAAAAATTAAATTTCAAAGTTTCAAACCTCCGAAATATCGCCAACCAGGGGACAATTTTATTGACAATCTTTCAGCTATCGATTATTTGTTTCGCGCCAACTCTGATAAATAAGGAATGGGCTATGTTCCATGGTGTTTGATCTCGATTGGCTGATCGTATACTGTTTGCAAAGGCCAACCCTTTCTTTTAATCTCCACCCGGCAAACGCGATCATTAATAATATATGATTTTTCTTTAATTAATGAGGGCAACATCTTTTTTTGCCAGGGGTAAAGCCCGCAGCTAATCAAGAAAAAGCCATCACTTAAGAGAATTGGGTCATAGACTACATCAATATATCCTTCATTTTCCAGGTTATAAAATTGTTCTTCATTTTCAGAAATAGCACTAGTGGCATAAATCCCGTCTGTTCTCATAAAGATTGCCCAAACGCCAACTTTTTTCAA
>Ga0247842_10008147_pt1 | contig 11077 bp, 12 predicted proteins | sample LaCruzMarch2015__3_FD_192411 | JGI IMG/M metagenome (GOLD analysis project Ga0247842, IMG submission 192411) | Freshwater microbial communities from meromictic Lake La Cruz, Castile-La Mancha, Spain - LaCruzMarch2015_19m | ecosystem: Environmental > Aquatic > Freshwater > Lake | place: Spain...
GCAAATCTTTATAACGTTGTAAAATTTTCTGGACACCGCGCGCAACTTCATAATGTTCAGCGCCAACCACTTTGGGATCAAGCACAATTGAAGAAGAGTCTAAAGGATCAACCGCTGGGTATAGTCCTAATTCAGATAGAGAACGTGATAAAACTACGGTTGAATCTAAGTGACCAAAAGTTGTGGCTGGAGCAGGATCAGTTAAATCGTCTGCTGGTACATAAACCGCCTGAATCGACGTAATTGAACCATTCTTGGTTGAGGTGATTCTTTCTTGTAATTCACCCATTTCAGAAGCTAGCGTTGGCTGATAGCCTACGGCTGAAGGCATGCGGCCCAATAAGGCTGACACTTCAGAACCGGCCTGAGTAAAACGGAAGATATTGTCAACGAAAAATAAAACGTCTTGATTTTTTTCATCACGGAAATATTCGGCGATAGATAAACCAGATAGAGCAACTCGAGCGCGTGAGCCAGGTGGCTCATTCATTTGACCAAAGACCATGGAAACCTTATCAATAACTCCAGATTCTTTAAATTCATGGTATAAATCATTGCCTTCGCGCGTTCTTTCACCAACACCAGCGAATACTGAATAACCACCATGCTCGGAAGCAATATTGTGAATTAATTCTTGAATAACAACGGTTTTCCCCACACCAGCACCACCAAACATTCCGACTTTACCACCTTTAACGATTGGACAAATCAAATCAATAACTTTAATACCAGTTTCTAAAACCTCAGCTTTAATAGATTGGTCAACAAATTTAGGAGCGGGACGATGAATCGGATATTTTTTTTCGGTTTTAACGGGCGCGCCGCCATCAACCACATCACCAAGGACATTAAAAATACGTCCTAAAGTTTCTGTGCCAACCGGAACGGAAATAGCCGCGCCGGTATCGACGGCTTCGTCATTTCTTTTTAAGCCATCAGTCGTACCCATGGCCACGCAACGTACAACATTAGAACCGATATGTTGCTCAACTTCGAGAACTAATTTTTGACCATTTAGATTAACTTCTAAAGCATTATAAATTTCGGGTAAAGTCTTTTCAAAATAGACATCGACGACGACGCCGATAACTTGCTTGATTACTCCGATGTTTTTCTTAATCTCTGTCATATTATTTAAATTATTTTTTATTTTATTCGGCTAAAGCATTAGCGCCGGCACTTATTTCAGCAATTTCCGCGGTAATCCCGGCTTGACGGGCTTTATTATAGAATAGAGTCAACTCATTAACCATATCCGTCGCCGCCTCAGTCGCCTGGTGCATCGCGGTCATACTCGCACTATGTTCAGACGCATTGGCTTCGAGGAAAGCTTGGTATAGTTGAATCTCAACTAAACGTGGTATCATTTTATCTAAAACTTCACGCGGACTTGGTTCAAAAGTATATTCATAACTATGGCCGTCGCCACTTAAATGCTTTTTGGCTTTAGCGTCTAGCATTTCTTTAGTTAAACTAACATTTGATTCTTCGCCAATAATACCGAGATAGTTATCTTCATTTTCCATTTCCACTGGTACTAATTGTTTAACGCGTGGAATCTGCTTAGCCGGATTAACAAAATCGGTGTAAGCCACTAAAATTTTATCGTATTTTTTATGAGCGTAATCACTTAACACCATTTTCACAATCGGATATATTTCTCGAGCATCAGTTAGAATATCACTCTTAGCGAATTCCGCAGCCACATTATAGTTTTGGCGATGCATAGCGGCTCCCTTCTTACCGACTAAAATAAAGTCAGTTGGCACTGGGTATTTAGCAATTGATTCTTTCGCTTTAGTCATCACCGCTGAATTATAACCACCGCACATGCCACGGTTAGATGTAATTAAAATAATAGCGACCTTATTTATTTTCTTACGTGGTTTAAGGAGCGGGTGAAGTGATTCACTGCGTGATTTCTCTAAACGAGCCAAATGCAAAACCGTCTCCCAACTTAAATTAGCATAAGTGCGAGTCTTAAGTACCGCTTCAATTGCCTTTCTCATTTTCGCTGCGGCAACTACTTCCATCGCTTTCGTAATCTTCTTGGTGGAAGTAACGGATTTAATGCGGCGTGAGATTTCCTTGGTCTTGGCCATAATTATATTTTAATCAGATAATCTACTGTACCTTTATAATCTTCCAATAACTTTTTAATTTGTTCTTCAATCGCGGCGTCTAGTTCTTTTTTCTCATTAATTGCTTTTAAAACGGCGTCATTTAAATCAGCGTATTTATATAAGCCCGCTTCGAATTCGCGAACCCTATCAACGGGAACATTATCCATTAGACCATTAATTAAGGAATAATAAGTAATTACTTGTTTGGCTACTTCAAGGGGTTGATACTGATCTTGTTTGAAAATTTCATATAATCTCTGACCGCGATCTAATTTCTTTTTTGTATCCGCATCTAAATCAGAACCGAATTGAGCAAAGGCGGCGAGTTCGCGATATTGCGCAGCTTCGAGACGCATTTTTCCGGCCACTTTTTTCATGGCTTTAATCTGAGCTGATGAGCCGACACGCGAAACGGATAGACCAGCATTAACAGCCGGACGATTTCCCTTATAAAATAAATCTGGTTCTAAGAAAATTTGGCCGTCGGTAATTGAAATAACGTTAGTTGGAATATAAGCAGATAAATCGCCCGCTTGAGTTTCAATAATTGGCAAAGCTGTGATTGAACCACCACCGAAGTCTTTATTTAGCTTACAGGCTCTTTCAAGTAAACGGGAATGTAAGTAAAAAACATCGCCTGGATATGCTTCACGTCCTGGAGGACGGCGCAATAATAATGAAATTTCACGATAAGAAACGGCATGTTTCGATAAATCATCGTAAACCACCAAGACATCTTCGCCTTTATCAAGAAAATATTCGGCCATGGCGCAACCGGCATAAGGCGCAATATATAATAAGGAAGCAGAAGTTGAAGCGCCGGCCAAAACGATGGTGGTATAGTTCATTGCCCCAGCTTCCGTTAATTTCGCCACAATATTTGCAACCTTAGATTCTTTTTGACCAATAGCCACATAAATACATTTCATGTTCTGCCCTTTTTGATTAATAATCGTATCAATCGCAATAGCAGTTTTTCCCAACTGACGATCGCCAATAATAAGTTCACGCTGACCGCGCCCAATTGGAATCATGGCGTCAATCGCCTTAATACCGGTTTGCACCGGTTCTTTAACGGAAGCGCGAGTAATAACGCCAGGGGCAATTTTTTCAATCGGATAAAATTTATTAGTTTCAACTTTTCCTTTACCGTCCATTGGTTCGCCTAGTGGATTTAAAACACGGCCAATAACTGCTTCACCAACCGGAACTTCAAGAATTCTTTTAGTTGAGTGAACCTCATCACCTTCCTTAATGGCCGTATAGTCTCCTAAGATAATTGCACCAACCTGATTTTCTTCAAGATTTAAAGCCACGCCCGCGACTTCACCTTTTTCCGTTTTAAACGTTAAAATTTCCGACATCATGGCTTCGGCCAGACCGGAAACTAAAGCGATGCCATCGGAAACCTTAAGGACTTTTCCAACAGATTTTTCGCTAATTTCAGCCTTATAACCGGATATCTCCGATTTCAGCTGTTCAATTATGAAATCCTTTGTAGTTGACATATAATTTTATCTAATTACTAATATTATTTTTTAAATTTTCCAAACTCGTCTTTAAACTACCATCCAAAACCTTGCTATCATATTTTAAAATAAAACCACCAAGTAATTTTTTATCTATTTCCTCCTTTAAACTGATTTTCTGTGCACTTGTTTTCTTTTGTAAATAATCGGTCACGGTTTCGCGCGCCGTTTTTCCTAATTCGCGTGCGCTCACCAAGGTGGCGTTTATTTCGCCATGTTCTCTATTCCAGAGTTCGTTAAAAACACGAATTATTTCTTCGCTCTTATTTAATTCTCTATTTCTCCCTAACAGTGCAACAAAATTCTTTAAGACAGCCTTCGCTTCTTTTTCTGATTTCTCGTAAACGGAATCATACAGACTCCGCGCGTATTGTTGAACTGATATCTTCATAATTACTTAACTAACTTCTTTATTAATTCACTATCCTTGTCACTTGTCATTTTTTCGCTCAATAATTTTTCAACCGTCAAAACAACTAAATCGGCTACTTCTTTTTTTATTTCCTTTAGGGTTTCAGCTTTATCGCGGATTAATTTTTCTTTTTCCGCATTAATTACTTGGCCAATTTCTTCTTTCGCTTTAGCCACTAATTCATTCTTTTTTTCATCACCCCGTTTTGAGGCTTCTTCGACAATTAAATTAGCCTGCTTTTTAGCGGCCATAATTATTTCCTCTCTATCTTTTTCCGTTAAAGCGAGTCTTTTTTCGATTTCATCGGCATCCTTTAAACTTTTATCAATTTTTTCAGTTCTATCAGTCATGGTTTTAACCAGTGGTTTAAAGGCCATGAAGTATAAAACAGAAAAAACAATCGCAAAGTTAATTAACTGAGCAATAAATAGTTTTAGGTCGATATGAAAGGTTGAAATTAATGATTCCATATAAATTTAATAATAATCTAGCGTTTTCCCCCAAAAAAAATTTAGGGGAAATTCGTTAAACGATTATTTGATACTGAAAGCGATAACTAACGCATAAATAGCGATAGCTTCGGCAAAAGCAGAAACCAGTAACATCGGCACTAAAATTTTATTTGCCGCTTCTGGGTTACGACCAATTGCTTCCATGGCTTTGGCACCAATAAAACCAATGCCTAAACCGGGACCAATTGCGCCAACGCCGATGGCGATGGCTTTAGCTAACATAGCTGTTTCCATAGTGTTGTAATATTAATATTTTAATTTATAAATTTCTTAGTGCTCCTCGGCCGTCGTGTTAATGGTTAAATATGTCAAAATTAACATCGCAAAAATTAAGGCCTGGATTAAGCCTACTAGTACTTCTAAAAATAAGAAAGGAATCGGTACGCCGAAAGCGAGAATCGCTGACATTGAGGCCAATAAAACTTCACCAGCGAAAACATTACCGAATAAACGAAAGGAAAGGCTCGCGACTTTAGCAACCTCACCAATAATTTCAATTAAACCAACAAACGCTTTGATCGGATTAACTAGCAAAACGGTTGGGTCTTTAAAAACTTTTTTAGGAATCTCTAAAAAGGCTTTAATGTTTATAAACTTGTTTAAATATTTCCAAGCTCCAACGGCCATTACGCCCATAATATGGCTAATGACGACGCCGATAGTAGCGAGAGCTAAAGTTGTGTTTAAATCAGCCGTGCCACCGCGCAGATAAGGAATAAAAAATTTGCCTTCTTCGGTTTGCATAATCTGACCAATCGAACCAACCCCGGGGATAATACCCATCCAATTATTAATCAAAACAAAAAAGAAAAAAGCTAAAACCAGAGGCGCAAATTGCATTGACTTTTTGCGGCTACCAGTGACGCCGTCAAAAATTTCTAGAAATCCTTCAATAATCATTTCTAGCGCATTTTGCAAACCGGTGGGAACTTTTTTTACTTTTCGACTGACGAGCAGTCCTAAAGCGACGATAATAATTAAAGCAACGCCAGAGGTCATTAAAGAATTGGTAATCGGAAAACTACCAATATGAGCAATCGGCTCGGCATATAAAGTATTTTCATGGATAATTCCTTCCACCATTTTATTTTTTGATTAAATTTTCTTGTTCTTTTTTATTTTCACTATACTCTTTATCAATTTTTTTAAATTCTTGGAGAGCGTTAATGATTAAGCCGTACATAGAAATAATGAAAGCGAAACCAATTGTGCCTAAAAATAACCAAGGCTCAGTCCCAAATTTTTTATCTAACCATTGGCCTAAAAATGTGCCTAAAATTACCGGAAAGGCAATCCAGCTCGCTAATCTTGCTGTTACTTTTAGGGCTAGGGCCCAGGATTCGCTTTTCATAACATTAGCGCAAAAATAAAAAGGGCTTTCGGGCCCTTTGTCGATAAAGGGTATGCCTTTTTTATAGCGCAGAATCGCCTACTTGTCAACTCTCTCATTTTTTAATTCACCATGATTTTACGGCTATATTCTAAATAACTCTCGAGCGGTTCGCGTGGTTACTTCGGCTACTTTTTCAATCTTTAAACTTTTAATATCCGCAATTCTTTTGGCTACATATTGGACAAGAACTGGCTCGTTTCTTTCGCCGCGATATGGTTCTGGCGTCATATAGGGAGTATCTGTTTCAATCATAATTTTATCAAGCGGTATTTTTCTAATAAGATCGTCCCATTGCTTACTAAAAGTAATCAATCCGGTGAAGGAAATTAATAGGCCTAATCTAAAATATTTCCAAGCCAAATCTTCATCTCCAGAAAAACAATGAATAACTCCCCAGGGACGATCAGTCGGAATAATATGTCCATATTCTTTTTTAAATTCTTGAAGAATTTCCATGAGATCATCATGGGCCTGACGACAATGAATAATAACTGGCAAATCTAAACTACGGGCGAGTAATAATTGCTGGGCAAAAACTTCGTGCTGCTTTTTTTTAACAGCACTGACATCCTTACTTGGGTCTAAATGATAATAATCAAGACCAATTTCACCAATCGCCACTACTTTTTCAAATTTAGCTAATTTTTCATAACTACCATAATCGAATTCCTCATAGCGCGGTACGAAATTATATGAATTATCTTCTTCTTGACTATCCACTCGTCCTTCTTCGAGATGAACCGGGTGTAAACCAATGGCAGCATATACACCTTTTTCATATTTATTCGCATAATGCAAAGCCCGGTTTGAAGTTTTGAATTCAGCCCCAACCAAAAGCATCCAAGTATCATTATCTAAAGAACGACGAATAACCTCTTCGGCATCGTCTTTAAAGGCAGCAAAATTAACATGGGCATGAGTATCAATAAACATTTTAGTGTTTAGCTACTTAAAAACGCGAAAAATCGCGCTTCTAAAGTTTATTAAAAAATTTACTGTTTTTTTTCACCATTCTCCGCTTGGCCTACCTCTGTTTTAACTGTTTCAGTCGATTTTTTTTCTTCACCTTTTTTCGCGCAACAACCGCAATGATCACAAGAGCATTTACTCCCGAAAAGCTTTTTAAACCAATTACACATAATATTATGGGGAATTAATAATAAGATTACTACTATTTTATCATTCTAAGCGCAAAAGTCAATAAAAATAGCTCTAAAATACCTTAAGATTGACAAAAATAAATAATAATGATAATATATTCAACCAAAGTTCTTTACTATTATATTGAAAAAACAATACTAGTACTCACCAAATTGTTACAAAATGGAAACAAAAGTAAATGCCAGTTACCGGACGATTCTTGTGGTTACAAACGTCCTGGTAAATGTTCCGGGAAACAATGACAAGTACATGAAGCTTATACCTGAACACAATATCATAGTAGATGATAAACCATTGCCGGTCATAGTTCCGCAACATTTCCGCCGGGGCGATATTATCGATGGCACATTCTTGACCAAACATTTTTTCCTGAATGGAAACACCCTCGGCCAGAAAGCTCAGAAGATGGTCGCCAACGTTTTCGTGGTTGAAAAAATTGACCACAGCAAAAGTGATAAGGAGAGCTTGATCCTAAATATTTATCCGGCAGCCGAACCTACTATTCTCGGTAAAGCGGAGTGGAAAATATCACTTGGGGCTGAAACTGGCGACATAAAGATTCCGAAAACGAACCGATATATTGCTTTCAATAAATTCGGGAATTAAATCCACCAAAAAAACTCTTCTTTGCTAAAAAGGCGACGAACTCACTTGAGACGTCGCCTTTTTCATTTTCAAAAAATAAAATTATATGCCGAGATCTTCTAAAAGTTGTCGCTGTTTCTTGTTTACACTGCTTGGAATTTTCACAATAATTTTTATATACTGATCGCCAAGACCACGATTACGTAATTTCGTAATCCCCTTTTCCTTCAACTTAAAAACCGTGCCTGATTGCGTCCCTTCGGGAATTTTCAATTTAACAACCCCGTGAACTGTTTCTACGTCAATTTTATCTCCTAAAATTGCCTGCTTTATATTAATATTTTCTTCAGTTTTAACGTCATAAGAATCGCGAACAAATTTTTTATGCTTTTGTAATTTAATTCGTAAATACAAATCACCCGCCGCTGCTCCCTTTTCTCCAGCCTCCCCTTGCCCAGACAAACGAATCGATTCGCCCTCATTAATTCCCGCTGGAATACGAACTTTTATTTTAACAGAATCATGATGAATTCCACTGCCATGACATTTTGTACATTTTTGGCTATATATTTTTCCTTCGCCATCACAAGTAGCGCAGGTTGATTGTGCCTGAATATTACCCAATATAGTTCTCTGAACCCGAGTGACGCGACCACTGCCCCGGCAAGTACTACAAGTTTCAACTTTTGCGCCTGGTTCGGCCCCCTCACCTCGGCATCGATCACAGGTTATATTTTTAGAAAAGCTTATTTCTTTTTCTAAACCAAAGGCTGCATCCATGAAATCTAAACTAAGGGCCATTTCCATATCGCGGCCACGAGTTTCGCGCTTTGAATTTTGTCGGCCTCCACCGAAGCCAAAAATATCACCAAAACCCCCAAGAATATCACCCAAATCTTCAAAATCCATATTTATACCACCCCCTTGAAAGCCGCCGTAACTTTGTCCGCCCCAACCACCAGCCCCACCAGCGCCGCCGCTAAAAGCCGCTGCGCCAAATTGATCATAACGCTGACGTTTTTCGGTGTTACCTAATACTTGATAAGCCTCATTTAGCTCCTTAAATTTTTCCGCGTCTCCTCCTTTATCGGGATGATGCTCATGGGCTTTTTTACGAAAAGCCGTTTTTATCTCATCTGCTGAGGCCGACTTGGATACACCTAATAAATCATAATAATCCTTGGGCATAATTTATTTATTTCTTTTCCTCAACTTCACCTTCAACCACCTCATCTTTTTTGTCGCTTGTTTCTTTCGTGTCTTTATTTTCCGCGTTCGCTTGACCAGCATCTCCACCCGGTGCACCAGCGCCTGGTTGTTGGTACATAGCCGCACCAATTTTTTGTGCTAGTGTATTTATTTCTTCCATTTTTTTCTTCATATCCTCTAAATTACCGGCTTCTTTGGCTTTCTTTAATTCCGCGTTTTTATCTTCCAACTCCTTTTTATCTTCAGGTTTCATTTTGTCTCCTGATTCTTTAATCATTTTTTCCATAGTGAAAACAACAGCGTCAGCTTGATTTTTTATTTCCGCTTCTTCTTTTTTCTTTTTGTCTTCCTCGGCGTGAAGTTCAGCTTCTTTTTTCATTTTCTCAATTTCTTCCTTAGATAAACCAGAAGAGGCAGTAATAGTAATTTTTTGTTGCTTATTTGTTGCCTTATCGGTCGCAGAAACATTTAAAATTCCGTTAGCGTCCAAATCAAACTTAACCTCAACTTGGGGAATACCACGAGGCGCAGACGGGATACCATCAAGAATAAATCGTCCTAGGGTTTTATTATCATGGGCCATCGGGCGCTCACCTTGAACAATATGAATTTCCACGCTCGTTTGGCCGTCAGCCGCTGTCGAAAATACCTGCGACTTAGAAGTTGGAATAGTTGTATTTCTTTCAATGAGCGGGGTGGCGACACTACCTAAAGTTTCAATTCCTAAAGTTAAAGGGGTAACGTCTAACAATAATACATCCTTAACATCACCTTGAAGAACGCCAGCCTGAACCGCCGCTCCCATGGCAACGACTTCATCTGGATTTACTGTCAAATTCGGTTCTTTGCCAAAAAATTCTTTAACTTTTTGAAGTACCAAGGGCATGCGTGTCATACCGCCAACCATCAATACTTCATTAATTTCACTCATTTTAAAACCGGAGTCAGCTAAAGCTTTCTTACAAGGTTCAATTGTTTTTTCAACTAAATCCATAATTAAAGTTTCAAGTTTGGCGCGTGATAATTTCATGACTAGGTGCTTCGGTCCGTTAGCATCCGTGGTAATAAAGGGCTGGTTAATTTCTGTTTCTTGAGCCGTTGATAATTCAATCTTAGCTTTTTCGGCTGACTCCTTAATTCTTTGCAGAGCTAAAGTATCTTTTGATAAATCGATTCCCTGATCTTTCTTAAATTCATCTAAAATCCAATTAATAATTCTTTGATCAAAATCTTCACCACCTAAATGGGTATCACCATTGGTTGACTTTACTTCAACTGTATCAGCGGAAATATCTAAAACAGAAACATCAAAAGTACCACCACCTAAATCGTAAACGACTATTTTTTGTCCTTGCTTCTTATCAAAACCATAGGCTAGAGCCGCGGCAGTTGGTTCATTAATAATTCTTTTAACGTCTAGCCCCGCGATTTGACCAGCGTCTTTAGTCGCTTGTCTTTGTGAGTCATTGAAATAAGCAGGAACGGTTATAATTGCTTCCGTAATCTTTTCGCCGAGTTTTGCTTCCGCATCGGCCTTCAATTTTGAAAGTATCATGGCGGAAATTTCTTGCGGAGAATAATCTTTATCGCCCATTTTTACTTTAACACCTTCGCCCGATTGCAAGATTTTATAAGGTGCTGTTTTTGTGTCCCTCTGCACCTCGTCTTCTGAAAAATGACGACCAATTAAACGCTTAACCGCGTAAACAGTGTTTTCTGGATTAATAACTGCTTGGCGCTTCGCGGCTTGACCAACAATGCGTTCATTATTTTTGGAAATCGCTACGACCGAAGGGGTAGTGCGATTACCTTCAATGTTTTCAATAATTTTAGGAAGACCGCCCTCCATGATCGCCATGGCACAGTTAGTAGTTCCTAAATCAATACCTAGAATTTTTGACATATGTTTTTATTATAATTATTTTTTCTTATTTTGAATTTTAATGGTCTTGGGTTTTACCTCCGTAGCTTTCGGAACTGAAATTTTCAGCATTCCATCCTCGTTAATCGCACTCGCCTTATCACCATCAACTTTAGTGGGCAAAGGAATTGAGCGATAAAATGAACCGCGACGAATTTCTTTACGATAATAATTTTTATCCTCAACTTCACTCTTCTTTTCGCTTTCACCTTTAATAGTAAGAACATTGTTT
>Ga0247842_10008148_pt1 | contig 11076 bp, 4 predicted proteins | sample LaCruzMarch2015__3_FD_192411 | JGI IMG/M metagenome (GOLD analysis project Ga0247842, IMG submission 192411) | Freshwater microbial communities from meromictic Lake La Cruz, Castile-La Mancha, Spain - LaCruzMarch2015_19m | ecosystem: Environmental > Aquatic > Freshwater > Lake | place: Spain...
TGGAAACACGGGAACAGTGGCTGGCGGAGCAACTGTTGCAGCGGGAAAATTTGGGAATGGAGGGAGCTTTGATGGAAGTGATGATTATGTTGGTGTTGGGATTTCTGCTTTCCCGACCGGTTCAAATCCAAGAACTATGTCTTTATGGTTTAAAATGATAAAATCCGGAGCGCAACAAGCGTTATTTAACTACGGAGCTAATAATAGCGGAGACAGAGTAGATTTGTTTTATGATAACAGTGCTGGAACGTTAGGTATTGAAAATGTTAATAGAGGCGTAAATTTTTTATGGACATACGATTCCAATTGGCATCATCTAGTGGCTGTCTATCCTTCTGGAGAAACCCAAACAGACAAATGGCTTTTATATTTGGATGGAGTACAAAAATCAACGAGTTCCAATGGAACAGTTACAACATTGAGTACTACCGCTAGCAATGCTGTTATTGGAAAATTGAATGTTGCAGGTGGTTATGAATTTGGCGGTATTCTCGACGATGTTCGCATCTACAATCGCGCGCTCCAGTCTTCTGAAGTTTCTCAACTTTATAATTGGGCTCCGGGGCCGGTGATGCATTTGGCCATGAATGAAAAAGTTTCGGGAAATTCCAAAACACTCTATGACGATTCCGGAAATACGAATAATGGAACAACATATTATGGAGGCAATGCCACTGGAATGGATTGCAGAGTTTCCGGAAAATATGGAAGCGGATGCCAATTTGACGGAACGGATGATTATGTGGATGCGGGGACAGCTCCCAGCTTACAAATTACCGGTGCAATTACAGTCGAAGCGTGGGTAAAACCGAATACTCTTTCGGGCTACCATAGAATAATTGATAAATTTCCTGGCTCATATCATGGCTGGTCGTTCTATCAAAGCAGCCAAAGCTTTGGTTTTCAGTTGTATACGACAGAACTAACTGAATATTATCCATCTGGGAGTCCGATGACCACTGCTGGAAACTGGTATCACGTGGCTGCTACATACGATGGTTCTTATATGCGGACATATGCAAACGGTGTTTTGGTAGGAACTCCGCAAGCAAAAACAGGCTTGATATACAATGATGGGACTACGAATATAGATATCGGAAGAAATTTTGGTGGTTCACAATATTTCGGTGGCTCCATCGACGACGTCCGCATCTATAACTACGCCCGCACTTCAAAGCAAATCGTCGAAGACATGAACGCCGGACATCCAATTGGAGGTTCTCCAGTTGGAAGCGAAGCTGGATATTGGAAACTAGATGAAGGTTATGGAGGAACAGCCAACAATAAAATTTCAGGAAATGGAAATGGCACGATAAGAAACGGAGGAGCTTGGACCAATTCAGGAAAACTTGGAAAAGGATTATCGCTGGATGGATCTAACGATTACATTGAAGTTGCGTCCGTGACCCAGTATAAATATACCGGCGGTGATTTTTCGGCCTCGATCTGGCTCAATCCCGATTCCGGCGAAAGCGACGGCGGACTTGTTTTGTCGAAACCATGGAATGGTGGCGGCCAATATAATTGGACTTTGTCATATAATAGCAACCAAACACTTACTCTGGGTTTAGTCGGAGCGACTAGTTGGTCAACAGCGACAACAACAACTGTGGCCAAGAGCGCCTGGAGCCATGTTTCTTTTTCCATAGACGGGGCGACAAAAGCAGTAAATATTTACATAAACGGAGTGCTGGCAAAATCTGCTACTTATGATATTTCCAGTTGGACACCTGTTTCTGGCGATGCAAGCATTCCATTGGCTATTGGAACGCTTTATCCCTATGGTGAAGGCTGGGCAGGAAACACCGGTTTTTCTTTCAAAGGGCTGATTGATGAAGTGAAAGTATATAATTCAACTCTTTCAGCTGACGACATCAAGCTCGACATGAATCAAGGAAGCTCTTTGATTTTAGGTTCGACCGGAACAGACGCGTCGGGAAATCCGAGCAACGCGAAAGATCGGAGCTATTGCCCGCCGGGAGACACGACAGCCAGTTGCGGGCCGGTGGCGGAGTGGAAATTGGACGAAAAAACAGGAGCATTTGCTTATAATTCAGCGGGTGTCGGATATACAGGATCTATTACCGGAGCTACTTGGACGCAAGGGAAAATCGGTTCGGCGCTGAATTTTGATGGAATTGACGATATCATAGTTGTAAGTTCTGGCGAACCTGATTCTGCTTTTACGAATGAAGCCTGGTTCAAAACATCCCAGGTCAGTAGAGGCATCTTTTCGATTACTGACGATGCTGGATCAGCTAATGACAGGCATATCTATATGGATGCAAGCGGATGTGTCAAGAGCAGAGTTTATAGCAATGAGACAATCACCAGTTCAACTTGCGGTTTTAATGATAATCGCTGGCATCATGCGGCAGTGTCAGTCGGAGCGGGTGGGCATAAATTATATGTCGACGGGAAGCTGTTAGCCAGCGGAGCAAAAACGTCTTCTGATTTCAATTGGGATACAAGAATAAGAATTGGATATTCTATTGATGCGAGCAGTGGCTACTTCCTGGGTCAGATCGATCAGGTCCAGGTTTATAATTATGCCAAAAGCGCTTCCCAAATCGCCTGGGACTATAACGACGGGAAACCGGTCGGCTGGTGGCGGTTTGACGAAGGACAAGGAATCACTGTGCATGACGAATCAGGAAACGGCAATACCGGAACAATGACCACAATGGATCCGCCCAATGACTGGGTGGCAGGGAAATTTAATGGGGCCTTGGATTTTGATGGAAGCAACGATTATATCGATGCCGGAACTATTAATTATAGTTCATATGCAGGATTGACTTTTTCCGGCTGGATTAAAGCCGATTCACTCGCAGCTAATTCAATAGCTTCAAGCTGGGGACAAAGTGGAAATTCTGATTTTGCTTGGCTACTGTTTGGTGGCTGGTGGGAAGATAATAAAGTTGATTTTTTGGTTTCCAGTACAGGAAATAGTTATACTGGCGTGCGAAGCAATACCACTCTCTCTAACGGAATCTGGTATCACGTAGCTGCGACATGGGATTCAACAAGTATGAAAATATACATAAATGGTAAATTAGATAATTCTAATACAACTAGTATCCCAAGTTCTATTTTTAATAATAATTTTAATACCTATATCGGATGTGATTCAGATAGTGCTTCCCGTTTAAGGTTTTTTGATGGCCAGATCGACGATGTCAGGATTTTTAACTATGCTCTCACTGCCCAGCAGGTGAAAGACGCGATGAATAATGGGGCGATTAATTTCAAATAGAATTTTAATTTGAAAAATTAATTCCTCCTCTCCCGCTTGCGGGAGAGGATAAAGGTGAGGGAGAAAAGAATGATAACCATCATCCGCCCTTCGGGCACCCGCCTGCAACGAGTGCATTTCGGGCAGGCCTTCTCCCGCAAGCAGGAGAAGGGGAAATAAAGAATATGCGAAAAATAATAAAAAAAATAAAAACAGTCTTAAATTTTATTTCAACGTCCGTAGGGAACGCACACGTGCGTTCCGTTTTCAGGAATGCATATATGCATTCCCTACAAAAAACGGAAATTAATTAAATGATAGAAACAGACCTCCAAGGTCTGCAACTGCAGACCTTGGAGGTCAAAGACACAGGAATAAGAACATGCGAAAGATAATAAGAAAAATAAAAAGCTTAGGAAATCCCAGAGCTCAACTCTGGGAAATCCCAGAGTTGAGCTCTGGGAGAATTAGGAAATTTTTTATCATCCTCTTCTACCTCTTCCGCCATCCGAAAAAATTCTGGCATGCCCTTTCAAGAAAAACAAAATTGCGCAGCGCAGGAATATTCTTCGCAGTCATAATTATTGCCATCGGCACCATCTGGCTAACATCAAAAAAGATCGAGGCTGCCTGGTGGAATGATTTGTGGCAATATAGAAAACCAATCACGGTTACTAATTCTTCCGGAGCCAACCTGACTGATTTCCAGGTAAAAATTCTTGATAACAAAGACCTTTCGGCTGACATCACAGCTGGAAAAATCCAAGCCGATCTCGATGACCTAAGGTTTACTGACATCAATGGAAACATTTTGCCTTATTGGATCGAAGACAATACTGCTGCCAGCATTGATGTCTGGATAAAAGTGCCGACACTGCACACTACCGGAACGACGGTATATATGTATTATGGGAATCCAAGTGCGGCCAGTCTTGCAGATGGAAACAAAGTTTTTGAGTTTTTTGATGATTTTAACAGGGTTGACAGCGCGACTGTTGGCGGTGGTTGGTCGGAAACAGATGGTGCTGGCAGTGCTGAAATATATTCTAACCAGCTGAAACTGACGATTACAAATACAACTAAGAATGGAGTTGCGGCTTATAAGCCTTATGTTCCAACAATTCCTGTATCTATGGAATATTCTGTTAAAAATACAGTTCTTTACCGATCTGCGCAAGGTTTTTTTATTGATATGTCTTCATGGTCTAATGTTTATCTTCAGGAATATGCAAGTTTAGCTCCATACGGTGCGAGTTATATAAATAAAAATTGGAGAGCTTCTTCCGTCAGGCAAGAAGCAACCATAAGTGGCGCAACAGCCGATACGAGCAATTTTTATCGCGGGAAAGTCGAAATTTTGGGAACTCAAAACAGGTACAAATGGGAACTTCCCGGAGGTAGCAGCTGGACTGATTCTCAATCAAGCGTGGATAATTATAGCAATGTGCAAAACCTAGGTTTTGTTGTTTGGAATGATGGCGTTGTTGGCAACACTTCAACCAGTTATATTGATTGGTTTTTTCTTAGAAAAACTGCTTCCACCGATCCCACTGCCGGCACTCCGGCGACCGAAGAAAAAGCCACAAGTCCGGTAGCATATTGGAGCTTTGATGAAGGGTATGGAAATACAAGCTATGACTCGACTACTAATAGCAATAATGGCACGATAACCAATGCTGTCTGGAAGCCGGAAAGCGAGTGCGTGAGCGGAAAATGCCTGTATTTTGACGGGAGCGGAGATTATGTTTCTATTCCGGATTCAAAAAGCCTCAATCCCGGTTCTGATATGACAATGTCCGCGTGGATTAGATGGAACGGAGGAGCCAGCGATCACAATATTATCACAAAAGAAAGCGCTTATGAATTTCGGATAGCAAGCGAAGTGATAAATTACGCTATCAATCCCTGGGCATGGCTGGGCAGTTCATCATGCACCAGCAAAACGAACGAGTGGCACCATGTAGTAATTACGCATGATGGAGACGGACAGCAAAAAATATATATCGACGGAAATGAAAAATATACTGTGGCATCAGGCGGATCAATAACTTCCAACAGCAATATAGTCACGATAGGTGGAAGAGGAGACGGCACCAGCAGTCCATTTCATGGCTTTATCGATGAACCCAAAATATATAACTACGCCCGCACGGCCGCACAGATAAAATCAGACTACAACTCCGGCATGGCCGGCATGGGAAAGGCCAAAGAGGGAGTAGGACTTGCGGCTGGAGACAAATCGGACAAATGGATGACAGACGGGCTGGTCGGATGGTGGAAGATGGATGAAAGTTCCTGGGGAAGTGTCGTTGATTCATCGGGGAATGGGAAAACCGGAACAGCTAATGGCGGAGCAACGGTAGTGGCCGGGAAGTTTGGAAATGGAGGGAATTTTGACGGAGTAGACGATAATATTTCAATTGGCGGAACCGAAGTTTCAGGAAAGATGAGCGTGTCAGCTTGGATATATCAGCCGAGCATAAGTTCTTCAAATTGTGCTGGAGTTACTGATTATAATCGCTGTACCGTTCTAACAGTCGGCGGACGAAATATTTTTGAGATAACCGACGGGTCTATTAATATTTATGGATATAGCTGGAATACTCCCCAATGGGTTACTATCGGTAGCGCAATAACTGCTGCCGCCTGGCATCATGTAGTTTACACTTACGATCAGACAACTTTGAAAGTTTATGTCGATGGCAATAAGGTTGGCAGCGATTATAATGTTCCGGGAAATATGTATTCCATGGGAACTATTGGGATAGGAAAATATATTGGAGTTGGCAGACATTTTTATGGAAAAATTGATGATATGAGAATTTATAGCCGCGATCTTTCGCCTTCCGAAGTAAATCAATTATACAACTGGGCACCGGGGCCGGTGATGCATCTTTCAATGGACGAAAAAGTTTCCGGAAATTCCAAAACGCTAAATGATGATTCCGGAAACGCCAATAATGGAACGACAAATTATGGAGGGAACACCACTGGGATGGATTGCACAGTATCTGGAAAATATGGAAGCGGGTGCCAATTTGACGGAGTAGATGATTATATAAATGCGGGAACCAGCAGCACTTTTGATTTAGGTCTTAAAGATTTCACTGTAGATGTATGGCTAAAAGGGACAAGTAACGGTTGGCAAGGCATCTTAGCCAAAGCGAACAATGAATATTTAACTCTCACTACGGGATGGGCTGTAACAATAGGAAACGGAACCAATACATTGTATTTTTCTTATGGCAATGGTTCAAATAATAATGTTGCTTGGTCAGTGTTGCCTTTAATAGATGGGAGATGGCATTCAATGTCTATCGTGGGAAAAAGAAGCGCCGGAACTCTTGAACTTTTCATCGATGGAATAAGCCAGGGAAGCCAAAGCAGTCCAAATTTGACAACTGCCAACATAAGCGATTCTAGTAATTTTATCATTGGCTCCAGGTTCGGCGGAGGCGCGCGTTCTCTAAATGGCTCTCTTGATGATGTGCGCTTATATAATTATGCCCGCACGCCAAAACAAATTGTCGAGGACATGAACGCCGGGCATCCGGCAGGCGGGTCGCCGGTCGGTTCGCAAATTGGATATTGGAAATTTGATGAAGGGTATGGCGGGACGGCTAATAATTATGGCATTGGCGGAACGGCGCTGAATGCGAGCTTGGGAACCGGATCATCTGCGCCAGCCTGGAATAATTCTGGGAAGTTTGGAAAAGCGCTAAACTTTGATGGAAGCAATGACTATGTGAGCATTAGCGATAGCTCAGCGCTCCGGCCAGCAAGTTTTACTGAATCAATGTGGGTAAAAAATACATCCAGTTATGGAAGTCCTCCTCTCATGTTTTCTTCAAAAAATTATAGTTCTGGAAGCTTAGGATCATGGGAATTTTTCTATTATGGCACTAGTTATAATGGAGTTTCAAAAGGATTTCATTCCACAATTTACAATGGATCTTCTCCATATGCCGTAAGCTATGCTATCGATCCTGTGGTGGGTCAATGGTATTATGTTGCACATTCTTATGATGATTTAACAAAAGAGCATGCTTTATATGTGAATGGCCTGAAAGTTGCTTCAACTTTTCATGCCGGCATTTCAATAGCTTATGATACCCAGCCTTATACGATTGGTGCTGAAAAAGAAAGTGGTCCGCTGAGTTATTTTTGGCCGGGACTTATGGATGAAATAAAAATATATAATTTCGTTCTTACTGAAGATGAAATCAAGCTCGACATGAACCAAGGAAAATCTTTGGTTGGGGGAAGCGCCGGGACGACTGCGACCGGGGGAGCTAGCTATTCAGCAGACCGAAGCTACTGTCCGCCAGGAGACACTACGGCGACGTGTGCGCCGGTGGCGGAATGGAAACTGGATGAAGGGACGGGAACGACAGCAAATGATACTGGTGGAAATATAATGGCTGGAACTTGGAATGGAACATTAGGAAGTCAGTGGACTATTGGTAAATTTGGCGGAGCCGGAAATTTCAATGGAAACAATAATTATATTAGTTTGCCGTCCAGAGAATTCGCCAACAGTTCATTTTCTGTCAGTGCCTGGATAAACATGTCAAATAACAGTCCTCCGTCATCACAAGTTTTTTTCTCTGCTTGTACAGCTGGTGCGACCGATCAATGTATAGTTATTCGCGAATATAATACTGGCCTGATCAGATTCGGATTTTGGGGAGATGATCTAAACACTGCTACAGGCGTCCTGGCGTTTGGCGTATGGCAACATGTAGAGGTGACTTATGACCTGGGCTCCGATACAAGCAAGGTATATGTCAATGGCAAACTTGTTGCTTCAAATAATAGCGGGCCGATGACAGGTACTTCTCCTACAGTAACGATAGGATACCCGCCTTTGGGTGAAAGTTATTTTAAGGGTCAAATCGATGATGTTAAATTATACAGCTATGCCCGTAGTGCACCGCAGGTCGCCTACGATTACAACCGCGGGAAACCGGTCGGGTGGTGGAAGATGGATGAAGGAGAAGGGACTTCGGTTTATGATTGGTCGGGGAATAGCAACACCGGAACGATGACGACAATGGATCCGCCGAATGACTGGGTGGCGGGGAAATATAATAAGGCGTTGGATTTTGATGGAAGCAGCGATTACATAACTATTGGTTCGAGTCCCGTGTTTTCTTTTGGAACCGGAGATTTTTCAATCAGTCTTTGGGCGAAATTAAATAACAAATCTGGCTACCAGCATTTTTTTGCTATGCCTACTCAAAGTACATTTGCATTAAAATCCTATGAAAATGAAAAAGCCATTTATTTTTATTCTCCCTCTTTTACCACCTATGGCACTATTAATGCTATATATACCGATGACGTATGGAACCACATCGTACTTGTACGAATAAACCAGGTTGCCTATATTTATTTGAATGGAAAACTAATGGGATCAAAATCAGGATTTAGCGATAACGTCACTGCCAATACAATTAATATTGGCAATGGATATACAGGGGAGTATACATATGGCCAGATTGACGACGTAAGAGTATATAATTACGGTTTGACGGCCGAGCAGGTGAAACAGGTAATGAATGATGGGGCGATGAGGTATGGGACGGGGAATTGACGATTTACGATTGCCGGATTTCGATTGCTGTTTTTTGGTTGTTGGGGTTTGATTTATCAAACCCAAAAATTCATAATTGACACACGACCTGATAAATGTTACATTTATAATTATCACAATACCTATAAATGTAAAAGTATGAAAAAATCCTTTATTTTAGCGGAAATATATCGACAGAATAAGCATTGGAATTCACCGGATGAGTTTTTTTTCGAGCTGAAGACTATCAAACATGCGCGAAAGCTGTTTGGCGAAATTTTGCCATATCTTCCAAAAAGACAGATTATATCCGTTGTCGGACTGAGGCGCACCGGAAAAACCATCCTGCTAAAGCAGCTCATGGAGAGGTTGATTGCGAAAGTTCCGCGAGAAGCAATTCTGTTTTTGACTTTTGATGAGGCCATTATCCCGGGGAAAATTACCATTGCGAATTATTTGAATGAATATTTGGAAAAGATCGCGCCGAAAACAGGAGCGCTATATATTTTCCTGGATGAAATACAGTATAATCAAAAATGGCAGCATATTTTGAAACGATATTATGATACCGATTCCCGGATAAAATTTATCATTAGTGGTTCATCTTCTTTGTTTTTGCGAAAAAAAACTACGGAAAGCCTGGCAGGGAGAATTTATGAATTTTCTTTGCCGGTGCTTAGTTTTGAAGAGTATTTGGAATTGAGAAATGCGAAAAAGGAAATGCTGGAAGGGTATCGTGCGGCGGGAATCTCTTTTGATATAAAAGATGAACATAAAGAGCTAAGAGAAAATTTTTTTCAGCGCTATGGATCTGCGATGGAAAAGGAATTCGAAAACTACATAAAATACGGCCAATTTCCGGAGATAGTCGGAGAAAATAATCCGGCGGTTATCAGGAAATATCTGACAGACGCGATTTATAAAAAAACAATCGAATACGATATTCCGAAAATTTTCGGAGTGGAAAAAGTTGATGAACTCAAGTTTTTATTTCAGGTATTGGTCAGTGAAATAGGATCAGCTGTTGAAACGGGAAATATCGCGCGCGAAATCGGAATAGACGAAAAAACCGTCAAAAAATATTTCAACTATTTTGAAGAAAGTTTTTTGATCCATCTCGTTTACAATTTTACCAAATCAGCAAGGAAGTCGCGGCGGCTTGGAAAGAAAGTATATCTAGGAAGTCCTAATTTTTTTTCCGCTTTTCACGCTTGGCCGGACGAGGATCAATCGAATTATAAAATCGGATTTTTGTCGGAGAATTATTGCATGCTACTGCTCAAAAAAAGATATGAAAGTGTTTCTTTCTACCGAGTGCGGAAAGACGAAGTTGATTTCCTGGCGACTGACAATGTATCGGATCCCAATCGATATCAATATGTCGAAGTAAAATATCGCGAAAATATATTGCTAAATAAATTAAAATTTGCGGAGAAATTGTCAAAAAAAAGCGGAAAGAGGTTGATCATAATTACGAAAAACGACTTTGTAATCCGTGGTGATTTAATGCTGATTCCGATTTGGATGCTGAGGTGAGCTTCAAATATAATTTTTAATTTTGATTGCAGAGGTTCGATTCATTAAACCCGAGAATTGACCGGTATTTTTAGAAGTTGTATAATTGAGTCACAAATTTTAAATTTATCTTATGGAAAATAAAAAAATGACAATTGAAGATCTGGCCGTGATAATTAAAAAGACAGATGAAAAAGTTGATGGTCTTGCGGCTTCGATTAAGAAAACGGATGAAAAAGTTGATGGTCTTGCGGCTTCGATTAAGAAAACGGATGAAAAAGTTGATGGTCTTGCTAAAATCATCACTGAAACCAAAGAGTCTCTGGAGAAAAAGATTGATTCTGCTGTTGAAGAAATCGCCACGATGACGCAGAACGAATTTATCAAAGTAAACGAAAGATTTGATAAGGTAGATCAGAGATTCGATGATGTAGATGGAGAAATTAGAGAAGTAAGAGCCGATCTTAACAAAAAAACAACTATTTTTTCTCATAATGATCTGACGTATCGCGTGGAAAAAGTGGAAGAAAAACTGGAAAAACATACGGCTATTTTTCACGCACCGGCGAGCTAGAATATTTTCGATTGGCGATTTTCGAATTCCGATTTACGAATAAAAAATTGTGAATATGGATAAGTATGATTTGCAAGATAGGACAAAAAAATTTGCATTGAGAAAGAACAGAGTTAGTTAAAAGTTCCCGTGCCTACCGGCAGGCAGGAAAATTCAAAGCTCAAAGATACAATTCAA
>Ga0247842_10008149_pt1 | contig 11072 bp, 8 predicted proteins | sample LaCruzMarch2015__3_FD_192411 | JGI IMG/M metagenome (GOLD analysis project Ga0247842, IMG submission 192411) | Freshwater microbial communities from meromictic Lake La Cruz, Castile-La Mancha, Spain - LaCruzMarch2015_19m | ecosystem: Environmental > Aquatic > Freshwater > Lake | place: Spain...
GGCGGCCGCTGCCGTTACCGAATCGCTGCTCGGCTTACGCCACCATCGCCGCGGAACAGCAGGCCCGCGAGGCGGCGGTCAGCGGACAGCTGCGCGTCCTGCGCCGGGAACTGCCCGCGTTGCTCGCCGCCCTGGGACAGATTCCCGAGCCCCGCAACCCCAAGAAGTGTCGGCATCGGCTCACCGTGCTGCTGCTCTACGGGCGGCTGATGTTCGTCTTTCAGTTCGCCTCCCGACGCGAGGTCAACCGCGAGTTGACGCGCCCGCAGTTCGAGGCCAACCTGCGCCTGCTGTTTCCCGAACTGGAGACCCTGCCGCACGCCGACACCCTGTTCCGGCTGCTGCGCGACATCGACGTGACCCACCTCGAACAGGCGCACATCGACCTGGTACGCCGCCTGATTCGCGCCAAGACCTTCCGCCGCTATCTGATCAACCACGCCTATCCCATCGCCATCGACGGTTCCCAGAAATTCACCCGTGACCACCTCTGGGATGAGAATCTCCTGGAACGTCAGGTCGGGGCCGAGGACGCGCGCCACGCCCAGTACTTCGTCTACGTCCTGGAGGCCAGTCTGGCCTTTCACAGGACAAGGACTTGCCTACGGTCTGGGAGGAATTCCACGCGCTGCACGCGGTGCAGCCAGCGGGTTGTCAGCGCGACTGGGGGGAGCGCCACCAGCGCTTTTCCTGGGTCAACGCGATCGACTATGCCTTCTCAAACAACACGCGCCGCCACCTCAGTCTGCATGTGGTGGTCTGTGAGGAGACCTGGGAGACGATCGATGAACAAGGCGCGCGCCTGACCAAGACCGCGCGCCATGCCTGGCTCTCCAGCCAACCACTCAGCCGCGCTAATGCGCATGAGCGCTGCAACCTAGGGGCCCGTTACCGCTGGGGCATCGAGGCCGGCTTCCTGGTGGAGAAACATCAGGGTTACCACTACGAGCACGCCTTTGCCCTGAACTGGAACGCCATGAAGGGCTATCACTACCTGATGCGCCTGGCGCACCTGTTCAACACCCGGGCCGCGCTTTGCCCGCCATCTGCGCGAGCTTTATCGCACCCTGGACGTGCGTGGCGCCATCGCCTTCATCCGCGCGTCCTGTGCCGGCCCCTGGCTCGACCCCGCGCGGATGCGCCGCCTGCTCGCCCAGCCGCTGCAGCTTCAGCTCGAATAACCGCCGCCGGGCACGGCGTCGGACCCCGCCCACCGGCGACCACCGGTGCCGGGTACCGCTGGCCTGGCGACCGAGACGCACGCCCGCGTACCGCTCCGACCACCCTCCCGGCACCTGCCAGGGCTTCCCGTTGCCACCCCTGGTCAGGGCCAACCCACCCCGCAACAGTCAACGCCAGCGCCCACCGGCGTCGGCGTCGCCCGATGTCAGGCGGCGGCAGGGTTATGCTTCAGGGCTGCGCGGCCAAGGGTCCCGCGGCCGGCTCGACGAGACCGGGGTCGTCCGTGCGGGCATTGTTGACGCGCCGACTCACGGGGGTGAGGGTCCAGTCGGCGGATGGGTCCGGCTGGAGGAGCGCGAGCAGCGCCGCGCTGTCGCGCTTGGCCGGGTCGAGCCACTGGGCCTGGCGGTCAGGGTCGAGGACCACCGGCATCCGGTCGTGGACGCGGGCAATCGCGGCGTTGGCGGCGGTAACAATGATGGTGCAGGAGCTGATCGGCGCCGCCTCGGCGGTGCCGGCCCAGTGCTCCCAGAGTCCGGCCATGGCGAAGATTTGTCCGCCGCCGCGGCGGATCAGATAGGGCTGTTTGCCGCCGGGTTGGGCCTGCCATTCATAGAAGCCCTCGGCGGGGATCAGGCAGCGGCGCTCCTTCAAGGCGGCGCGGTAGGCGGGCCGGTCGGCGACGGTCTCGGCGCGGGCGTTGATCATGGTGTAGCGGTGGTCCGGTCCCTGGGACCAGGCGGGGACCAGCCCCCAGCGCAGGTGCCCGAGGTGCCGCCGCCCGTCCGGGCCGAGGCGCACGGCGAGCACGCCCTGGCTGGGGGCGAGGTTATAGCGGGGACGGCTCGGCCCCATCGACTCGGGTTCCAGTTCCAGGCCGAAGTAGTCGGCGTAGTCCTGCGGGTCTGAACATTGGATGAAACGTCCGCACATCGGGCAACAGTCCTGCGGTCTGATCGGGTGTCCGGCGTGGACCTCGGGTTAGCGCTTCCGCTAACATGCGGACTCTAAGGCCCGGACTTAACCCGGGCGATCGAGGGAACATGATGGGATCGGCGTCTTTGCCCGCGTTTGGCCAGCCCCAGGCGCACACCGTGGTCGTGCTCGGGGCCAGTCCGAAGCCGGCGCGCTACTCGTACCAGGCGGTCAGGCTGCTGAAAGATTTGGGCTATCGGGTGATTCCGGTGAACCGCAAGGCGGCGCACATCGAGCGGCTCCCGGTGGTCCAGGCCTTGCCTGAGATCCATGAGCGGGTCGATACCCTGACGCTGTACATCGGTCCCGAGCGCGTGCGCAAGCTGGTGGGGGCCATCCTGGCCCTGCGTCCCGGTCGGGTGATTTTGAACCCGGGGGCCGAGTCGCGCGAACTGGAACTGGCCCTGCATGACGCCCGGATCCCTTACGAACATGCCTGTACCCTGGTGTTGCTGCGCACCGGGCAATTCTGACGACGGGTCGGGCGGGGTTCCAACCGCCTGCCGGGGCGCCGACCGCGATTCGGCCCTTGGATTGAACGATCTCCATGAGGTGATGCCATGTCCTTTCCCCGACCCCGCCCCTTGAATGCCGCCGTACTTGGCGGCCTGACCCTGGCGACGCTCCTGCTCGTCGCCGGTTGCGCCGACATGGCGACCGATATCGGCCTCTGGTCCAAGGCCCGGCCCGCGCCCCCGGCGAAGGAGGACCGGACCCCGCCGGTCACCAGCACCGGGCGGGCCGCCGCCGTGGTGAGTGTCCACACCCGCAAGGCCTATGAGAACGCCTGTAAGTTCGGTATCACCCTGACCAATAACCTGCCGTATAAGATCACCGACCTGTCTTTCCGGTTCACCGCGCTCATCGGCGGCGGCGTGCCCTTCGACAGCCAGACCAAGAGTTTCTCCGAGCTGCGTCCGAGCGAAGATCAATACCGCGAGATGATCTTCCAGGGCGTGCGCTGCGATCAGATCCTGGGGCTGGAGGTGACCGACCCCGGACGCTGCAGCCTGGATACCCTCAACCGGTTCAATTCCGCCCCAGGGGCATGCGCCAAGTACAGCGACATCGCGTCGAGCAGCCTGATCAAAGTCTCCAGGAAGGACAAGTAGGCGACCCCACCGCGCCCGCCGCCCAGACCATGCCCGACCAGACCACTATCGACGAGCTGCTGAGCATCATGGCGCGCCTGCGCGACCCGGCGGGCGGCTGTCCCTGGGACCTGGCCCAGACCTTCAGGACCATCCTGCCCTACACCCTGGAAGAGGCCTACGAGGTCGCCGAGGCGATCGAGTCCGGGTCCCTGGAGGACCTGCGCGATGAACTGGGGGACCTGCTGCTACAGGTGGTCTTCCACGCCCGCATGGCCGAAGAACAGGGTGCCTTCGCCTTCCCGGACGTGGTCCGTGCCATCTGCGACAAGCTGGTCCGGCGCCACCCCCATGTCTTCGGCGAGGCGGACCTGCCGGATGCGGCGGCGGTGCGCATCCACTGGGAGCGGGATAAGGCGGCCGAGCGGGCGCGGGCGTCCGGGGGCGCCGGGGCCGCGACCCTGGACGGCGTGGCCGCGGCCCTCCCGGCCCTGGTGCGGGCGCAGAAGCTGCAGCGGCGGGCGGCCGCGGTCGGCTTCGACTGGGACGCCATCGCGGGGGTCTTCGACAAGGTCCGCGAGGAACTCGACGAGTGCCGTGAGACCCTGGCCGCGCCGGTGGACTTGCACGCGCGGGTGCATGAGATCGGCGATCTGCTGTTTTCCTGCGTCAATCTGGCCCGCCATCTGGGGGTCGACGCGGAAGCGGCGCTGCGGACCGCAAACCATCGTTTCGAGCACCGCTTCGCCTATGTCGAGGCTGGCCTGGACCGGGCCGGTCTGCAACCGGGACCTGCGGTGCGCGAGGAGATGGAGCTATTGTGGGAGGCGGCCAAGTCGAAGCCATGACCCGTTGTCCGCGGCGGTAGCGAGTGTGGGGTTGGCCGGGGTGCTTGTGGCGGCCTTGATCGTGGTTCCGGCCGCGGCCGGCGATCGTAGGGTGCGCCGCGCGCACCTTGCGCAGGGACCCAATGGCAGCGCGGTGGCACTGGTGCGCGCGGCGCACCCTACGGCCGCTCCGGCCGGAACGACGATCGGGGCCCTTGCAATGGCCTTGGCGGCACGGTCGTTGTCGTAATCGAGTTTATCGTAGCGCTCTGGATTCTCTCGCACCCCAAATGGCATCGCTTCTCCGATTACGATTACGATTACGATTACAACAACGACAACGATCGTGTTTGTGTTTGACTCGTTCCTGAGTCGTAATTTATCGGTCCGCGCAGCGGACCCTACGGGGGGCATCGGTCCGCGCAGCGGACCCTACGACGATGAGCTATCTCGACAAGGTTCGCGCCTGTAACGCCTGGGACCCGGGGGAATTCATCCCCTGGACCCTGGCGGGCGAGCGGATCGGCTCGGTGCGGCCGGGCTTTGCGCAAGAACTGCGGCGCTGGCCGGAGCAGTTCCGCGTGGACGCCCGGCGGGTCGACTGGACCGGTGCCCCGGACGGGTTCCAGGCGCGCACCCGGGTCCTGGCGGAGGTGGTCCAGACCCTGGTCGAGTCGGGGCTGATCTACCCCCAGCACGGCGAAGCCTATGCGGTAACCCCGGGGCGGCGCGATCAGGCGCGCTGTCTGATCGACCGCGCCGCCGCCCCCTGGTTCGGCGTGCGCGCCTTCGGACAGCACCTCAACGGTTTCGTGCGCACCGGGGGCGGGATCGAGCTCTGGGTCGCCCGGCGCGCCGCGAATCGGCTGGTCTATCCGCTGCACCTGGACAACTTGGTGGCCGGCGGCCTGCCCCATGCCGTCACCCTGCGCGACAACCTGCGCAAGGAGTGTCGGGAGGAGGCGGATATCGAGCCTGCGCTGGCGGATCGGGCGGAGCCGGTCGGCGCCGTGACCTACTGCCGAGGGGCGCGCGACGGGCTGAAACCGGACGTGATGTACTGCTATGACCTGGAGCTTACGGCCGACTTCGTGCCGCGCTGCACCGACGGGGAGGTGGAATCCTTCACCCGCCTGCCGCTGGCGGCCGTGGCCCAATTGGTGCGCGACACCGACGAGTTCAAACTCAACTGCAATCTGGTAGTAATCGACTTCCTGGTCCGCCACGGCGGTATCGATCAGGAGGACCCGGATTATCTGCCGATCATCCAAGGCTTGCGCTCCTGCTTGCCCTGAGGCGGCGCAAGGTTCATCGTGGCACGGTTTTCGAGTCCCCCAGGCCGCCCCGCGGCGAGGTCAGCATGAATCGAGTCTCCACCCCCCCCAACGCCCGGCTCCCGCGCCGCCCCACGCTCCCGGTGCGCATCGGCCCGGTCACCGTCGGGGGCGAGTCCCCGGTCGTGGTCCAGTCCATGACCAACACCGACACCGCCGACGTGGCCGCCACCGTGCGCCAGGTCGCGGACCTGGCGCAGGCCGGCTCCGAGCTGGTGCGCATCACCGTCAACACCGAGTCCGCCGCCCGCGCCGTCGCCCCCATCCGTGCCCAGCTCGACGCGGCCGGCTGCACCGTCCCCCTGATCGGCGACTTCCACTTCAACGGCCACCGCCTGCTGACCGACTATCCGGAATGCGCGCAGGCCCTGGCCAAGTACCGGATCAACCCGGGCAACGTGGGCAGCGGTGAGAAGCGCGACAGTCAGTTCGCGACCATGATCGAGATCGCCTGCCGCTATGACCGCCCGGTGCGCATCGGCGTCAACTGGGGCAGCCTGGACCAGGACCTGATCGTGCGTATGATGGACGCCAATGCCCGGTCCCCGGCCCCGCGGCCGGTCGCGGCGGTGATGCACGACGCCATGGTGGAGTCCGCCGTCGCCAGCGCCGCCCGCGCGGTCGAACTGGGCCTGCCCAAGGACCACATCGTCCTGTCCTGCAAGATGAGCGGGGTGCAGGACCTGATCACCGTCTACCGGATGCTCGCCAGCCGCACCGACCAGGCCCTGCACCTGGGGCTCACCGAGGCCGGGATGGGCTCCAAGGGCATCGTCGCCTCCACCGCCGCGCTCGCCATCCTGTTGCAGGAGGGCATCGGCGACACCATCCGTGTCTCGCTCACCCCCGCCCCGGGGGAGGCGCGCACCCGCGAGGTCCAGGTCGCCCAGGAGGTCCTCCAGACCATGGGCATGCGCTCCTTCGCCCCCATGGTCACCGCCTGTCCGGGATGCGGGCGCACCACCAGCGACACCTTCCAGCACCTGGCCCAGGACATCCAGACCTATCTGCGCGAGCAGATGCCCGCCTGGCGCACCCGCTACCCGGGGGTCGAGACCATGCAGGTGGCCGTCATGGGGTGCGTGGTCAACGGCCCCGGGGAGAGCAAGCACGCAAACATCGGCATCAGCCTGCCCGGGAGCGGCGAGCACCCCGCCGCGCCCGTCTATGTGGACGGCGAAAAGGTCGCGACGCTCAAGGGCGACGACCTGGTCGGGCAGTTCAAGCGGATGGTCGACGAGTACATCGAGCGGCACTACGGCTGACCCGGCCCCCTGGGACCGCCGCACCCCAGTGCGGCGCGGCCTCGCTAAAGACCACACCCGTGCGTGCCGACGATCGGCCCCGTCGCTCTGAAGCGCGCCGCCCCCGGTTCGACGATAACCACCACCCCCCGGAGCCCACCCATGCGCATGTTCGACGCCAACCCGCCGGTTCTGCGTGACCTGAAAGACGAAAGCGAGGTCCTGGCCGAAAAGGACGCCGGCGACTTCACCGTCATCACCGCCCGCCACCCGACCCTGGGCAAACTGGTCCTCATTCGCGGCCGTACCGGCGCCGGGGTGGTGGTCGAGACCGAGGAATGAGCCGGTGAATCCTGGCTGGAACGGTTGCGTCCTGCGTAGCGGCGCAGCAGGTCTTAACCCAGGGCGTGGACGCGTCCACTCAGAACGCGCGGCGCCTCATGGGACCCTGGGATCTGGGATGGGCGTTGCGGGGGCGGGACATAGCGGAGGAGGGCTAACCGCATCCGCCGTTCGGAAGCACTAGCCCGAGCCAATCATTGAGGCAAAAATTAGGATATTGACGAATGCCCACTGTTCCATTATAACGAAACCATGCGCTGAAAAACGTAGGGAAAATGCACGCAAGCCCGTGCGGGAGTAGTTGTCGTGTTCGATCGTTCTGTCTGGCCTCGCTGCCTGCCGGGGACCCGCGGCGCCTGGGGCTTGGGATTCGGTTTCATGCTACTCCTGACCCTGTCGCTTGGCCGCAGTCCGCTGCGGGATGCCCATGCGGCGGCCGCTGGTCCCCTGGGCGACCTGGCCGCGCGCGATGGGTCGGTGCGGGTGCAGGTGGAACTGCAACTGCCGGGGGACCCCGGGGCGCCCCGGGACGCGGCCGCCGAGGCGCTTTGGCAAGCAGACCTGGATCAGACGGCGCAGGACCTGTTGTCCGCGTTGCCCGTCGGGTCCTACGACTCGGTCCTGCGCGAGCCGGGCTCGACCAGGCTCACCCCGCGCGTCGATACCGCCGGGCTGAACGCGCTGTTGGCCTCGCCGCTGGCGGTGCAGGTCACCGCGGCCGGCAACCCCGACATGCGGCGGATTGCCGCCGGACGTTGGCACAGCCTGGTCGTGAAGTCCGACGGCAGCCTGTGGGCCTGGGGCTATAACGGGTTCGGCCAGCTCGGCGACGGCACGACCACCGGGTACCAGGGGTTGGTGCCGGTCCTGGACGGGGTAGCGGCCGTGGCGGCCGGTTCCATGTACAGTCTGGCCCTCAAGACCGATGGCAGCCTCTGGGCTTGGGGCGCGAACAATGTCGGGCAGCTCGGCGACGGCACCACCGCGCAACGCCTGAAACCAGTCCGGGTCCTGACCCAGGTCGCGTCGGTCGCGGCCGGATTCGAACACACCCTGGCCCTCAAGACCGACGGCACCCTCTGGGCCTGGGGGAACAACGCGCTTGGTCAGCTTGGCGACGGCACGGTCACGAACCGCCTGCTTCCCTTCCAAGTTCTGAACGGGGTTGCGTCGGTCGCGGCCGGCGGTCAGCACACCCTGTCCATCAAGACCGACGGCAGCCTCTGGGCCTGGGGGAACAACGCTCAGGGTGAACTCGGCGACGGCACCCTCACGCAACGCCCGCGTCCGACCAAGGTCATGAGTGGGGTCGCCATGGTTGCGGGTGGCGGCTATCACACCCTGGCCGTCAAGACCGACGGCAGCCTGTGGGCCTGGGGCTATAACATGGGTGGTGCGCTTGGTGACGGCACGACTAAGTATCGCCCGCGTCCCGTCAAGGTCCTGACCGGGGTCGCCGGCGTGGCGGCCGGCGGCTTTCACACCCTGGCAGTCAAGACCGACGCTAGCCTCTGGGCGTGGGGGTATAACGGGTTAGGCGAGCTCGGGGACGGCACGACCACCAATCGCCTGCGTCCGGTCCAGGTCCTGACCGGGGTCGCGGCCGTGACGGCCGGATACTTGCACACCCTGGCCCTCAAGACCGACGGTAGCCTCTGGGGCTGGGGAAATAACGGCAATGGCCAGCTCGGCGACGGCTCGACCGCGAATCGGCTGAGCCCGCTGCGGGTTTCCGTGCCCGACTTTGCCGTGACCGACATCGTCCTGAATCCGGCCCGCCCGAGTGCTCGTGGGACCTTCGAGGCCTTGGTCACGGTAACTAATCAGGGCGGTGCGGCCGGGGTGCCGGGGACCTTGCAGGTCTGGGTTGACCAAGCCGGCACCCAGGGTTGCGGCTCCGTGGGCGACCAATCCGCGACCTTGACGAGCTTGGCGGTGGGCGTGAGCACCACGGTCACGTTCAGCGGCCTGCCGGCGGATGCGGCCGGGGCCAAGACCCTGAGGGCCTTCGTGGACAGTGGCTGTCAGACCCTGGAGACTGACGACGCCAACAACCAAAGCGCCGAGACTTATACCGTCGTGCTGCCGGCGCCCGACTTTGTGGTGACCGGCGTCGTTCCGAATCCGCATAGCCCGAGCGCCGCTGGAACCTTCGAGGCCCTGATCACGGTGACCAACCAGGGCAGCGCGGCCGGGACGCCGGGGACGCTGCAGGTCTGGGCCAATCAGCTCGACATTCAGGGCTGCGACGCGGTGGGGGACCAGTCCGCCACCCTGACGACGAGCCTGGCGGTCGGTGAGAGCACCACGATCAAAGTCAGCGACCTGCAGGCCGGTGCGGCCGGGAGCAAGGTCCTGCGGGCCTTTGTGGACGGCGCCTGCAAGTCCCCCGAGACCGATGAAACCAACAACCAAAGCACCACTGCCTATGCCGTGGCGCCGCCGGCCCCTGACTTCGCGGTGGCCGGTGTCGCGCTGAGCCCGCGCAGCCCGAGCGCCAAGGGCACCTTCGAGGTCGCGGTCACGGTGACGAATCGGGGCACTGCGCCGGGGACGCCGGGGACCTTGCAGGTGTGGGCCGAGCAACCCGGTGTGCGGTTGTGCCGTGCCGTAGGCGACCGCTCGACGACCCTCGCCACTCTGGCCGCGGGCGAGAGCCGCACGGTCACGCTCAGCGGCCTGCCGGCGGGTGCGCTGGGGGCCAAGACCCTGCGCGCCTTTGTGGATAGCGCCTGTCTGACCGCTGAAGCAGACGAGGCCGACAACCAAGCGACGACCGGCTATGTCGTCGGCAATCCCGCCATGCAGCGGGTTGCCGGTGGGCTGTGGCACAGTCTGGGACTTATGCCTGACGGCAGCCTGTGGGCCTGGGGGCGTAACACGCTGGGTCAACTTGGCGACGGCACTACCACCAACCGCCTGACCCCGATCCGCGTCCTGACCGGGGTCGCGTTGGTCGCGGCCGGGGAATTTCACAGCCTGGCCCTCAAGGCGGACGGCAGCCTCTGGGCCTGGGGGCGCAACGATGTGGGCCAACTTGGGGATGGCACGACCGCCAACCGCCCCAGTCCCGTCCCGGTCATGACTGGGGTTGCGTCGGTGGTGGCCGGAGACCACCACAGTCTGGCGATCAAGACCGACGGCAGCCTGTGGACCTGGGGCTACAACGGGAACGGTCAACTCGGCGACGACACGACCCAGTATCGCCTCACTCCGGTCCGGGTCCTGAGCGGGGTCGGGGCCGCGGCGGCCGGTTATGGTCACTCACTGGCGCTCAAGACCGACGGCACCCTGTGGGCCTGGGGGTGGAATTCCGATGGCCAACTGGGCGACGGCACGACCACGGAACGCCATACTCCGGTCCGGGTTCTGACCGGGATCGCGTCCGTTGCGGCGGGCGTCTATCACTCCCTGGCGATCAAGACCGATGGCAGCCTCGCCGCCTGGGGGAAGAACGATTACGGTCAGCTCGGCGACGGTACGACCACGCATCGGCTCAGTCCACTTCCGGTCCTGACCGGGGTCGCGGCCGTGGCGGCCAGCGCCTATCACACCCTGGCCGTCAAGACCGACGGCACTCTATGGACCTGGGGGTATAACGGGAATGGTCAACTCGGCGACGGCACGACCACCTGGCGTCTGCTTCCGGTCAAGGTCCTGAGCGGGGTCGCCGCCGTGGCGGACGGTTGGACACATAGCCTCGCCCGCAAGATCGACGGCAGTCTTTGGGCCTGGGGGATGAACGACTACGGTCAACTCGGAGACGGCTCGACCAACAATCGCCCGGCGTCGGTCCAGGTGTCGTTTCCGCCCGATTTCACGGTGTCCAGCCTCGCCCTGGCGCGGGGCACCGTACCGCGCGCCGCAGGGACTGTCAGGGCCTCGGTGACGGTGAAGAACCAGGGCTTTGGGGCTGGGGTACCGGGGACGCTGCAGGTGTGGGCCGATCAGCCCGGCGTCCCGGGCTGCGCTGCCGTGGGAGATAAATCCACGACCCTGGCGAGCCTCGCGCCGGGCGCCGCCAAGACAGTGACGATCAGCGGCCTGCCAGCCGGGGCGGCCGGGACCAAGACCCTG
>Ga0247842_10008151_pt1 | contig 11070 bp, 10 predicted proteins | sample LaCruzMarch2015__3_FD_192411 | JGI IMG/M metagenome (GOLD analysis project Ga0247842, IMG submission 192411) | Freshwater microbial communities from meromictic Lake La Cruz, Castile-La Mancha, Spain - LaCruzMarch2015_19m | ecosystem: Environmental > Aquatic > Freshwater > Lake | place: Spain...
TGAAGTCGCCAGTTGCCATCACGAAAGGGTCAATGGGAAGGGGTACACGGCGGGCCTCAAGGGTGATGAAATTCCCCTTGAATCAAAAATCATGGCCGTTGCCGATGTCTTTGATGCCCTGACATCGAAACGGGACTATCCCAAGTATGCCTTTGGCGAGATTCTAAAAGATGATCGTATGCCCATAAACAAGGTGATTGCCATTTTACAGGGCGATTCGGGAAGTCATTTCGATCCCGTTGTCGTTGATGCATTTCAACGCTGTCTGAAAAAGGCGCTTCTCCGATACCGATGCGAACACTTCCCCCCTGAATATGTGGATGATTTTTTACAGCATTATTAAAACAGGACTCTCCCCCAAAACTGGTCAGGTCAAGGCACATTAGATCGAAAAAGGGGGATATTTAAAATCCGGATGCACCATGAACCATAGGATTATCCCTTCAATTTCTTTTGACAAAACCGGTAGTCTATTATAAACACGAGCGAAAAATATTCAGGGAACCTTTTCATGAAGAAGATCTCACTGGGATTAATTGGATTTGGAACCATCGGGGCAGGGGTAGTGAAACTGCTCCAGGAAAGCGGCGATCTTATTGAAAAACGCCTTGGTGCCCGTCTTGTCTTGAAGAAAATCGCCGATCTAGATATCACAACCCCCCGGGTTGTGACGGTGGCGACGGACATCCTAACGACAAAAGCCGCGGATATTCTTGAAGATCCGGATATTCAAATCGTTATTGAACTCATGGGGGGCTATGAACCGGCGCGGACTTTCATTATGGAGGCCATGGACAGAAAAAAGCATGTTGTGACGGCCAACAAGGCGCTCCTGGCGACATACGGCAACGAAATATTTCAGGCCGCGAACCGGGAAAAGGTGGATATCCGTTTTGAGGCCAGTGTCGGCGGGACAATCCCCATCATCAAGACCCTCAAGGAATCACTGGTAGCCAATCGTATTAAGTCACTGATGGCCATCATGAACGGCACCTCGAACTATATTCTCTCGAATATGACGGACGAGGGGAAAGCCTTTGGCGACGTTCTCAAAGAGGCGCAGGCCCTCGGCTTTGCCGAGGCGGATCCGACTTTCGACGTCGAGGGAATCGATACCGCCCATAAGCTGGCTATTACCCTTTCTCTTGCCTACGGAAAGCGGGTCGATATCGAAAGTATTTACCGGGAAGGCATCTCCCGTATCAGCCAGCAGGATATAGAATTTGCCAGGGAGTTTGGCTATCGCATCAAACTGCTGGCCCTTGCCTTTGAGCGGGGGGACCTTGTGGAGGCGCGTATTCATCCGACGATGATCCCCTTTGACCACATTTTGGCCAATGTAAACAGTAATTTCAACGCCTTTCATATCATCGGCAGCGCTTCCGGTTCGGTATTCCTCTATGGACAGGGAGCCGGGATGATGCCCACGGCAAGCGCCGTCATCAGCGATATCGTAGATATATCGAGGGAAATACTTAACGGTGTGTCCCGTCTTGTCCCCTACCGCTCGCTCGGGGAAGACATTATTGATGATATCCGGTTGGTTCCATTTTCCGAGATTCAAACGAATTATTATTTCCGTTTTATGGCCGCGGACAAGGCAGGCGTCCTCTCAAAAATAGCTGGTATTCTCGGGGAGATGAATATCAGCATCGCCTCGGTGATTCAGAAGGGACGTAAAAAGGAAGGCGCCGTGCCCGTTGTGATGACCACCCACAAGGCCCGGGAGCGTGATGTTCAGGAGGCCCTGCAGAGGATAGATCAATTGGACATTGTTCATGAACCTACCGTTTTCATTCGTATCGAGGACGAAAGACTCTGATGAAGTATATTGTATTGCTGGGAGACGGAATGGCCGATTACCCGGTGGATGAACTGGGGGGAAAGACTCCCCTTGAGGCGGCCCGGACGGCCAATATGGATTTCATGGCCAAAGAAGGGACCCTGGGGTTGGTAGATACGATTCCCAAAGGTTTCAAACCGGGAAGCGATGTTGCCAATCTTACCGTCCTCGGTTATGATCCGGGTAGCTGTTACTCCGGTCGGGGACCTCTGGAAGCCGCCAACATCGGCATCACTCTTGATTCTAAGGATGTCGCCTTCCGCTGCAATCTGGTCGCTTTGGGCGGGGGCGATGACCCGATCATGGATGATTTTTCTGCCGGTCATATTACCAGCGCCGAAGCGGCGGCGATCATCGGCGACCTCGACCGTGAATTGGGAAACAAGGATTTTCAATTCTACCCTGGGGTGAGTTATCGCCATCTGCTTGTGTGGCGTAGTGGTAAAGAGACCATGGTTACCACACCGCCCCATGATATAACCGGGCAGACGACAAATATTTACCTGCCGCGAGGAGAGGGTGACCGGGAGATCCGGTTCCTCATGAAACAAGCTAAGGTGGTACTGGAAAATCATCCCGTTAATATCGAAAGGATAAACAGAGGAAAAAAGCCGGCCAACGCCATCTGGTTATGGGGGCAGGGCAGGGCTCCCCGGATGGAAAAACTTACCGATCGCTATCATATCACCGGCGGGATAATCTCGGCGGTGGATCTTCTCAACGGCATCGGGGTTTATGCCGGTCTCAAGCCCATTCATGTTGAAGGGGCAACCGGTTATACGGATACCAATTATGTCGGCAAGGCACAAAAGGCCCTTGCTGCCCTTAAAGAACTGGATTTTGTATTTGTTCACGTGGAAGCCCCGGATGAAATGGGACATGAAGGGAATTTGGCGGGAAAGATCAAGGCCATCGAAGATTTCGATGAAAAGGTCGTCGGCACGGTCCTGAAGGGGATAAGTGAGCTGGGAGATGTCCGGGTGATGGTTCTTAGCGATCATCCCACCCCGTTGAGCATACGCACCCATGCCTCCGATCCCAGCCCTTTTGCTATCTACTCTTCCCTCCTCGGTGAAAACCGGCGTTCCGGTTTGTCCTATGGAGAAACGATGGCAAAGACTTCGGGATTGATAATAACTCCCGGCTACAACCTGATGGACATCTTTATCAATAAAAAATAGTTTAACAGGAGCGGAGACATGTCAAATAAGGCAACAAAACAGGAAATAACGGAACCGGACAAGCTACAAGTGCTCCTGGGGCAAATATCGAACTATGTCCTGACCCACAAGCGTAATATCGCCGTTGCGGCGTCCATCCTGATGATCGTGTTCTTATTGATAGGAGGATGGGCCTATTACCGGCAAACGGAAGAGACGAAGGCAATGAACCTCTACAATAAGGCCGTCATGGACACAGTCCGGATCAGAATGGCCGGTGGTCTGGATGCGACCGCCGCTGTCAAGCCTTTGCAGGAAGTAATCGATAAATATCCGTCCACGGAAGCAGCGACGCTCGCCCAGTACCGGATCGGAAATGCCTGGCTAAACACCGGACAAATCGATGCAGCGATGAAGGCCTTTCAAGGCTACCTCAAGGATAAATCGGGAGAAAACGAGTTGACCATCCTTGTTTACAACGGCCTTGGCAGTTGCTATGAGGCAAAAAAGGATTATAAAAACGCCATGCTGCAATATGAAAGGGCATTGAACGCCAAGGCCGGGAAAGCCTTCGCCGGAGATACCTTGGGCAATCTTGCCCGGACCTATGAAGCTATGAAGGATAATAAAAAGGCCATCGAGTATTATCAGAAATCAATGGATAAAACGAATGATCCGGCGATGAAGCTGATCATCGGAAGAAAAATAGCTATCCTTGGATAGCAGTCAGCAGGGAGCATATCTATGAAAGTATTGATGTCGGGAAATGAGGCTATCGCCAGAGGCGCTTATGAATGGGGCATACGGTTCGGGGTAGGATATCCGGGAACGCCAAGCACGGAAATACTTGAAGAATTTTCTAAACACGACGGCGTTTACGCCGAATGGGCTCCCAATGAGAAGGTTGCCCTTGAAGTAGGAATCGGAGCCGCTGTGGCCGGCGCCAGAGCCCTCGTCACCATGAAGCATGTCGGGGTGAATGTCGCCGCTGATCCCCTCTTCACGCTTAGTTATACGGGTACCAACGGGGCCCTGGTCATCATCACGGCCGACGACCCTTCTCTCCACAGTTCCCAAAATGAACAGGATAACCGCAACTATGCCAAATTCGCCAAGATTCCCATGCTGGAACCTGCGGACTCTCAAGAGGCGAAAGAATTCATAAAGATCGCCTTCGCCATCAGCGAGAAGTTTGACACCCCGGTTTTCTTGCGCACCACGACCCGGGTCTCCCATTCCAAGTCGGTGGTGATCATAGAAGATCCTCTGCCCACTGAAGACAAAACGGAGATTCGCATCACGCCGTCAAAATACGTCATGGTGCCGGCAATGGCTAGGAACAGACGTTTGGAAGTGGAAAAACGGATGCAGGCGCTTAAGGAATATGCGGAGACCTTTGGGGAAAACAGGATGGAGATCAACAATACCGAGGTCGGCGTTATCACCGCCGGGATGCCCTATAATTATGTCAAGGACGTCTTCCCGGGATTCTCCTATCTCAAGCTCGGCCTTGTTCATCCCCTGCCGGAAAAACTCATCCGCAAATTTGCTGCAAAGGTTAAAAAACTCTATGTAATAGAAGAATTGGATCCCTTTATCGAGGAGCAGATCCGAGCGATGGGGATTGAGGTAGTAGGCAAGAACGTCTTTCCCTTCACCAATGAATTTGATCCCGGGATTATCGAAACCGCCCTCAAAGGTAAGTCAACCGTCGCTGTCAAACTGCCCGAAGTCGTGATTCCCCCCCGGCCACCGAATCTTTGCCCCGGCTGCCCCCATCGGGGACTTTTCCATGTCCTGGGAAAGCTCAAGACATTTGTGGCAGGGGACATTGGCTGCTATACTCTCTCTTTCATGAAACCACTTGAGGGAATGCACTCCTGTATCTGCATGGGGGCCAGTGTCGGTATGGCCCACGGGATGAGCAAAGCCTTGAAAGAAAAAGGAAAGGGCAAGGTTGTGGGGGTGATCGGGGACGGGACTTTCATGCATTCCGGCATAACTCCGCTTCTTAATATGGCCTACAACCAGGGAGAGGCCGTCATTGTCATTTGTGACAATCGGACCACAGCCATGACCGGGATGCAGGAACATCCGGCTACGGGATACACCCTGCAGGGGGTGAGGGCCAAGGAACTGGATATATCAGCCCTGGCCAAGGTCCTTGGAATCGACAGCGTGCGGGTCGTCGATCCTTACGATATCAAGAACACGAGAGATGTCATGCGGGAAGAGCTGGCCAGACCTGGCTCCTCGGTAGTCATTTCCCGTCGTTCCTGCGTCCTCTTCAAGAGACATCAGACGGAAACCCGCAAACCCTTACGCGTTGAAGTAAATAAATGTATCGGTTGTCGAAACTGCATCGGTTTAGGTTGCCCGCCCATCGCCTGGCGAAAGTTCGCGGACATGCCTGCCGATCAGGTTGTCAGAAACGCCAAGAAGCAGGAGGGGAATTCCTTTATCGACGCCGATTTGTGCACCGGCTGTACTATCTGCCAGCAGGTTTGTAAAGTCGGCGCCATTGTGGAGGTGGAATAAATCATGGTTAAAAAATCAACTACTCAGAAAATAAACCCGGCCGAAGTCAAAAGCGTCCTCATGGCCGGCGTCGGCGGTCAGGGTATCCTGCGGGCCAGTGACATTCTCTGCCTGGTAATGATGGAGGCGGGTATGGACGTCAAAAAAAGCGAGGTCCACGGCATGGCCCAGCGGGGTGGCTGTGTAACCAGTCATGTCCGCTATGGCGCCAAAGTCTATTCCCCCATTGAACGTAAAGGGAATGTCGATATTCTCCTGGCTTTTGAAAAACTTGAGTCCCTCCGTTATCTGGACTACCTCAAGCCGGACAGCAGAATTATTATCAATGAGCTGGAGCTTTATCCTCCGGCAGTCAATCTTGGCGATATGACCTATCCGGAGCATGCCATCGATCTCGTCAAGAAATCATTTAAAACGGTAAAAGTGGTTAAAGCACATGAAATTGCTCGTAAAGCAGGAAATCTACGGGCAGAAAACACCGCCCTCCTGGGCGTCCTGTCCCAATGGCTGGATCTGGAGGTCACGATGTGGGAAAAAATCATCTGGGAGGTCTTTCCGAAGAAAGTTGTCGATGCCAACCTGAAGGCTTTTCATCTGGGAAGGGCGGCTTAAAAGAAAAACTACTTTGTACAAGCTTTCAATTAGCTCTCCGGGTTGTATTACGTGTGACTTTGGCATCAATTATTGTTTTCTTCTGCCGTTGGTCAATGCGGTAGATGCTGCCATTAATCTGTTTGGAAAGCGATTTCATGGCCGAGGCGACACCGGTCATCTCACCGTAATGACAAAATGTCCGCAGGTGACTACCTGTAATGCCAATCGAGATGCCAATGACAGGAAAAGAGCGCTCCTGACCCTGGCGATCCTTTGAAATTATAATCCCCTTTTGTCTGTCCGCCTCATCATAAAAAGTGGGAATGATCTGATCGAAAGCGCGAATAATCTGTTCGGAGGTCACGACAATCAACTGGGGGGACATGATGAAGATATAATCATCCCCGCCGATATGACCCACAAAATTGTCTTTGGTCTGCTTTTCATTAACCAAGTTAAGAATCAGCCGTCCGGTGAACTTTATCACCTCATCTCCACGAGAAAATCCATATTTGTCGTTATAGGGTTTGAAATAATCAAGATCGGCATAGGCCAAGGCAAAGTTTTCCTTCCGGTCGATGCGGTCCTGAATTTGTCTGTTGATGGCATTATTGCCGGGAAGTCTTGTCAGGGGGTTCAATTCGACGATTCGCTTCGCCCTGAGAATACACAAGTTAACACGGGTGATAATTTCCTGTTCAAGCATGTTTCGATAAATATAATCTTCAACATGGATGGTTTTCAGCAGTTCTAACTGGCCTGGATCGTCGAAGATCGCCAAGACGGGGAGCTGGCTGAAGATGGGATCTTCCTTGAGCTGATTCAAAAGAGAAATGCATGATGACTTTGTGGAGCGGATATCAAGAATCATCAGTTCGGGAATAGTGGTGTATATGTAGTCCAGAGCAGCGGGCATTGTTCTAAAGACGATCAGATGATGATCCGGTTTCAGAAATCGCTCCAGCATGGTGAAAACGAGGGGGTCTTGAGACAAAATGGCGACAGTGTTCATAGCCGATCCATCATTCCGTTGAATCATAAATTTCGTCAGTTGCTTCGTCTATTTTCTGCAGAATCTCCTTGATATCGACATCGGACAGGCTCAAAAGATCGAAGGCCTGCGTGTTCAGATCAGGGACATAAAAATCGCCCGCAAATCCTATGCCGCGTGCGCGAACTATAATGTCGGCAACGTGGATGATGGCCGTTTCCAGGGGGGCGATTTGGGAAAGAGACGGACGATGGTGGTAAGCAATGACTTCCACAAGATTTCGGGGGAAACGCCATTTTTCCGCAAGCCACATAGCTACTTCGGCATGGCCATCACTGAACACTTTTTTTTCAGCTTCAAAAATAGGAATTTTCGCTTCAGCGGCCCCTTCCATAGCCTTTTCATATTCTTTCTGATATTCAAGTACAAGGATGGCCTTACCAATATCATGAAGCAGTCCGGCAATTGAAAACTCTTCCGGATCCTTGCCCCCCTTTTTTTCGGCTATGCAGCGAGCCGCCACGGCGCAACCCACGGAATGGGCCCACAACCCCCTCATCGTCTGTTCCATGATATCAAAGACGGCTATTCCTAAAAGGAGCCCTTTAACGACATTCAATCCCAGCAGCATCACGGCATAGGAAACAGCGGTGATTCGACCAGGGAATCCGTACATGGCGGAGTTTACCATCTTCAAGACCTTGGAGGCCAGAGCGGGATCACTGGCGACAAAACAACCGATCTCGTCGAGGGTAAGGCCGGGCTTTTCGATGATGTTAGAGATACGTTTGAGATTACCTGGGACCGTGGGCAAAGAAATGATGTTTTCGATTCTCGTTCTTCGGACGTTTATGATCGTGTCACTTTTCATAGAGCCCCTCAATGTGTTCTCTGAGTATAGCTTTGAGACGAATCATGTATGGTCGGTCAGCAACCGGCTGAAAACGTTCGTCGAGTTGCAGGATGGCTTCCTCTGTTGTGATCTTCTGTTCTTTGGGCGCGTCGATGTAACACCCATCAATGTCCATATCCTGCAATCTTTCTACCCAGGCAGGGGTCAATTCCACTCCTGCGCCGAGAATCACCATGCCGTTTTTCATTGTGATTGGCTTCACGATCGTCATTCCCGGCTCTAAATCGCTCAACGGTATCTTTTTCGCCATATATCCTTCCTAATAGAGCGGATACATAACGTTATTTATGATAAAATTCAACTTCTTATTTTCGTGATTAATGCATATCATCTTGTAAAATTTGTTGATATCATTGGATAAATCAGATTTATAATTGTCTGAAAGCTTGAAAGTCTCGGTGATTTATGAGAAATATTATCTGCATTGTAGCCATCGGTTACCTTGACAAATAGAGCATCGTATGTATTTTAGGGAAAACTAAGCAGGGAAGGGCGGAGAAAAAATGGCCGAAGATTATTATCAGTTATTGGGAGTTGACAAGAAAGCCGGCACGGAAGAGATTAAAAAAGCCTATCGTAAACTCGCTTTAAAATGGCATCCTGACAAAAATCCCAATAATAAAACCCAGGCCGAGGAAAAATTCAAAAAGATCAGTGAGGCCTATGCCGTCCTGAGTGATCAGGAAAAACGCAATCAATACGATACGTATGGCTCGGCGGATCAATACCGCCAGAAATATTCCCAGGAGGATATTTTCAAAAACTTCGACCTCAACGATCTTTTGAGAGGTTTTGGGTTTGATCTGGGCGGGCAGCAGGGAGGAAGAACGCGGGCAGGTTCAGGGGGCGGTTCGAGAAGGCGAGGGGGTGGCCAGCAGGGCGCTGATCCTTTTGCCGATCTTTTCGGCGGCGGCGGTCAATCCTATGGACACATGCCCCAACAAGGTCAGGATCTGCAATACAATCTTTCCATCACCCTGGAAGAATCGGTCACGGGAGCCGAAAAGAAACTGGCCCTACAAAGAGAAGACCGCGTCGATGAAGTCAACGTAAAAATACCGGCTGGAATCAGCACCGGAAAGAAACTGCGTCTCATGGGCAAGGGCGGACAGGGTTTTGACGGTGGCCCCAACGGCGATCTATATCTGAATATTACCATCCTTCCTCATCCGCTTTTTGCCCGCGATGGCAACGACATTTATTTTGAGAAGTCCATTAACTTCACTCAGGCGGTTCTCGGAACGAGTATCGATGTACCGACTATTGACGGGGCAACCAAAAGGCTGAAGATTCCCCCGGGGACCCAGAACAATACCAAGATCCGTATGAAGGGCTACGGCGTTCCCGGATTAAAAGGGGCGGTCAAAGGGGATCAATACGTCAAGATCTACGTGATTGTTCCCAAGCATCTAACGGAAAAACAGTCATTAATTTTCAAACAGCTCGTAGAGGAAGGTTTGTAATCTGTAAATATAATGTCGGATAAGATATGTTATGTAAACTTTAATCGCAAAATTGGATATTACCCCAGGCCCCCATCGTTTCACCCATAATAATCACAATTCCTTTTACCCCGGAAATTCCAGCCCCGAGATTCAAGGCTTTTTTTATATCGTCGGGCTTCTTTACTTGATTGCCGATCAGAGACGCCGCTGCATCGGCCAGGCTTGCAGATGGCGAAAGCACGCATACGGCGTCTGCCCTTCCGAAACTCAAGGAAGGTCCCACGGTGGCGGAGGATGTGCAAATCCCCAAGGGCATGTCTGCCGGCGTGATGCGCAGAACCAACTTCTGACTTAACGGCGACTCTCCCGCAAAGATCGATACCCGTCGTTCTTCAAATGTCTTCATGAAGATATCGCCGCCATTTTCGACAATGATATTTTCACAATGGCCAAGTAGATCCATCCCTACAAATTGGGCCATCGCCCCGGCAACCGCGGCCATGGGACCGACCTGGGCTCCAATTCCCGCCTCAATCATCTCACGAACTATCCCGGGGGCAAATTGGTCTTTGGGTTCAGGCAGCAATGATTTCAAGAAGGCGGGATGCCTTTTAATATATGATTCCAGATAATTTCGATTTTTGATTACCGAGGCAAGCGCAAGCTCGGACAGGTTCTGATCGGCGGCGATATAGAGGTCTGTCTCCCGGACGGAGACATGAAAGGAAACGAGATCATGAACAGCAACAGAATTACGGTATGTCCTTTCGGAATATAACATTTCACCTATATTTGATGGAATTCGGTCCCAAGACCAAGCGGGTTGCCTTCATGAGTTCAGGAGTCAATTGGAAGCGGCGGTCATTACCTAAAAATATAATTGTTTCACTGCTTCCGTTCAGCAAATGAATATAACCCTCAGATGATCCCTTATATTTATCCGACAAATGCTTGATTTGAGAAATATAATCTTCGCTTGATATACCATGCGTTTCAATCTGGAAATGCACAGACGAATAAGGGGAGACCTCCGGGGCATCCTGAAGGAGTGTGATTTCGTTAGCAATAATTTTAATATTTTCTTCAGATATATCAAGTTGGCCCTTAAGGAGGACAGGTTCATCTCCCTTCAGCAGGGCTTTTGTCTTTTGATAAATATCGGCAAAACAGATGATATTCATGGAACCATAAAGATCCTCAAGGGTTATATAGGCCATGACATCTTTTCTTTTTGTTGTCAACTCCTTGATATTACTGACTACGCCGGCAATAATGACTTCCTCTTTGTCTCGTCGCTCCGAGATATTCTCAGAGGTGGCATTGGTAACGAATTCCAGTTTCTGCCGGTATCTCGTCAATGGATGTCCGGTAATATAGAATCCCAGAGCTTCCTTTTCATGCAAGAGCAGTTCTTTATGGTCCCATTCGACATCATCGGGAGGAGCAGCGGCACCGTACCTATTACCGCACCCGGTGGACGTATCAAACCCTTCCAGCAAACTGACCTGACTGCTGGCCTTTGATTTACGCAACTTCTGGGCTGAGTTCATGGTCTCCTCGTAACAATTGAAAAGACCAAGTCTTTT
>Ga0247842_10008152_pt1 | contig 11070 bp, 13 predicted proteins | sample LaCruzMarch2015__3_FD_192411 | JGI IMG/M metagenome (GOLD analysis project Ga0247842, IMG submission 192411) | Freshwater microbial communities from meromictic Lake La Cruz, Castile-La Mancha, Spain - LaCruzMarch2015_19m | ecosystem: Environmental > Aquatic > Freshwater > Lake | place: Spain...
ATATTCTTTCAAAGGGAGAATAACTTCTATAAGAAAACATTCTTCAAACATTTTTTTCGACTTATCCGATCATACTGGAAAGATTCAGATTTTTATTGAAAAGTCTCAGTTTAGAGATAAACTAGAAATTTTAGCCCTTTCCGTCGGATCATATATTGATGTATTCGGAACTTTTGATAACTCTCGCCAACCACCAGAATTAAAAGCAGAAAAAATAGAAATTTTGTCTAGAGCGACAATCCCCCTCTCACCAAGTCCTTGGGAAATAAATGGTTTAGATCAAGAGGCCGTTGATCAACTATTTTCATATACAGAATTTTACGTTTCAAATCCACAAAGAGCAGCCATACTAAAAATAAAAACAAATTTTGTAAAATGTCTTCATGATTATTTTCAAGAAAACAAATTTACCTTGGTAGAACCTCCAATATTAACAGAAAAAATATTATATGAACCAGAAAAGGCGATAAAGGCGGAGGTTCATGGAGAAAAAATTTATCTCTCACAATGTGCCACCTTTGAACTAGAACCATTAGCTATGACATTCGGAAAAGTTTACACAATCTCTCCCGCATTTAGAAATGAAAAGGGTGGATCAAAACGCCATCTAGCAGAATACACTCATGCCAAGGCTGAAGCTCTGTTTGTAGATGTTGATGATCTAATGAGACTTGCCGGAGATTCGATCTATACTGCTGTTAAAAAAACTGTAGAAATTAGTAAAAGTGAATTAGACTTGTTAAAAATAAAAATTGATTTAAATTCACTAAATCCAAAAAATTATGTAAGCATGACTTACGATGAAGCAATAAAAATTCTTAAAGAAAGAGGCTCAGAAACAAAATATGGGGAGGGGTTATCTCGGAGCGATGAAATGATTTTAACACATCATGTTGGAGATAAATATCTTTGGGTAAAATTTTTGCCATTTGAATCAGAGGGATTCCCATATAAAAAGAAACCTGGTTCTCCTCATTTATCTATGACTTGCGATTTAATTGCACCCCACGGCGCAGGGGAAATGGTCGGAGTAGCTGAAAAAACAACAGAGATAGAAGAAATAATTGAAAACTTAATCAAAAAAGGAAAAAAAGAAGTTATTAGAAATTATTGGAACTATATTCTCTTGAGAGAGTACGGATTACCTCCTCATGGAGGAATTGGCGCTGCTCCAGAAAGAATTATTTATGGTTTGCTTGGATTAAATCACATAAGACTTACAAAACCTTGGCCTAGATATCCGGATAGAAAAATAAATCCGAATCAAAATGACTCACTTAATCCTTGGAAGAATAAGGAACTTGACAAGATAATAAAAAAATATAATATTAAATAAGTTGTCCTGATAGCTCAGCAGGTAGAGCACATGACTGTTAATATCAAAAGATTTTAGAAATCATGGGGTCAGAGGTTCGAATCCTCTTCGGGACGTTATTAAAATGGACTGGGACAAACTTTACATAAAACATCCAGAATTTTGCATAAAAGAACCAGCTAAAGAGATAGTTGACTTCATACCAATTTTAAAAAAATTGCCCGGAACAAATTCAGAAAAGAAAATATATGATTTGGGATTTGGAGCCGGAAGACATGTTATATACTTAGCAAAACAAGGCTTTGATGTATATGGCGATGATATTTCCCTCTCCGGATTAGAAATTACAAGACAATGGTTAAAAAAAGAGAGACTTTCTGCAAAATTGGGAATTAGTGACATGACTAAAATTCCTTATCCAGATGATTTTTTTGATGCGATTATTAACCGGGGCGTAATTACCCACAATACTAAAAATGGAATAGGGGCATGCATAAAAGAGATGTATAAAAAATTAAAAAATGGTGGAAAAATAATAGTAACTTTCATATCGACTGAAAGTTCTGAATATGGCAAAGGAGAAAAAATTGCAGAAAACACATTCATTCCAACCGAAGGCCCAGAAAAGGGAGTAATTCATCATTTTGTTGATTCTTCTGAAGTTGAGGAATTAATGAAAGATTTCAAAAAAATTTCTCTTTACAAATATCGGCACAAAGGCCTGTTAAAAATTGGAAACTATATCTCAGCTCACTGGATTTATGTTGGAGAAAAATAAAAGTGAAAGACTTTTATAATAATGAATCTTAACTTCACAATGGGAAAAATTGTAGCGATTGGAGGAAAAAAGATTACTCTCTCAGAAAAAGAAAATTTTGAAAGACTGCCAATTGATAAAGAAATAATTTCATTAACAAAAAAGCAATCACCAAGAATTTTATTTATCCCGACGGCGAGCTCAGATTCTGAAGAAGAATGCTTAGCGGTTAAGGAATATTATAAGAAAAATTTTAATTGTGCCGTGAGTTTTTTAAAACTAATTAAGAGTAATCTCTCTCATAATCAAATAACTAAATCCATAATGGAAACAGATATTGTTTATGTCGGCGGCGGAAACACTTTGAAAATGTTAAAAATATGGAAAAAGAAAAAAATAGACAAAATTCTTTTCTCTGCCTTTGAAAAGGGAATTATTTTATCGGGAACGAGTGCTGGAGCAATTTGCTGGTTCAAACACGGAAATAGTGACTCTTTAAGATTCAGTCAAAAAAAGTCAAAAAAATTGATTAGAATAAAAGGTCTAGGAATAATCCCCTTTATGGTCTGTCCACATTATGATTCAGAAGAAGACAGAAAACCATCAACAATAGAAATGATAAAAGAGTATGGTGAAACAGTAATTGCTTTGGATGACTGTTCTGCATTAGAATATATCAACGGAAAGTATAAAATAATCAATTCAAAAAAAGGGTCAGGAGTATATCAATTATTCAAAACAAAGAGGAACATTTCAATAAAAGAGCTCTCACAGAAAGAAGAATATTACTTTGATAAAGATAAGAATCAACTTGTGGCTAAATAGTAAATTAAGCATAAACATCAATTAAAAGACCCAAGTCAAATCGACTTTCAGAATATTTTTGAGAACAACTCTGACAATTTTTTAACTGCTCCAGTAAAATTTCGACCGCTCTTTCAATTGAAACAAACTCGCCTTCCCCTCCAGAAAAATATCTTTGACTTTCAAAATCAGAAACCGGCATAATTCTTGACCTTAGTCCATTCTCCAAAACTCTTCTCCTCAAATCACATAACAATTCTTCAGAAACGGAATTATCCATCAAGAACAAACAAGCCCATACTTTTTAATCTTTGTTGTTCAAAAATCCATTTATTATTTCCATCGTCCGTTTCGCGTCGAGTTTGCTTCCTGTTCTCGACGCTTCAGCCATCGCCAAACCCATGTATGCGTTTGCTCTTAATCCGGGTTTGTCTTTAATAATTTTCAAAATCATTTCTTCCACGCCTTTCATGTCCTGTTTTTTTATTTTCACAGCTTCAGAAAATTCTTCTCCACGCGCGAGCTTCGTCAAAATTTCTTTCACATCGCTTTCAGAAATTTTTCCTTTCTTCAACAAATCCAAAATGCCTTCATAACTATTTCCAAAAATTTCTTCAGTTATTTCCAAACTCTTTCCTTCTTTCGACGCAATTTCACGAGGATAAAGACAAATCATTTTAGCAATTAAATCGGGTTTATCCAAAATCTGAATTAAATTCTTGAACTCCAAAACTTTTTCCATTCCGCATGACATAATTAATTTTATCATTTCATCATTCAGTCCATGCTTTCTCAATTCTTCGCGCGAATCTGAATTTAATTTCGGCAAATTCTTTTTCACCGAATCAATCATCTCTCTGGAAATTTTTAAAGTAGGAACATCCGTCTCAGGATACATTCTCGCCGCGCCCGGCATCGGCCTCATAAAAATCGTCGTTCCGTCAGGATTTGTTTTTCTTACTTCTGATTTGCATAAATTTTTTTCAACACACTCTTTCTGGCGAATAATTTCCAGGTCAACAGTTTTAATCATAATTTTCGGATCCTGAAATCCTTTTATCTCAACACGTTTGCTTCCCGCGATAGAAATATTCAAATCCTGTCTGATTGTTCCAATTCCCCGACGAACTTTGCTCGCGCGAATGATCTCTCCAATTTTCAAAGCGGCTTCTTTAATTTGTTCGGGTGTTTTCAAATCTGGCTTCGTCGCGATTTCAACAAGCGGAAGTCCAAGTCTGTCAATTTTATAGCTCTTAGAATTTTCGAATCCGGCTTCATCAATTTGATTATTACTTTTATTTTCGCTATTGATTTCATTTTTGTTATCAAACGGCCTCGCGGAATCTTCTTCTAACATTACAGCAGCAATTCCAACTTTTCCCAAAGAAGTTTCAATAAATCCGTCTTCAGCAATTAAAACCGTTCTCTGAAATCCAGAAGTGTTCGAACCGTCGATAACTGTCTTTCTCATTATCTGCGCAATCGGAACAATTTCACAATTCAAAAGCATCGCAATCTCCATTGCAGTTTTGAGTGCCTCTTGATTCAGCGCGTGCGGCGGCTCTTCATCTAATTCAACCAAGCACGTCGTATCATAACCATGATAAACAAATTCTTTATTCATCGTCGCTTCATGCTTAACCGCCTCGTCAATCTCACCGCTCTCGCCGGCAATTGCATGAAGTTTTCTTCTCACAGAAAATTTTGGCTCGTCATTTCTCAAAACCGACGGGCAATCGCAAAAAAGTTTATGACTATCAAGCTGCTGATGAATTTCCAATCCCGCTTTCAAACCTATCTTTTGGTAATCAATTTTTTCTTCCATAACGAAAGAAATCGTAAAGGGTTTATAATTTTAACTTTTAGAAAAAAATCTAATCAGAGTTAGTCGATTTTTCAAGAACTCGAATTTTAACCCTTGTTTCAGAATACTTTTTTTCTAATCTTGATTGAAATTCATTTGATATTTCACTCAATCTTAAGATTGTCCTCTTCCCAGGATCAATTGCCTGATTTAAACATAAATTTATGGAATCAAAATCTGATCCTGAAATGTCGGTTCTATTTCTGCCGAGAGGATTATGACCCTCAACCAAATAATAAGAATTAATCGGCTTGTGGTATACTAAACAATATTGGTCGGGTTCATTATTTCTCATTAGAATTTCCTATATCATATTGAGTCATCGATCCTTTTAATCCCTTTCTATCAAATTTAACTCCCTCTAAGTCAGTACATCCTCGATTAATTTTTGATTTAGGATCAAATAAAATACCCTGAACTGAAACACCTAAACCGCCATCACTAATGAAAACATAATGCCTATGCGAATCATTCAATCCGGAACGAGGATAAAAATGAGTTCGCGGAATATCTTTCGGCCGATAATTTAATGGACTTGGAACAAATTCCTGTGCCTGAATAACTTCCATAAAAGTTTCCGAAGAAATTTTAGGATAAGAACTATCGCTGCATATTTCAACATCAATTCTTTTTCCATCATAAACAAAATGATTATCTTCTCGTCTGCCCGGAGAATATTCCAGGCCGTTTGCCCTCAATAATTTTCTCTCGCCCCGATCACTTTGTTTAAAGAATCTTCCAATCTCTTTCCCGCCTAAAAAAGCAAATGAGCACAAACCAGCAAAACCTTTTTCCCGAGAAACAACTGCTGTCCCGGGCAAAATCAAAGTGCTAGAATGTTCTTGACTCAATTTTGCTAAATCGGCCATAGAACTTTCAATTGAATTAAAATCAATTTTATCTACCCCCTCAAAAGAGCAAAGAGAATAATCTGGACCAATAAGCACATCAGGATTCATTTGCAAAGCAGTGTTAACTTTTTCCAAATACAATTTTTGATCACTTCCTCTCCAAGTTGGGTGTTTTATGCATATAACTTTCATATTCTTCTCAGACAATCCTTTCTTTTAAACCTTTCGGATTTGTTACCGCTAAATAGTTAATACACAAACGCAAGATTTAAAAACTAGAAATAATCAAATTAATTATGGCAAACACAACTCGAAGAAATTTTTTGAAATATGCTGGGCTCACAGCTCTCGCTGCAGCAATTCCACTCGGATGTAAAGATTCTGTTCAAATAAAAAAGAGAGAAGATAATGTTGCCCCCCATCAAAAAGAAACATCTGGAAAAAACTTAGACAATCTTTTAGATAATGAAGATTTACTAAAATTACAAAATGAAGAAACTTCTAGAACGGTCGCAATAACACCTGATTTAAAAGTAGAAAATATTGAAAGATTGAAGGCAATTTATTCCCTAAGCAAAGAAAGAAAGAAAGAAAAACATTTTGAAAAGAGTTTTGAGTATGAACTAACCATAAGAGGTAAAAAAGTAAACGCAATTGTTTACGAGAATTTAATAATGTATTGTATTGGAAATCTTGAGAATCCTGCAGTAAAATATTGTCCTTCGAGAAGTGAAATAGAAATCCGGGATAGATCTGGATATTTAAATATAGATGGGGAGCAAAAAAAGGAACTAGAAAAAACAGCAACAGAAATTATTTTAGGAATTTATTCTAGAGAAAAAGTTATTGCAGAAAAAAGGATAAAAAATTATATCGAAAAATCGAGCTTAAAAAACTAATGAGAACTTTCTCAGCCCGTACATTTTTTAAACCCTCTATCTAAGAAGTTTCATGACACCAACATTAGAAGATAACTTGCTAAGCCCTCAAGAAGAAACTCTTCCAGAAACAATTCCAAAAAAATCTACAGAAGAAAAACCAAGAAACAATTTAACAAAAATAATCGGAACCTCTCTCGCAATTATTCTGTCTTCTGCCCTGGCCTATGCAATCATAACATATTCCTTTCCCACAAAAAATAATTCTCAAAAAACAAGAATCCAATACGAAGAAAAAAGAGAACCAAACTATTGGCTCAACACAGAATTATTCGGCGTAAAAATAAAGGCCAACTGGACAGAATTAATTTATGAAAATAAATCCGAGGAATAATTGCTCCGTGCTGGACTTCGTCACAGCACTCCGCTACGAATACTGAGAGTTAATAACGAAAATTTAAATTCGGGTTTGCAGGATTTTTATTTGGTTATAAATTTTTTTAATACAATATTTGTTACTGGCTCTATGGGGGATTATGTTTAATCAGAAGGAGACATATTTTTTGGAAGAGCCCCAAAAAGTTTTATAAGATAATCTTCAACCCTTTTTTGATTTGATCCTGCAATAGTAAGTGAACATCGATCCGTTTCCAGTTGATTTAAAGCTCCTGTCTGAAGTTCAAAAACAGCCGTAACTCCTCCTTTAGAATAATAAACATCCAAATACACCGTCGAATATTTCAAGTCATCTGGAGTTCTAGCCAAATCAAAGTCAGCATGTTGAATTCCCAAATTTTTAAGTTGCTCCAGTCTTCGATTGCATCTTCTCAATGTTGGCACGTGAACATATTCATTACTAAATCTTTGTTCTCCAAAAGAGCTCAGCCTATTGCGAAATTGCATAACCGCCATATTAGAATCAAGTGGATGCTCCTTACTTAAATCAACTTTTGTCCGGTACATTTCCAGCTTAATGGAATGGGATAGATTATAAATATTTCTATACTCTAGAAGAATCAGTAAGACTAATTTTCAAACTCAATCCTTTTATTAAACTCGTTCGCGAAATTCTCAAGCATTTTTTCTTTTACAACTTTTTTGTCCTTCGCCCATTCTGTATGTCCCAAAACCCAACCAAGTTTTACAAACGCAGTTTCAGAAAGCATATCATCTAAATAAATAACTCCTGTTTCCAAAATTTCTCTTCCGTTAGAATAAACGAGCGGATTTAATCTTCCGTTAACAGTTTGCGCCGCGGCGCACACAACCAAACCTTTTGAAATAACTTCTTTCAGTTTATTCGTCCATCCCAAACGCGCTCTCTTCGTCGGAACATGACCAAGTCCGGCAACTTCTAAAACAATTCCTTTATATTTATTCTTCAAATAAAAATCTAAAATCTCTGGATTTTGCCCAGGATAAACTTTAACCAACGCAATTTTTTCTTCAAATTTTGTATCAGCAGAAACTTTTGAGTTTTTTTCCGGTCGAACTTTAAACTCTCTTAAATTTTCAATCTTCCCATTAGGAAAAATTTTCGCAAACGGTTTTGAATTAACTGTTTTAAACGCATCTCTTCGCGAAGAATGTAACTTTCTGACCTTCGTAGCAGGCATCGCATAACAAAAATCATCTCCGGATGACGCGTGACCAACAAGCATAACTTCTGCAATATTTGACGTAGCAGCGACGGCAGAACACTCTAGATTTAAAGTCGCATCGCTCGACGCTCGATCAATTGACCTCTGTGAATATGTGAGAACAACGGGCTTGCTCAAATTTTTCAAAAAAAATCCCAATGCCGACGCTGTGTAATGCAAAAAATCCGTTCCATGTGAAATAATTATTCCCTGAATGTTTGAATCATTCAACATTTTTTCCGCAACCTTAGCAATTTTTTGCCAATCTTTATAATCCATGTCTTCTGACGCTTTCATAAACGGAACTTCTAATTTCAAAACATTAACTTTCTCAAAAATTTCCGGATAAAATTTAAAAAACATTTCTGGCGACGTCAACCAATCAACCCCGCCCTTTTTAGCATTATATCTTGCCGAAATCGTCCCGCCCGTAAGAATCATTCCAATATTTGGTTTGTTCGGATTAATTTTATTTCTATCCCCATATTCTTTCATCTCACGCGATTTTTCAAGAATTTTGTAATCTCTTATTTTTTCCTTTCTTATCCCAAGATTATATCCTGATTTCAATTTCAAAAGCACAACCGAAGAATCATCAGAATCTAAAACAGTACCTTCATATTTTTTATCAAGGGTTGTCAGATCTATCTTATCTCCGACATCAAATTTTAATTCTACCATAAAACAAGATATGATTGATATTTAAAAATTCTACTTATTGCCTGCTCCGTGCAAGCCAAATTAATATCTCGCCCTAATCATTCCATAAACCGTCGCATCATCTTCTAATTTCAAAGAATCAGAACTAACAGGATAATTTTTGACCGGAACAACACAATTTGCCTGCCCTCGTTTACTAAAAAATTCTCTAATGTTCGGATAGAATAATCCGCCAGCAATCAAAGGTACACAAACTCCTGCAACAATCAGCAACTCTCTCAAATCTTTTCTCATTTTATCTTAAAACTATTTAGTTGACTATAAAAATTTATTTCTTAGATTTCTTAATGAACTTTGAAGTCTGAGACAAATTAAACGCCTCTCTCAAATTACTAAGTTCTCTTTCTAAATTGCTAACCTTAACGTTAAGAGAAGCCATATCTGACTTAACCCTTCTGAAAGCATCTGCAATTTTGTTTACCATAATTTTCACGAGCAAAACGACTATATAAATCTTTCGAATGTAGTAATTTAAAAGGGACTACATCAATATTTAAAAACCTTCAAAACGAACTAAACAAACGTCAAAATGAAAAAATCAAAACAAAAAGTAACTCCAAAAAAATTATCTCAAAAAGAAATGTTGGAGCTTGCAATATTAAGACTTGAGGGAAGACAAGAAGTCAGAAAAAATTGTTTGCTTAGTGAACGAGTTTACGCCGCAGCAGGAATTTATCAGCAGGAAGTTGCACAATATATTAAACAATATGGATTAACCTCCGAAGATTTAGCAACAAAAGGAGAATTAGCAAATTATGCTAGACAAACAATAAGAAAGAGAGTTTGCGTATCTCCCGAACTAGCCGCCCTCTATGTCGGACGAGGCTTAGGATCTCTGCTACCAGAAAGTCAAAGACAATTGGTCTATGCAATTCCAAATGGATACCAAAAAGGCCCATTCAGTTCACGCAGTGAGACAAGAGCTCTTTCCAGGGGAGTTTACTCGGATAGAGGATCGAAAAGACATTATCTAAGTAACATCTTAGAATCGCGAACTCCTTGCTAATCACAAAAATCACAAAAATTAATAAACTCGTTTTCTAATTAATTTCTATGTCAGATAAACCAAAAGTAAAAATCGGATTGGAAATTCACGGTTATCTAAGCACGAAAGAAAAATTATTCTGCCGCTGCAAAAATGACCATGAAGAAAAAACTCCAAATAAAAATATCTGTCCAATTTGCACAGCGCAACCCGGCTGCAAACCTCTGTCCCCAAATATTGAAGCGATAAAAAAAATAATTCAAATCGGCTTAATTTTAAATTGCAAAATAATTTCCCCTAAGCAAAAAATTCCCTGGATAAGAAAACATTATGACTGGCCCGACCTTCCGAAAGGTTATCAAACCACCATGTCCGGTTCAGGAAGTATTCAGATTGCAGAAAAAGGAAACTTTCACGATATAGGAATTCGCGAAGCGCATCTCGAAGAAGATCCTGCGTCGTGGGATCCAGAAACCGGATGCATTGATTATAACAGAAGCGGCGCGCCTCTCGTTGAAATAGTCACCGAACCAGACTTCGCATTTCCAGAAGAAGTTACCGAATGGTTAAAGAGATTAATTCTGAATTTGTCATACATAAAAGCAATAGACAAAAAGGCCGGACTAAAAGCCGACGTGAACGTCTCAATAAACAACGGCGAAAGAGTTGAAATAAAAAATATTAATTCTCTCGAAAATATACAAAAAGCAATTGAATATGAAATTGAACGCCAGCAAAAAGAAAAAGCCACAAGAGAAACTAGAAGATATGATCCTGCAAAAAATAAAACAATAACTATGCGAACAAAAGAAAATCTCGCTGACTACAAATTCATAACCGACCCAGATTTACCGTCGATTATAATTCCTGAAAAACTGGTAAAAGAAATAAAAGATAAAATTCCCGAATCTCCGGATGTAAAATTAGAAAAAATGATCAAACATTTTAAAATCCCTGAAAAACAGGCGCAGGTTCTTACAAATAATTTTGACATTGCAGAATTTTTCGAAAAAGTTTCAGAAAAAATCGACGCACGATTCGCTCTCGACTGGGTGACAATAGAACTGCTAAGAGTTCTAAACTATAACAAAACAACTCTCGACGATCCAAAAGTGAATATTTCCGTCGACCATTTCGTTGAACTTTTGCAGTTGGTAAAAGAAAATAAAATTACCGAGCTTCAGGCAAAACAAACACTAAATCAGTTTTTCCCAAAATCATTTTCTCCAAAAGAAAAACTAAAAGGAAACGAAAAA
>Ga0247842_10008154_pt1 | contig 11070 bp, 9 predicted proteins | sample LaCruzMarch2015__3_FD_192411 | JGI IMG/M metagenome (GOLD analysis project Ga0247842, IMG submission 192411) | Freshwater microbial communities from meromictic Lake La Cruz, Castile-La Mancha, Spain - LaCruzMarch2015_19m | ecosystem: Environmental > Aquatic > Freshwater > Lake | place: Spain...
ACCCTAAATCGCCAACACCTCTTGTAACAACCACTCTAATATAAGCGTCTTTTAACTTGTTAGCGCGCAATGTATCAAGAATGGCATTTTCCATTCCGACCTTAGTCATTTCAATAACCAGATTAATAACATGCGCTGAGCTATAAAGGCGGTCTAAATGCTCACGGAGACGGAAAACCCTGCCATTGTAAGCACGAATACCTTCAAATACTCCATCACCATAAAGCAAACCATGATCAAATACTGAAACCTTTGCATCTTCTTTTTCAAGCAACTTACCATCAAGATAAATTTTCATTTATTAACTCCTATGTCGCGTCTCGCCCGCACCAAAGGTGCGAGGCGGACTTAGTATTTAAACCATAGAACTTGCAATAGATTGCTGGATTCGACGGACGATGACGGTCTTTTCCTTCCTCAAAAAGCTCGCCCGATGTTCATACATCACTCTTGCTTTTTGAGTTGTAAAACCCACGACCTCACCCGTCTCGCTCCTAACACCTATTGCAAGGTCTATGGTTGCTTCGTTCATACTTATGTCATCCCCGTCAGCCCGATGATAGACCTCGCCAAAGGCGGGAATATCCCTATCGGGGATCCAAATTTTACTGATAATGCTTTTATAGATTCCCGCTAATCCCGCCAAGGCGGGACGGGAATGACAAGCAACAAGGAACTAAATTTATCAATTTATGTTTTGCCTAACATTTTCAATTTTTCCATCGCGCATTTGAAATGTATGTTTTGTGCGCCGCGCTATTTCCTCATTGTGTGTTACAAGTACCAACGATATTTTTTTTTCTTCACATAACGAAAACAATAAATTTTCAACTAAAATACCTGTTTCTCTGTCAAGATTACCGGTTGGCTCATCAGCCAATATTATATCTGGCGAGTTTATTAGTGCCCTTGCAAGTGCCGCCCGTTGGGCTTCCCCGCCCGAAAGCTGCGATGGTAAATGTTGGCTTCTTTTTTCTATCCCCAAAGCTTTTAAAAGATTTATTGCTGTGGATAATTTTTCGGTTCTGGTTTCCCAAGATGGCAAGAGTATATTTTCAAGCACACTAAACTCAGGAAGCAGATGATGAAACTGAAAAAGAAAACCTAATTTGTTTTTTCTTATAGCTGCTTTTTGCGCATTACTCATTGCACCTGTATTTACACCATCAAAAACAACATTGCCACTTGATGGAGTGTCCATAAGGCCAATTATATGCAATAGAGTGCTTTTACCCGCGCCTGATGGCCCTATTACCGATACAGCATTGCCAGAATTTAGCACTAAACTAACATCTTTTAATGCAATTACATTTTGGCTAAAACCGGTATTATATTCTTTTGATATATTTTCAAGAACAATATTCATATTAATATCTAATTGCCTCTATAGGGTCTAATTTAGATGCCTTTATAGCCGGGTAAAGCGCTGCAAAAGCCGAAATAATAAATGCACAAATAACCACAAGAGCTATATCGCCGGGAACAATTTTAACAGGAAGCCTATCTATATAATAAACCTCAGCCGGCAAATGTATAAACTGATATTTTTTTAACAACAAACTTAATCCAATTCCAACTGTTAAACCAATACCTGTGCCAAGAGAACCAATTATAACACCTTCAATAAAAAATATTCTGCCAATTGCTCCCCTTTTGAAACCCAAAGCGCACAGCATACCTATTTCTTTTGATTTTTCCATAGTTAAGAGCAGTAAATTTGAAACCGTGTTAAATGCCGCAACCAATACAATAAGGGTAAGAATTATAAACATCATTATTTTTTCTAACTCTAATGCTGAGAATAAATTTCTGTTTAAATCCTGCCATGAGCGCACTGCAAAAGCAGGCCCCAAGGAACCCCTTAAAAGTTTTGAAAAACTTGCACTATCTTCTATGTTTGATAATGCCACACTAATACCAGAAACTGCATTTTCGCCAACACCAAACAAACGGCCGGCGGATGCAATATTTGTATAAAAAAGGTTTGAGTCATATTCATACATACCGGAATGCATAATTGCGCAAACTTTTAACTTCTCCACACGAGGCATAAAGCCAAGCTCTCCGGGGGCCATAGCAACAACACTATCACCAATAGAAACACCAAGGTTCTTTGAAAGCTCGCTGCCAAGTATAGCGCCATCATTTTTTATTATACTAATTCCACTTGCGGGTTTAATAATTTTTTTTGAAAGTTTTGTTATTGTATTTTCGCTATCCCAATTAATACCTTTTATAACAGCGCCGGAAGTTGCAAATTTGCTTCTTAAAATAACCTGCCCAAAAGTAAATGGAGCGACGCCTTGTACACCTTTAAAACCTTTTATTTTATTCATTGTGTCTTGCGGATTATAAAGCGGACTTTGGTCAAATGAAGTTATCATTATATGCGGTTGTAAGCCAAGAATTTTTTCTTTTATATCAGTGTGAAAGCCACTCATAACCGAAAGAGTAATAATTAGCGCGGCAACACCAAGGGCAACACCACCAACCGCTATGAATGTGGTTATAATGGCGTAAAAACCCTTTCTTTTTGCTTTTAAGTAACGAATCGCTATAAATAGTTCAACTGGCATTTTATGGCCTTAGAAGCGGAAATAAGATAACTTCTCTGATACTCTCAGTGTTTGTCAGGAACATCACCAATCTATCAATACCTATGCCAAGCCCGCCTGTTGGAGGCAGTCCATGCTCAAGGGCAATAATGTAATCATCATCATACGGTTGGGCTTCCTCATCACCTTTTGCTTTATTACTAACCTGCTCAAGAAAGCGCTCTCTTTGGATTATCGGGTTGTTAAGCTCTGAGTAAGCATTGGCAATTTCTTGCCCGTTTATGTATAGCTCAAAACGCTCAGCGACAACAGGGTCACTGGTTTTTGGTTTTGCCAATGGCGAATGCACTGATGGATAATCTAAAACAAAAATCGGCTCAATAAGTTTGTTAAGCGCTCTTTGGTCAAATATGGCATCTATAATTTTTTTGTCTGAGGCATCTGGCGCAACATCAAGTTTTAATTCAATTGCCAGCTCTTTTAACTTCCCACTTTCAAAAGCGGCACGCACATCACGGCCGGTGTACTCCTGCAAAAGGTCAAATAAGCGCACTCGTTTAAATGGTGTTTTTATTTCAAAGCCAACGACTTTTGCAGCAGATGAAATAAGAGTTTCGCAAATGTCCATCATTGTGTTGTAGTCGGCATATGCCTGATACAACTCCAGCATTGTAAACTCCGGATTATGTGTTCTATCTATCCCTTCATTTCTAAAGTTCCGACCGATTTCATAAACTTTTTCAAGGCCGCCAACAACAAGCCGCTTTAAATAAAGTTCCGGAGCTATTCTCATAAAAAGTTCTATACTTAATGCATTGTGAAATGTTTTAAAAGGCCGAGCCGCCGCACCACCCGGTATTGACTGCATTATTGGCGTTTCAACTTCTAAAAAACCTTTTTGCTCAAGAACATTTCTGAAAGTTGATATAATTACGCTTCTTTTAACGAACACATCTTTAACATCCGGGTTTGCAATAAGGTCTAAATATCTTTGACGGTAACGAGTTTCAACATCTTTTAGCCCATGCCATTTTTCGGGCAATGGCCTTATTGCCTTGCTAAGGAACTGCCAGCTAAAAACCTGTAATGTCAGTTCGCCTGTTCTTGTTCTAAACGGCAAACCGCTAACATTAATAAAATCACCGATATCAACGGTTTCTTTAAATAAAACAAATGAATCACCTTCAAGCTGGTCTTTTTTTATATAAAGCTGTATTTTACCTGTGGCATCGTTAATATTTATAAAACACGCCTTGCCCATATCGCGCATAGAAATTATCCGCCCATTAACACTAGATTTATCGGGGGAAGACGCTCCTATTTCCAAACTTAAAAATTTATCTAAAATGATTTTAATGCTTGTAGATTGCGGGCTTATAGCCGGGAATGGATTTACCCCTGCCAACTCAAGCTTTTTAAGTTTTTGTGTTCTTACATCAATAATCTGTTCAATTGGGGTTAAAATCTCTGTCATAAATACCTCAAAATACGTTAAATTTTGTTGGAATTTTACCTTTTTAGCTCAGTGTTGTCAAAAGAGTTTTACTTTGATATTTCAGGAGTGTTGCTACAATTAAATTGCCAAACAGCTTTTTTAAAATATGTAAGAGCTACTTTGTTAGTTTCCACTGCAAGTAAGCAGAGATAAATTTATCAATATCTCCGTCCATAACGGCATCTACCTGAGAAGTTTCTGCCTCTGTTCTGTGATCTTTTACAAGCTGATAAGGCATAAACACATACGACCTTATTTGATTACCCCACTCTATTGAACCCTTGTCATTATAGTGTTTCTCTACCGATTTTCTAAGTTTGTCTTGTTCTGCTTCATATAGTTTAGATTTAAGCAACTTCATTGCCGTTAAGCGATTTTTGTGCTGAGATCTATCTGTCTGGCAAGCAACAATTATTCCGCTTGGGATATGTGTTATGCGAATTGCCGACTCAGTTTTGTTTACATGCTGGCCGCCAGCGCCAGATGCCTTATATGTGTCAACTTTTAAATCTTTTTCATCAATTACAATGTTAATATCATCGTCAATTTCCGGTATAACATCAAGAGAAGCAAAAGAAGTGTGGCGCCTTTTATTTGCGTCAAATGGTGATATACGCACAAGGCGGTGAACCCCGAGCTCCGATTGCAAAAAGCCATAAGCATACTCGCCTTTTATCAAAAATGTGGCACTTTTTAATCCTGCCTCATCACCAGAAAGCGCATCTATAAGTTCAAGTTGAAAACCTTTTTTTTCTGCCCAGCGGGAATACATTCTATAAAGCATTTGAGCCCAGTCGCACGATTCAGTTCCGCCAGCCCCTGCATGCAAAGAAACTATCGCATTACTTTTATCATGCGGGCCAGACAACTTTAGTATAGTTTCAATGGCGAGAGTTCTTTGTGCTAAACTTTGTGCGCCAAAAGTAATTTCAGTGTCTATGCTTTCATCGCCTTCCTCAGCATACATTTGGCGCAATGAAATTAATTCTTCAACTTCTTTGTTTAATGCCTGCCATTCATTGACAGCTTTTTTTAAGGCATTAAGTTTGCCCATCTGCTCTTTTGCATTTTCAGGATTGTTCCAAAAATCAATAGCTGAAGCTGCTCTTTCAATCTCAAGTATTGTCTCTTTTTTACGGTCAATTTCAAAGAGACCTCCCAAGCAAAATTATTTTTTCTTTTAATTCATCAAGCATAATTACCCCTATTTAACCTGAATATCGTAATTTGATTTTAAACCTTTTTTTCTGAAATAAATTAAAAACAACAGCGCAAGAAACGCAATTTTATTAAACAACCATGGCAACCTTGTATAAAAAGTTAAACCGGTACATGGGTATACTTCGTACATGAGCGTGGCATTTTTAAATTTTGGCAAAATTATATTTATTTTCCCTCTTTCATCAATAAAACCGGAGATTCCGCCATTGCTTGCAATAACTACCGGCCTGCGGTTTTCTACAGCACGAAACACATTTAATACAAAATGCTGTTCTAACGCAGATGTGTCATAAAACCACGCATCGTTGGTTTGGTTAAGCAAAACCTGTGCCCCATTGGTGACAAAACGCGCAATAGATTGCGCAAAAAAATTCTCAGAACATATAGTTGGAGCTATGAGCGTTTTTGCGGCGAAAAAGCTTTCATGTTCAAAACCCTTAGAGTAATCACCCATATCACCAACTATTGCAAAAAATGGCTGAATGCACTTACGCAATGGTATGTATTCACCAAAAGGCACCAGATGCGTTTTCTTATGCACCCCTACTAACTCACCGGAAGGATTAAAAACAGCAGAAACGTTAAAATACGCACCATTTTCACTAACCAAAGTGCCAACAACATTGTATGCAGAACTTGCCTCAAAATTTTTACTTGCCCATGAAAAAAACTCGTTTTTTGCAAATAAATCATCCGGCAAAGCAGTTTCCGGCCAAACAATAAGCTCAGGTTTAATGCTTTTAGTTAGACCCTTCAGCAAACTTAAATATTTTTGCAATATTTCATTTTTAAAATCCGGGTTCCACTTTTCATTCTGGCTTATGTTTGTTTGAACAACGGCAACTTTAACGCTGTTTCCAAGGCGCCACTTTTGTGTATCTAAATTAATTCCAATAAACACAGCTAATAATAAAACAAAAGATGCAAAAAACAGGTAACCAACTTTTTTATCTTTTATTGCATACCAAAGAGACAGGTTAAAAAACACCAGGAGAAAAGATATTCCCTCAACTCCACAAAATTCACTAATTTGCAATAATTCATTAAAATTCCACTGTGAATGTCCAAGTAAAAGCCACGGGAAACCGGTAAATAAATTAGAACGCGAATACTCAATTATTACCCATAAAAACGCAAGAAATAAAATTACCCAATAACCCTTCCTATTCTCAACTGCTTTTAAACGCGAACACATTAGCCATAGCGCAATAAACAATGCCAAATATATAGCTAACAACAAAAAACATACAATGGACTGAACCACACCTCCGCCAGCAAGGTTAAGAGTCGGGAAAACCCAATAAAGCGCAGGTAAATATGCAGCCAAACCGGCTAATAGCCCGTAATAAAATGCCTCTTTGGCATTAGATTTATAGGTTGCAAACAGTACCGGCACAAGCGCAATCCATGCTAAAAAAAATAGGTTTTGAGCAGGCAATGACAGAAAAAGCAAAAGACCTGATGTTATTGATAAGAGATGTTTTACTAATAGGTTGGGTTTCACAATTTATTTTATGGGTTAGCTTTGCGAATGCCTTCACTAAGAAGCACTGCCTCGGCAATGTCTTTCATAGTGCGCCGCAAATCCATAGCTTGCCTTTGTAAGAAACGGAAGGCCTCTTCTTCATTCATATTTTTTGAACGCATAAGTATACCTTTTGCTCTGTCAATAAGCTTTCTGGTTTCAAGAGCTTCCTTTGTGACATTTGCCTCTTCAATAAGGCGAGTGTTCACAATTGCAACAGCTGCCTGGTTTGCAATTGTAGACAACAGATTTTTTTCGTCAAAAGAAAAGTCGTGTTCTACTGTTGTGTAACAGTTTATTACACCTATTGGTTTATTTTTAAATATCATTGGAACCGCCAACATAGAGCGCAGACCCTCTTTTTTTGCAATTTCAGGGTAGGTATAATTTGGATCTTTTGTAACATCAGCAACTACAATAGAGCGTTTTTCTATTATGGACTTTCCGGCCACAGATTTGGCTATATTTATCGGCGGCTTCATTTTATATTCATCAGAAAGTGATTGGGTTGCTTCAATTTTAAGTTCACCCGTTTTCTCATTAAGCAACATAAGCGAGCATATTTTTGAGTTCATCATCTGCGCGCTCATTGTCACAATTAGTTGTAGTATCTCTTTTAAATACATACCTGAAACTATTGTGGTAGAAAGCTTTACAATAACCTCAATTTGTTTTTCTTTGTTATTTGCAACCTGCTCTAAACGCATTCTTTCAATTGCTGACGAAATATGATTAGCGATATTGGTTAAAATACCAACATGACTTGATGTAAACTTGGTGCTTTTTTTATTGAAAATATTTACAACGCCGCTTGGGTTTGAATCTAACATAATTGGAACTGAAAGAAGAGCTTCGTACTTATCTTCAGGAATATTTTTTACAAACTTAAAACGAGGGTCTTTATAGGCATTGCCGCAAAGTACAGCAGGCTCTCGGTGCGCGGCCACCCATCCCGTAATTCCATGCCCGGTTTCAAGGCGAACTTTGCCAATCTGGTTTGGATGTGGCGGGTATGCGCCAAACAATACAAGATCGGTTTTTGTATCTGAAAGCAAATAAATTAAGCAACTGTCTGCATTAATAAAATCAGCAAGTAGTTTACTTAGCTGTTGAAGCAATGTGACAAGGGCTTCAGCTTTGCTGAGTATATCAATTACCCCATGCAGGAAAGCCACTTCTTTTTGTAAAATTTTCAGAGTTGGTTTTAAACTTTGTTTTTTGGGTTTGTTTTTTTTGTTAGTTTTCATTTATTTACCACAACACTTTTTATATTTTTTCCCGCTGCCACATGGGCAAGGGTCGTTTCTGCCAAGCTTATCTTTTAAGTCAACTTTTTGTGAGTTTTGAGATAATATTCCAAGATTATTTTTTTCTTTTGGGTGCTGCAAATTTTCATCAGATTTGGCAACTTGCACAGGGGCACTTTCTTGCACAAGTTCAACATTAAAAATGTATTCCAATGATGCTTCGCGGATACGGCACATCATTTGTTCAAACATCTCAAATGACTCTTTTTGATATTCTATTAACGGATCTTTGTTGCCATAAGCTCTAAGACCAATACCTTTTTTTACCTGATCTAAGTCGTAAAGGTGCTCTTTCCACGCGGTATCAATAATCATAAGCAAAATTCTTCTTTGCACCTCATTAAACTGCTCCGCACTTACTAAATTAGTACGCAAAGTATAATTGGTATTTATTTTTTCTTGTACAAGTGCTTTTAAACCTTCCTGACGCAATTGCAGCATTTCGTCGTGCGCTAAAGCAAGTTTACAATTAAAAGTTTTTGTAAGCCATGTTTCTAAGTTCAGCCACTCCCATTGCTCGGGGTATTGCTTTGCAGGTGCCCATTGGTTAATTTTTTCATCAATGGCTTCTTCAAGCATGACAGCCACTGTTGAGCTAATATCTTCCCCTGCCAATATACTGGCTCTTAGGCGATAGACAACCTCGCGCTGTTTGTTCATAACATTGTCATATTCCAACAGTTGTTTTCTTATGTCAAAGTTCATCCCTTCAACTTTTTTTTGCGCATTTTCTATGGCTTTTGAAATCCATGGGTGCTGAATATCTTCACCATCTTTCATACCAAGTTTTTGCATAACCGTAGAAATTCTTTCTGAACCAAAAAGCCTCATTAATTCATCTTCAAGCGAAAGGTAAAAACGCGATGACCCGGGGTCACCCTGCCTGCCGGAACGCCCTCTGAGCTGATTATCAATTCTTCGCGACTCGTGGCGTTCTGTACCTAAAATATGCAAACCGCCAAGTGCTATTACTTCCTGCGACTCACCTTCAACCGGAGGTGTTCCGCCAAGAACAATGTCGGTACCGCGGCCGGCCATATTTGTTGCTATTGTTACAGAACCCTTTTTACCGGCCTGCGAAATAATTTGTGCTTCCATTTCGTGATATTTGGCATTTAACACCTGATGAGGAATACCTTTGCGCCTAAGAATTGCAGAAACTCTTTCTGACTTTTCTATAGAGCGCGTACCAACCAACACTGGCTGACCTTTTTTCCACAAATTCTCAATTTCACAAACAACGGCCTCGTATTTTTCGCGTTCCGTGCGATAAATAATATCCGCATGGTCACGACGAATCATCTTTTTATTAGTTGGCACTTCTACAACCGCAAGCTTGTAAATTTGCCAAAATTCCTGCGCTTCAGTTACGGCGGTACCAGTCATACCTGAAATTTTTTTGTACATTTTAAAGAAATTTTGAAAAGTTATGGTTGCAAGCGTTTGGTTTTCTTCTGCTATGCGCATATTTTCTTTTGCTTCAACGGCCTGATGCAAACCTTCCGACCAACGACGACCCGGCATAAGCCGCCCGGTAAACTCATCTACAATTATAACTTCCCCGTCTTTAAGAACATATTGCACATCTTTTTGGTAAAGGTTATGTGCCCTTATCGCCTGCGTTAAATGATGCACCCATTCTGCTTGAATATCGTCGTATATATTTTTCACGCCAAGCAATTTTTCAGCTTTTGTTACACCTTGATCTGTCATTACTACAGTGTGATTTTTTTCGTCAACTATGTAATCAAAACCAACGCCAAGCTCAATGCCTTTATATTTTGCATCAATTTCTTCGGACTCTGTAATTTTCCTGCCTTTCAACATTGGAACTAATCGGTTGCAAATGTAGTATTTATCGGTTGATTCTTCGGCAGGGCCTGAAATAATTAATGGGGTTCTTGCCTCGTCAATTAAAATTGAGTCAACTTCGTCAACGATTGCATAGTTAAGCTCACGCAAAACTTTTTCATCTAAAGTGACAACCATGTTATCTCTTAGATAATCAAACCCAAGCTCATTGTTGGTTACATAAGTAATGTCGCTGGCATAAGCAGCACGACGCCTTGTAGCACGCATATCGTGCTCAACACAATCAACACTAAGTCCTAAAAACTCAAAAACGGGGCCCATCCATGCGCGGTCACGATTTGCAAGGTAATCATTAACGGTAACAATGTGAACACCTTTGCCCTCTAAAGCATTTAAATATGCGGCAAGTGTAGCAACAAGTGTTTTACCTTCACCTGTACGCATTTCAGCAATACGGCCTGTGTGTAAAACATAACCGCCCATCAGCTGGGTATCAAAATGCCTTAAGCCAATGGTTCTTTTTGATGCCTCACGCACGCACGCAAACACCTCAGGATAAATATCATCAAGCTTTTGGCCTTGTTTTATACGATCACGAAACTCCTGTGTTTTTGCTTTTAAAGCTTCGTCGGAAAGCGCAGAAATCTGACTTTCAAAAGCATTTACCTGATCTATAACCGGATACAATTTTTTTATAACGCGGTCATTGGGTGAACCAAAAAGTGCATAAACAATTTTTTTAAACATATATAACCTTTTTCCTCTGAAAATTTTGTTTATGGTACCAAATTATAATGGTTGGCGCAAATATATTAAACAAAAAAAGGACCCCTGCTTTTATAAGCAAAGGGCCCTTTTACTGAACTTTTTGGTTATTATACTTTTTTTACATTAGATGCTTTTGGGCCTTTATCTGATTCAATTACATCAAACTCAACAGTGTCACCTTCTGCCAATGACTTATAGCCATCGCCCTGAATTGTGGCATAGTGCACAAATACATCGCCTGTTCCATCTTCTTTTGCAATAAAACCATAACCCTTCTGATCGTTAAACCATTTAACTTTACCACGAACCATTTACTTCCTCCCAAACTTTCTACCCATCCATTTGATGGATAATCATTCTGCAACACTTTTGCATGGCGCACATAAT
>Ga0247842_10008158_pt1 | contig 11066 bp, 6 predicted proteins | sample LaCruzMarch2015__3_FD_192411 | JGI IMG/M metagenome (GOLD analysis project Ga0247842, IMG submission 192411) | Freshwater microbial communities from meromictic Lake La Cruz, Castile-La Mancha, Spain - LaCruzMarch2015_19m | ecosystem: Environmental > Aquatic > Freshwater > Lake | place: Spain...
CCGAGGAGGAGACGGTCAGGGCGTAGGTCGGCGCTACCGCATAGGTCGCCGTGACCGTCTTGTTGCCGGTCATCGACACCGTGCAACTGGTGCCCGCGCTCGCGGTACAGCCCGTCCAATTCGCAAAGGTGGTACTGCCGGCCTTGGTTGGCGCCGTGAGGGTAAGCGCGGTCCCGGACGCGATCCCGGTCTTACTGTAGTTGGTGGTGCCGGCATAGGTCGAGGGGCTGGCGCTGATAGCCACTCCGGCGGCGCCCGAGGAGGTGACGGTCAGGGCGTAGGTCGGCGTCACCGCATAGGTCGCCGTGACCGTCTTGTTGCCGGTCATCGACACCGTGCAACTGGTGCCCACGTTCGCGGTGCAACCCGTCCAACTCACAAAGGTGGCACTGCCGGCCTTGGTCGGCGCCGTGAGGGTGAGTGCGGTCCCGGACAGGATCCCGGTCTTACTGTAGTTAGTGGTCCCGGCATAGGTTGAGGGGCTGGCGCTGATGGCCACCGCGGCGGCACCCGAGGAGGTGACGGCCAGTGAATACTGGGTTCCCGGAGTGCCCGTGTACGTGACCCAGGATGCACCTTCGCCAACCCTGGAGGTAGTGCCGGCGGGGTCGTACTTGATGCGCATATAGCCGGCCTCGCCCCAGGTCGTTGCCCAGCTATTGCGCAGAATCCAGCTCTGGGTCGCGTCATTCCAACCGACCAAGTCGACTTGGTGATTAATTGAACCACCGCAGCCATTGGATGATGGGCTATAGACTCCGCCGGTATAAGAGTGCCAACCATTGTCCGCACAGACACGAGCCGTGACGGCCCCGTAGGTCATGATGGCATTTTTGATGACGTCATTGCCGGGCATCGTCCATTCATAACCCGTCAGGAACTGCCAGCCGGAGGCCCTGTAGGACTTTGCGTAGTCCGCCGAACAGGAACCGTTGGTTGCGGTATAGGGTTTCACCGATTCAAGTACCGCGCCGGCGGCGGTCTGGTAATTGCCCAGCGTGTTATAATGATACTTGCTGGCGGTCAGCCCGCCGTTGCAGCTCCAGCCGTCTTTGTTGCAGGAGACCAGGAACTGCTCCGAGAGGTCGGTCAGCGGACCACCCCCCTTCCTAATGGCGATCTCCATCACGCCCACCGTACCGAAAGCCCAGCATGAGCCGCAGCTTCCCTGGTTGCGCACGGGGGGAACGATACCGAGTGTGCGAGCGTCATAGGACGTCGGCAGTGCCGCCCGGGGCGGCAATGAGGCCGCGGCGGCGGCAGCCGCGCTGCCGTTGGACGGGGTGCTGCCCTCGATCGGCTGGCTTGGGGTGGGGTCAGTCAGTTCAATGATGCCGCTGGTCTTGACAACCTGGAGACTCACCCGTGCATGGATGGGCTCATCCGCCTGGAACGGGCGCCGATAGACCAGATGCACCACCCCACCGCCTTTGCCTTGTGACTGGAGGTCGATGGTCTGGACCGCCGGGGCGCCGGGGCCGGCATACCTCATTTCAAAGGACCCTTCTCCGCTCTGGGCATAGCGATCATTGGCGGAGCCGAGCACCTCCCACACATAGCCCGTGCCCGGCCTGGATTCCAGTTCCAACCTGATGGGCTGGTTGCCCGTCGGCAAGCTCAAGGTCAATTCTACCGGGCCGCCGAGGAAGTCCGTCGACTCCGCTGCCTCATCAAAGAGCGCGGCGCGTACCTGCTCGAGGTCCTGAGCCCCGGACAGTTGGAGTTTTCCCGCATCGATATTGGCGGTGATGCCCAGTGGCTGCATCCTTGCGGAGATCTGAGGGAGTGCCAGAAAAGCGTCCAGCCCGCTCTCTGCCGGGGTGGGGCTCAGCCCGATGGCCGCATCCCACCGCACATCAGCCGGTACTGCCGCCTCGGCCGCGCCGAGGATCGTAAACACACCCAAGAGGACGGCGGCAACGAGTCTGAAGGGCTTGAGCTTATGCATTTCACCACTCTTACCGAGTAACCATCCGTTCAACGCAGAATTCCCGAAATGCGCGCTCATTATCTCAGCCTCCAGACTGGACAAAAAATGGACCTGACGGCCCCCTTACCCAGGACTTCCAGCACGGAGGTCTTGAATGATCTCAGGTACACCAAGCTCCCCCCTGTACCTTGATAACAGTGTAGACCCTGGCGGACGCTTGGCAAGGTCCGCCGTGGAGTGGACCGGCTGCAATCTTCAGATATTTCCTATGTCGCCATCGCCGTGCGCCTCACCCGGGCACACACCGACAGCGCTCCTGCGCAATGCTGTAGGATGAATGGGGGTAAATGACGGACGGCTGGCCTAAACCCCACCGGGGCTTCAGCTTATTACTATATGCCAACTTGGTCACAGAATGCTCACTGCATTTTTCGATCTTCATCACAGGCTGTGACGAGCGTTCCGGATTACAAGCAGCGGCCTTGGTTCAATCCGGTACCGACAGGTGTCGCGCATGGCCATCAGCAATTGGATTCGCACTATTGAACAGTGGTGCCGTGCAGGTCGAGTCGGCGGTTCCACGCGGCTTTCAGGTTCGGCTGATCGGACCGCCGTCGTCCCCGACGAACGGTACGCCGACCCGGCAGGCGCTCGCCCGGCCACCGGAGGCCGAGCGCCACCGGTGCCCGGCCGCCCACCTTGCGGCCCAGGCGAGGCGCCCCCTGAGGGATGGCCCAGGTGCCGCCAATATCCGCCGGGCCGCGCGGAATCCACCCGGGACGGATCGAGATTGGGTAACATGGCGACTGCTTGCCGACCTTGACCCTGTACCGGAGGGCTGACATGGCCTCGCTGCAAACCCCCGTCTGCGACTTCGGCGCCGCGGCGCCGGACTTTTCCCTCCCCGGCGTGGACGGCCGGGTCTGGACCCGCGATCAGTGCCGTGGCGTGGGCGGGCTGCTCGTGATGTTCATCTGCAACCATTGCCCCTACGTCCAGGCGGTGCGTGAACGGCTCGTGCGCGACGTGAAGGACCTCCAGGCGCTTGGGATCGGCTGCGTCGCCATCATGTCCAACGATCCGGCAGACTATCCGGAGGACTCGTTCGAGGACATGCAGCGGGTGGCCCGCGAGTTCGGCTACCCCTTCCCCTACCTGTACGACGAGACGCAGGGCGTCGCCCGCGCCTACGGGGCCGTCTGCACACCCGATTTCTTCGGCTACAACGCCGCACTCGGGCTCCAGTACCGTGGTCGGCTGGACGAGAGCCGCAAGGAGGCGGCGGCGCCGGACGTGCGCCGCGACCTGTTCGAGGCGATGCGCGAGGTGGCGCAGACGGGCCGCGGGCCGGCGCAACAGTCCCCGAGCATGGGCTGTTCGATCAAGTGGCGGGCGGGCTGAACGGCACCCGAGGACCGGGCCGGATCGATGGGGGCAGGGCCGTCCCCCGATTAATTCTCAGTATCCGGAATTGACAAGGTGCTCGCTTTGCGGGCATAAGCTCGCTTTGATTTTCGGGGGCACGCGCCCGGAGTCCGGCCGGACGAGCGCGGCCCCGGAGACGCACGGGCGGGCGGACCCTGACCAGGTGCCCCCGCGGTGGTGGGTAACCCGCCACACCGTGCCCCCGGCAACCGCGCCGCCGCGCACCGCAGTACCGCCGCCCGGTCTTTGGACCGGTTCGCGGCGGATCGCGCAACTTACTGGTCTTAAAAAATATTCAGGAGGGGCCATGTCCTCACGCAGAGAACTTGCCAACGCCATCCGTGCTCTCAGCATGGATGCAGTCCAGAAGGCCAACTCGGGCCACCCCGGGGCGCCCATGGGCATGGCCGATATCGCCGAGGTCCTGTGGAACGATTTCATGAAACACAACCCGGGCAACCCCCACTGGGCGGACCGGGACCGCTTCGTGCTCTCCAACGGGCACGGCTCGATGTTGATCTACTCCCTGCTGCACCTGACCGGGTACGAGCTGGGGATCGAGGACCTGAAGCAGTTCCGCCAACTGCATTCGCGCACCCCGGGACACCCGGAGTACGGCTACGCGCCGGGGGTGGAGACGACCACCGGCCCCCTGGGCCAGGGGATCACCAACGCGGTGGGCATGGCCCTGTCGGAGAAGGTCCTGGCCGCCCAGTTCAACCAGCCTGGTCATGAGATCGTCGACCACCACACCTACGTGTTCCTGGGCGACGGCTGCCTGATGGAGGGCATCTCGCACGAGGCCTGCTCGCTCGCCGGCGCCCTGGGCCTGGGCAAGCTGATCGCGATCTACGACGACAACAACATCTCCATCGACGGGGAAGTGCGCGGGCACGGCACTACCCCCGGCTGGTTCCTGGACAACACCCCCAAGCGCTTCGAGGCCTACGGCTGGCACGTCATCCCCAAGGTGGACGGGCACAACGCCGAGGCGGTCAAGGCGGCCATCGAGGAGGCGCGCGCGGTCGAGGAGCGGCCCTCGCTCATCTGCTGCCAGACCATCATCGGCTTCGGCTCACCCAACAAAGAGGGCAAGGAGGAGTGCCACGGCGCGGCCCTGGGCGCGGAGGAGATCGTCCTGACGCGCGAGAAGCTGGGCTGGCCCTACCCGCCCTTCGAGATCCCGGCCGACATCTATGCCGGCTGGTCCGCCAAAGAGACCGGCGCTGGCGCCGAGGCGGCGTGGAACGAGCGCTTCGCCGCCTATGCCGCGGCCTATCCCGTCGCGGCCGCCGAGTTCAAGCGCCGCATGGCCGGGGAACTGCCGGCCAACTGGTCGGCCGACGCCGACGCCTTCGTCAACGCCGTGGTCGCCAAGGCCGAGACCATCGCCTCGCGCAAGGCGTCCCAGAATGCCCTGAACGGCTTCGGCCCCCTGTTGCCCGAGTTGCTGGGCGGCTCGGCGGATTTGGCCGGTTCCAACCTGACACTCTGGAAGGGGTGCAAGGGGGTCGGCAAGGTCGAGTCCGACGGCAACTATGTCTACTACGGCGTGCGTGAGTTCGGCATGTCCGCCATCATGAACGGCATCGCCCTGCACGGGGGCTTCGTCCCTTACGGCGCGACCTTCCTGATGTTCTCCGAGTACGCCCGCAATGCGCTGCGCATGGCGGCCCTGATGAAGATCCGGACCATCTTCGTCTACACCCACGATTCCGTGGGCTTAGGCGAGGACGGCCCCACCCACCAGCCGGTGGAGCAGATCCCGACGCTGCGCATGATCCCCAACATGAGCGTCTGGCGCCCCTGCGACGCGGTGGAGTCGGCGGTGGCCTGGAAGCTCGCCATCGAGCGTGAGCACGGGCCCTCCTGCCTGATCTTCTCGCGCCAGAACCTGGCCCACATGCCCCGGACCCCGGACCAGCTCACCGCCATCGAGCGCGGCGGCTATGTGCTGCGCGATTGCGCCGGCACCCCGGACGCCATCATCATCGCCACCGGCTCCGAGGTGGAACTGGCGATGAAGGCGGCCGAGGCCCTGACCGGCAAGGCGGTACGCGTGGTTTCCATGCCCTCCACCGACACCTTCGACGCCCAGGACGCGGCCTACCGCGAATCCGTCCTGCCCCGCGCCGTGACCGCGCGGGTGGCGGTGGAGGCCGCCGTCACCGCCGGCTGGTGGAAGTATGTGGGCACCAACGGGGCCGTGGTCGGCATCGACCGGTTCGGCGAGTCCGCCCCGGCCGGGGCCTTGATGAAGGAGTTCGGCTTCACCGTCGACCATGTAGTCGCCACGGTGAAGGGCGTCCTCTGACAGCGCGCGGGGCCGCAGGGCCCCGCCACCCATTCAAACCTCGCGCGCCCGCGCCGAGGCGTGATTTTTACCACTCGACAGGAGCACACGCATGACAATCAAAGTTGGCATCAACGGTTTCGGCCGTATCGGGCGCATGGTCTTCCGGGCCATCTCCAAGGACTTCCCCAGCATCGAGGTGGTCGGCATCAACGACCTGCTGGACCCCGAGTACCTGGCCTACATGCTCAAGTACGACTCGGTCCACGGTAACTTCCCCGGCGACATCGCCGTCGACGGCACCACCATGATCGTCAATGGCAAGTCCATCCGCCTGACCGCGGAGAAGGACCCCGCCAACCTGAAGTGGGGCGAGATCGGCGCGGACCTCATCATCGAGTCCACCGGTTTCTTCCTGACCGAAGAGTCCTGCCAGAAGCACCTCGCCGCCGGCGCCAAGAAGGTCGTGCAGTCCGCCCCCTCCAAGGACAGCACCCCGATGTTCGTCTTCGGCGTCAACCACAAGACCTACGCCGGTCAGGCCATCATCTCCGGTGCCTCCTGTACCACCAACTGCCTGGCGCCGGTCGCCAAGGTCCTGCACGACAACTGGGGGATCAAGCGCGGCCTGATGACCACGGTCCACGCCGCCACCGCCACCCAGAAGACGGTCGACGGCCCCTCGTCCAAGGATTGGCGCGGCGGTCGCGGCATCCTGGAGAACATCATCCCGTCCTCCACGGGTGCGGCCAAGGCCGTGGGCGTGGTGCTGCCGGAACTCAACGGCAAGCTGACCGGCATGGCCCTGCGCGTGCCGACCTCTGACGTCTCGGTGGTCGACCTCACGGTCGAACTGGTCAAGGGCGCCTCCTACAAGGAGATCTGCGCCGCCATGAAGGCGGCGTCGGAGTCCGGCGACCTCAAGGGCGTCCTGGGCTACACCGAGGAGAAGGTGGTTTCCACCGACTTCCGCGGCTGCGGCACCCCGTCGATCTTCGATGTCGGGGCCGGCATCGCGCTCGACCCGACCTTCGTCAAGGTCGTCTCCTGGTATGACAACGAGTACGGCTATACCTGCAACATGCTGCGCCTGGTCGAGCACGTCGCGAAGTAAAGTGGTCGGTGGTTAGTGGTCGGTGGTTGGTGGGTCATTCCCACCGCCGCCCGCCACTAACCCGTTGTCGTTGTCGTTGTCGTTGTCGAAATTATCGTGGCGCCCCGGATTATCTCGCACGCCAAGTTGCAGCGCTTTTTCGATTACGACAACGACAACGACAACGACAACGACAACGACTACCAATGGTGTTTGACTCGTTACTAACCACCAGCCACATCCTCAGAGTCCTCCGGAAAGCCCCGCGGTTTTCCCGACGGCTCTATTAACCACGCACGAGAGGGTTGCCCCATGTCCTTCATCAAGCTCACCGATCTCGACCTCGCCGGCAAGCGGGTGCTGATCCGCTCGGATCTGAATGTCCCGGTCAAGAACGGCAAGGTCACCTCGGATGCGCGTATCAGCGCCTCCATGCCCACCTTCGAGCACTGCATCAAGGCCGGTGCCAAGGTGATGGTCATGTCCCACCTGGGGCGGCCGGAGGAGGGTGTCTTCTCCGAGGCCGACTCACTGGCGCCGGTCGCCGCCGACTTGGCCGTCAAGCTGGGCCGCCCGGTGCGCCTGATCCGCGACTATTTCGAGAACACCCCGGTCATCGCCGACGGCGAACTGGTCCTGCTCGACAACGTCCGCTTCAACAAGGGCGAGGGCAAGGACAACGAGGAACTGGCCAAGAAATACGCCGCCCTGTGCGACGTCTTCGTGATGGACGCCTTCGGCACCGCCCACCGCGCCCAGGCGTCCACCCACGGCGTCGGCAAGTTCGCCCCCACCGCCTGTGCCGGCCTGCTGCTGGCCGCGGAACTGGACGCACTGAAGAAGGCCTTGGCCAACCCGGCACGGCCCATGGTCGCGATCGTCGGCGGCTCCAAGGTCTCCACCAAGCTGACCGTGCTCGAGGCCCTGTCCGAGAAGGTGGACCAGCTCGTGGTCGGCGGCGGCATCGCCAACACCTTCCTGGCCGCCAGCGGGCACGGCATCGGCAAGTCGCTGTGTGAGCAGGACCTGATCCCGACCGCCAAGGCCCTGATGGCGAAGATGACCGCCCGCGGCGCGACCATCCCGATCGCGGTGGATGTCGTGACCGGCAAGAACTTCGCGGAGACCGAGCCCGCCGTGGTCAAGGACGCCGGCTCCGTGGCCGACGACGACATGATCTTCGACATCGGCCCCAAGTCCGCCCAGCAGTTGGCCGACATCATCGCCAAGGCCGGCACCATCGTGTGGAATGGCCCCGTCGGCGTCTTTGAGTTCGACCAGTTTGGCGGCGGCACCAAGACCGTCGCCATGGCCATCGCCAACGCCGCGGGCTTCAGCCTGGCGGGCGGCGGCGACACCATCGCGGCCATCCAGAAGTACGGCATCTATGACAAGATCTCCTACATCTCTACGGCGGGCGGGGCCTTCCTGGAGTATCTGGAGGGCAAGACCCTGCCGGCGGTCGCCATGCTCGAATCCCGCGCCAAGGGCTGAGCGAAGAAGCCGTCAGGGATCAGCCCTCAGCCCTCAGCCGTCGGTAAGAGGGCGCTGCGCTCTTCCCCTGGCTGATAGCTGATAGCTGATAGCTGATAGCTGAGAGCTGAGAGCTAACCAATGCCCAGACGTACCAAAATCGTCGCGACTCTAGGGCCCGCCACGGACACCCCGGCGGTGATGGATGCCATCATCGCCGCGGGCGTCGATGTGGTGCGGCTCAACCTGTCCCACGACACCCACGAGCGTCACCGCGAGCGGGTGCGCCTGGTGCGTGAGCGCGCCGCGGCCGCCGGCCGGGAGATCGCCATCCTGCTGGACCTGCAGGGTCCCAAGATCCGCATCGGGCGCTTCACCGATGGCGCGATCACCCTGACCAATGGCGACCCCTTCGCCATCGACGCCGCCTGCCCCCTGATGGACGGCGACTGGACCCAGGTCGGCACCACCTACCCGGAATTGGCGGCCGACGTGCGTGCGGGTGACATCCTGCTGCTCGACGACGGGGCCATCGAACTGCTGGCCGACGCCGTGACCGACGGGCGTATCGACTGCACGGTCGTCGTCGGCGGCAAGCTCTCCAACAACAAGGGCATCAACAAGAAGGGCGGCGGACTCTCGGCCCCGGCCCTGACGGAAAAGGACAAGGAAGACATCCAACTCGCCGCGGAGCTGCAGACGGACTATCTCGCGGTCTCCTTCGTGCGCAGCGCCGCGGATGTCGAACTGGCCCGGGAACTGCTGCGCGCGGCCGGCGGTCGGGGCGGCATCGTCGCCAAGATCGAGCGGGCGGAGGCCCTGAACGCGGTCGATGAGATCATCGAGGCATCGGATGTGATCATGGTCGCCCGCGGCGACCTGGGTGTGGAAATCGGCGACGCCAAGCTCCCGGCGGTGCAAAAGCACCTGATCCATCGCGCCCGGGAGCTCAACCGGGTGGTCATCACCGCCACCCAGATGATGCAGTCCATGATCGACAACCCCATCCCGACCCGGGCCGAGGTATTCGACGTCGCCAATGCCGTGCTCGACGGCACCGATGCCGTCATGCTCTCCGCCGAGTCCTCGGTCGGGCGCTTCCCGGCCCAGGTGGTGGAGGCACTCGACCGGATCTGCACCGAGGCTGAGCGGCAGGTCACCCGCTCGGGGCATCGCATCGACTCCGTGTTCGGGCGGGTCGACGAGGCCATCGCCATGGCCTCCATGTACACCGCCAATCACCTTGGCGTGAAGGCGATCGCCGCCCTCACCAAGACCGGCTCCACGGTTCGCTGGATGTCCCGGATCAGCTCCGGCATCCCTATCTATGCGATGGCAGGCGCGCCCGAGACGCGCCGTAAAATGGCGATTTTCCGTGGGGTCTACCCGGTACAGTTCGACGCGTCGAGCAAGAACGTCCACGAGGTCAACATGGAGGTGGTCGAAGACCTCAAGCGCAGCGGCACCGTGCAGGACGGTGATCTGATCATCATCACCAAGGGTGATCGCTCCGGCGTCGAAGTCCAGACCAACATCATGAAAATCATGCGCGTCGGCGAGCACAAACTCTTGGTGCACGACTAGGTAACGAGTCAGGGACAAGTTAAACGCAGCGGAATCGTTGTCGTTGTCGTTGTCGTGATCGTAATTCGGAGAAGCGATGAAATCTGGCGTGCGGGGGAATCTGGGGCGCTACGATAAAATCGATTACGACAACGACAACGACAACGACAACGACGACATTAGTGAACCGCACCATAGCAGCCCAGGGCAACACCCCGGGTAAGCGATTTGGTCTATTGACTCAGCCCTGAAAGGGCGTGACATAAGAGATAGCGCACGCCATCCACCAACCACCACCACGAACCCTGATCACACAACGAGGAGAACCCCATGGCCCTGATTTCAATGCGTCAACTGCTGGACCACGCCGCCGAGCACGGCTACGGCGTCCCGGCGTTCAACGTCAATAACCTAGAGCAGATGCGCGCCATGATGCAGGCCGCCCACGAGACCGACTCCCCGGTCATCGTGCAGGCCAGCGCCGGTGCCCGCAAGTATGCCGGCGCCCCCTTCCTGCGCCACCTGATCCTGGCCGCCATCGAAGAGTGGCCGCATATCCCGGTGTGTATGCACCAGGACCACGGCACCTCCGCCGCCATCTGCCAGCGCTCCATCCAACTCGGCTTCTCCTCCGTCATGATGGACGGCTCACTGCAGGAAGACGGCAAGACCCCCGCCTCCTACGACTACAACGTCGATGTGACCAAGACCGTGGTCGCGATGTCCCACGCCTGCGGCGTCTCGGTCGAGGGCGAACTGGGCTGCCTGGGTTCGCTTGAGACCGGCCAGGCCGGCGAAGAGGACGGCGTCGGCGCCGAGGGCACGCTGGACCACAGCCAGTTGCTCACCGACCCCGAGGAGGCCGCAGACTTCGTCGCCAAGACCAAGGTCGACGCGCTCGCCATCGCCATCGGCACCTCCCACGGCGCCTACAAGTTCACCCGGCCGCCCACCGGCGACATCCTGGCGATTCAGCGCATCAAGGAGATCAACGCCCGCATCCCCAACACCCACCTGGTCATGCACGGTTCTTCGTCCGTGCCCCAGGAATGGCTCGCCATCATCAACAAGTTCGGCGGCGACATGGGCGAGACCTATGGCGTACCGGTCGCCGAAATCGTCGAAGGCATCAAGCACGGCGTGCGCAAGATCAACATCGACACCGACCTGCGCATGGCCTCCACCGGCGCCATCCGCCAGTTCTTCGCCGAACACCCGAAGGAATTCGACCCCCGCAAGTACCTGGCCGTCGCCACCAAGGCCATGTACGGCATCTGCAAGGCCCGCTA